>Ga0265338_10000110_pt1 | contig 152188 bp, 132 predicted proteins | sample 42126metaG_FD_193579 | JGI IMG/M metagenome (GOLD analysis project Ga0265338, IMG submission 193579) | Rhizosphere microbial communities from Carex aquatilis grown in University of Washington, Seatle, WA, United States - 4-21-26 metaG | ecosystem: Host-associated > Plants > Roots >...
GGCTGCCGTCGGTACCGTCCCCCATTCGCTTGCGATTCATGCGCTGACGATTGGAGCGATCGGGTGCGCAATTATCGCGATGATTACCCGCACCGCGCTTGGACACACCGGGCGCCCACTCATCGCGGGACGATCCGAGATAGCGAGTTACTGGCTGATGATCGCCGCGGCAATCGTACGAGTTTTCGGCCCCTGGTTTGCCAGTGGCGCCACAGCAGTCTGGATCGACATAGCAGGCATATGTTGGTCTGCTGCATTGATCGCTTACTTGGTCAAATACGTGCCTTACCTGACAGCGTCCCGTATCGATGGCAAAGCAGGCTGACAGCTTAACGCCGTGCTGAGGCAAGTGAGGTGCGCGGCGAATTCTGAGAATTGTTGTTTGTTGTTATGCAACCCCCATGAAGATAGCACCATGCCTGAGTCGAGAAAAACAGTCCCCATTCAGGAAACCACAAAAATCCCGGCGCAGGCTTTCCAAAGGGTTGTGTCGCAGTAAGACGGGAGGGACGAGTAAATTCGATATCCGAAGGATACCTTATGAAACGCGCGAGTAGAACTGCTGGGCAGAGGACAGCGGGATTTTACCCAAGCTTTTCATCTGCCATTTCTTGATCATGTGCATAGTCTCAATGCCACTGAGAATAACGCGCGCGCAGTCAAAGTCCTTGAACTCTAGCATCGGCCGAGTGATGCGTTTGATGGCCCGATGATCCTGTTCGACCACGTTGTTAAAATACTTGATTTGACGAATCTTAATGGGCGTCTCGCGCTCGGCATCCACCGCATGAAGCGAGGCCAGATTGGAACCGCTCTTGTCGATGCTCCCCGTCTCGGGCGAGCCGTTCTGACTGATTGCCTTTTCAAAAAACAGCCGGGCAGCGACCTCGTCCCGCTTGGTTCTGAACAAAAAATCGATGGTGTCGCCCGCCATGTCCACCGCCCGGTACAGATATCTCCACTGGCCTTTGACCTTGATGTACGTCTCATCCATATGGACTACCCCCGCTCCCATAGACATTCCTGGCCTATGATTCCAAGAGCGAAGTATCGTGGCCCCGATTGCCGTTCTATCAAACTCTCACTTGTCCACTTCGACGGACTCTTCGACAACCGTCCTCGAATGGGCGGTACGCTCGTGCACATGCGAGGTCTCGGTGCGATCAATCAGCAGACTAAGAATTCCAGGCCGGCTGTAGTGCCCACGCGAATCCATCATGCGTTTGCGCTTGTCGATCAACCGGAAATCGAGGTCGGCAATAACTTCGCCCTCACCGGAACGCAGCGGCTCGCCAAGCAACTCGCCTTCGGGCGAGACGATCGCCGTAAAGCAACCGCTCGAAATCGGGCCAATCGGACATCCCGTATCTTTCATGACTTGTGCTTGTTGTTCCGCGTCGAGCCAAGCGGTGGCATTGACTACGAATGCACCTGACTCCAGTGCATGCTGGCGGATGTTGACTTGAATTTGCTCGGAGAAACCGTCGCCTGCAAACGAGCCGGGGTACATCGCAGAGTGAATTTGCTCTCCATCGGCCATCAGGGCGTAACGCGCCAGCGGATTGTAATGTTCCCAGCACGCCAATTGACCGATTCGTCCGATCGCGCTGTCGACCGCCCTTAGACCCGACCCGTCGCCTTGGCCCCAGACCATCTGTTCGTGGTAAGTCGGAGAAATTTTTCGACGACGCTGAATCAAGGTGCCGTCGGCGTCAAATAACAGCTGCGTGTTGTAAATCGTCCCACCATCACGCTCGTTCACTCCGATAGACACGACCATGCCTGCCTGCTTTGCCGCGTTACCAATGGCCAATGTGGTGGCTGACGGTATCGTCACGGACTGTTCGAGCAAACGAATCTGTTCGGCACCCATCGCATAAGGAGGCTGGACAAACGAGAAGTACGGATAGTACGGCACCACGGTTTCCGGGAAGGTAGCGAACTTCACACCCACACGACCGAGTTCAAGAATCTTTTTGATGACCTTATCGACCGTACCTTCACGGCTGTAAAGCACTGGACTAATTTGTACGGCAGCGGCTTTGACGATAGTCATGACACGTCCTATTAAGAGTATTAAATCTAGTACAACATATCGCATTGCGCGTATGCGCAACACTTTTCTGTATCATCACTGCGTCGGCGTGATGGCTTGGAATTTTGCCGTTGATTTCGATCACGAATGGCCTGGCCCGGCGGTCAGCACGACACCTGCTGCACTGACGCCTCCTCGCAAGATAAGCCGATGCGCGAGTTGCGCCAGGATAAATGCGACAACGAGAAAACCGGCGCTCATCCAACCGAGGTTGTATTTGCCCACAAACGTTATTCCCAATGCCCCCAGCACCCCGGATGCGGAAACCCCCAGATAGATGGCACCCGAATTCAGGCTCATCAACAACGCTCCCATCTGCGGAAAAATTTCTAGCAGGCGATGTTGTTGAGGCACCAGCAACCCCCATCCGCAAATGCCCCATATGACAAGGGCAACGACAGTCGTACCGAGAAGCGCACTGGTGAACGGCATGAGCGCGAAATTGATCAGTCCGGCTATCAGTACGGTATTGATGATTCGACTGCTGCCCACTCGGTCGGTTAATTTGCCGGAGACAATGTTCCCCACTGTCGCCGACACACCCCATATAACCAGCAATCCGGCGAGGGTGTTCCCGTCTCCATGCGTTACGCGGTCCAACATGACGCCGATGTAGGTATACGCGATAAACGCGCCGCAATAGGTGGATAGCGTTGTCAACAAAGTCAGCGCCACCCGGCGGTCGCTCAATGGAGCAAGGCGCTGCCTCAGACTAACGGGCGGTGGCGAAGGCATATCAGGCAGCAGGATCCAAACCCCGACCCCTGACGCCAATCCCAAGGCCGCGACAAACCACATTGTGGTGCGCCAGTCCCACATGCCACCCAACACAGTTCCGATCGGCGAACCCAAGGCAGTCGCACTGGTCAGGCCTGCAATAACCACAGCCAGTGCGCGCCCACGTAACTCGGGCGCAACCAGCGACGCGCCGGCAGCCGTTGCCGTCGGGCTGAACATTGCGGCGCCGAGTCCCGCAATCAGGCGGCTCGCAAACATCAATGTCAGCGAAGATGCCGTCGCCGTGAGCACATTACCGACAACGAACACAGCAAGGCCGCTCACCAGCAGATGCTTGCGCGACCAATGCGCACAAACTGTAGCAACCACCGGCGAAAGAAGAGCGTACGAGATTGCGTACAGCGTCACCATTTGACCCACGAGCGCCACAGACGCATGCATTGATCGTGACACCATGGGCAATATACCTGCAACAACAAAGCTATCGGTACCGAGCGCGAACATGCCAAGCGCCAGAACTAAAAGACGGCGATCCATCCAATACACTCCTGTGACCCGCGCTACGGGTCAATAAACGAACGACGCGAATGATGCGCGCTGCCAGTTTCGGCTACGCATCGGAGTTGCGTGACGAAACTATACATCAATCGAAGTTGCGTGACGCAACTTTTGAGTGGTAAACTTTGAGTATGTATAGAAAGAACCTCGCTGCGATAGACTGTTCCACAGCCCGTGCACTCGACCAGGTCGGTGAATGGTGGAGTCTGATGATCGTTCGGGAGTGCACGCTAGGGACGACGCGGTTCGACGAGCTGCAAAAGCGGCTTGGCATCGCTCGAAATGTCTTAACTAGCCGCCTGAATCACTTGATTGCGCAAGAAATCGTTAAGAAAGTGCCGATGGATGGCCACGAACGGTTTTACGAATATCAGCTCACCCCTAAAGGCGAGGCGCTCTATCCAGTGCTGGTGGCACTGATGCAATGGGGCGATCGTTGGACTGGAGAAGGCGCGGGAGGGCCGATCAGCCTGGTGGAACAAAAGACGGGCAAGCCGATACCGGTCATGGGTCCGCGAGTCGAAAATGGCCCGCTACTTGGATTCAGGGATATCAGATTCGAGGCAAGGCCAAACGCAAGCAGTCACGTGCGCAAGGTCATCGCCGACCGGAATCGGGACATTCTCGGTCTCGATGCGACGTTGACGTCTGACACTGCCGCACCCACCCGGGTGGCGGATCGCAGGAATAGAAAGCAGCTATAGCGTCGGATGGTCGATCACGTCGAGAATGCACATCTTGTACCCGACATTGGTGTGGATGCCGACTCGGGAGAGGTGGCCCCGTTCAGCCGAACAGTCTTTTGCGAATTTAAAGTGGAATTCGCCGAGACGTCACGCTGCCATTTTGATCGCAGGCAGCATCGCGAAGTAAGCCTCGTCCGGAGTCTGGTCGGATAGACTTGAATGAGGTCGGCGTTGGTTATACCAAGACAGATAATCAGCGATGGACTGCCGAGCCTGGCTAACCGATTCATACGCCTTTAAGTAGACTTCTTCGTACTTCACGCTTCGCCAGAGGCGCTCGATGAACACATTGTCGCGCCAGCTTCCCTGGCCGTCCATCCACACAGCGACGCCACGATCAAGGACCGCGCCGGTGAACTGACTGCCTTGGTCCGTATTGACGATTTCTGGCAATCCATATTTCGCAAAGGCTTCTTCGATTGCAGCGACAGCATGTTCGGCTTCCATCGTGATCGCCACCCGATGCGCCAGCACCCGGCGGGTGGCCCAGTCGCTCACGGCGGTGAGATAGACGAAGCCCCGCTTCCTTGGGATGTAGGTCGTATCGAGTGCCCCGACCTGGTTGCTGCGCTTGATCTTGCGTTCGCGCAGCAGGTATGGCCAGCTCTTGGGAGCCGCATGTTTGCGATTCGTGTTCGGCTTTCGATACAGCGCGTCGATCCCCATTCGTCGCATCAATGTGCCGACATGCTTGCGCCCGATCATCAAACCTTCTCGCCTGAGCAGGCGCATCAACATTCGCGCGCCGGCAAACGGGTGTTCGAGGTGTGATTCATCGATCCGGCGCATCAGCGCCAGATCCGCGTCGCTCACCGGGTTGGGCGCGTAGTAGGCACTGGAGCGGCTAATGTCGACCAGCTTCACCTGCCGAGCTACCGGCAGCGGGTGGGCACAATCAATCATGCCCCAAGGGCACTTCCTTCGGGGCGTTTTTTTACGCTCAGCAAACCCGCTTTGCCGAGCGCGCCGGATAAAAAATCGTTCTCCAGCGACAATTGGCCGATCTTTGCATGCAGCGTCTTCATATCAACCGGTGGTTCGCTGTTAAGCCCGGCAGGCGCGCCGAACACGTCGGCTGCGCGCTCTTGCAACTGCCGTTTCCATTCCGTGATCTGGTTCGGGTGAACCTCAAACTGCGGGGCCAATTCGGCCAGCGTGCGCTCCCCGCGCACCGCCGCCAATGCCACCTTCGCTTTGAACGCCGCTGAGTGCGTACGCTGAGTTCTCTTTGTCATCTTCCGGTTTCCTTTACAGGCATTATGCCCATTTCAGATCCCAGCGATTCCACTTAACCGGCTGTCCGGATTTCCGGCGCCACCTCTCTTAAGTACATTCCGCAACGTCCGGTTTCGAGCATCGCGAATATAGGAGTATGCTCGATCGCGCCATTGCTTTCTCATCTCGCCATTTTCACGGTCGTGACTGCGCATAGTCCAAGTCGGCGGTGAGGTAAACACGGTGCAGGGGATTATTGTGGCACCGCGAGCGAAACGAGCATAGACGCCGTTTGCGATTACGAGTACAGGCAAATTGGAGCGAAGATGATCGACCGCACTCAAGAAATAGCTGAAGCGCTACGCGAACAATGGGAATGGTTGCGTGTGACCCTTTCCAGCATTGGCGATGCGGTCATTACGACGGATATCAGTGGCAACGTCACCTTTCTCAATCCTGTGGCGCAATCGCTGACCGGTTGGACCCAAGAGGATGCAGTCGGAAAGTCGCTTGATGTCGTTTTCAAGATCATCAACGAAGAAACCCGCCTACCGGTCGAGGACCCTGCCGCCAAAGCTTTGCGGGAAGGGGTTGTCGTCGATTTGGCCAAACACACGCTGCTCATCGCCAAAGACGGAACCGAACGGCCCGTCGAAGACAGTGCAGCCCCGATCCGCAATGCCAAAGGCAACGTCGCCGGAGCGGCCCTGGTCTTTCGAGACGCCACCGAGCGCAGGCGACAAGAGCAGCATGTGCAGGATGCCCTGACCTACGCTGATAACATCATTGCGACCATGCGAGAGCCGTTTCTCGTTCTCGACGAAGACCTCCGGGTCAAGACAGCCAATCGGTCTTTCTATCAGACCTTCCATGTCTCGCAAGAAGAAACCGAAGGGTGTTTGATCTACGATTTGGGCGCCGGCCAATGGAACAATCCCGGCCTGCGGACACTGTTGGATGAAGTTTTGGCCGGCCGTCATGCCGTCAGTGACTGCAATGTCGAGCATGACTTCCCTGAAATCGGGAAACGGATCATGCTTCTCAACGCCCGCCATTTCGAGTCGATCAAAAGCCAATCGGGTTTGATCCTGCTCGCAATCGAGGACATCACCGAACGCCGGAAAGCGGAAATTGCCGTGCAGACTTCCGAGGTTCAGTATCGGCGGCTGTTTCAGAATGCCCAGGACGGAATACTCGTGCTGGACGCGATCACCCTCGAAATCATCGACGCCAACCGGTTTATCACGGAATTGCTGGGCTACTCGCGTGATGAACTGCTGGGCAAGGAACTTTGGGAGATCGGTTTTTTTGGGGACAAACAGGCCAGCCAGGCTGTTTATCAAGAACTGCAAGAGCGTGGTTATGTTCGCTACGAGCATTTGCCACTCGAAACAAAAAATGGCGAGAGTGCCGAAGTCGAATTTATCAGCAACCTCTATTTGGTGGATGACCGGGCTGTTGCCCAGTGCAACATTCGGGACATCAGTGAACGCTCTCGCATGGAGCGCAAGCTCCATGAGCAGGCCGAAGCATTGGCGGACCTGCAGCGCCGCAAAGACGAATTCCTGGCGATGCTCAGCCACGAACTTCGCAACCCGCTCGCGCCCATCTCCAGCGCGGTGCACCTGCTACGCCTACAGCAGGATGAAAATTCCATCCAACAGCAAGCCCGCGCCATCATCGAGCGCCAGGTGACTCAACTGACGCGTCTGGTGGATGACCTGATGGATGTGTCCCGCATCACCACCGGACGAATCCTGCTTCGTAATGAGCGGATCGCTATGAATGACGTTGTCGAGCATGCGGTGGAGACGACCCGGCCGCTGGTCGAGCAACGCAAACACGAACTCAGCGTGTCGCTGTCGCCGCTGCCCATCTGGCTAAACGCCGATGCCGCCCGGCTGGAACAGGTGATCGTGAACCTACTGACCAATGCCGCGAAGTACACCGATGAAGGCGGTCATATTTGGCTGACCGTCTTACGGGAAGGCGATGAGTGTGTGATACGCCTGCGGGATACCGGTGTCGGCATTACCCCCGAGTTGCTACCCCGTATCTTCGACATGTTTACGCAAGCAGAACGGTCACCGGACCGCTCACGCGGCGGGTTGGGCATCGGGTTGGCGCTGGTGCAACGGCTGGTCGAGATGCATGGAGGACGGGTGGATGTCCATAGCGTGCTGACCCAGGGCAGCGAGTTTGTCGTGCGCCTTCCAGCAGTGCCTTCCCCGACATCACCGTTGTCCTCGATCCGCCCCGAAGCCGTGAAACCCGCCGCCGGCATCTTACGGGTGCTGGTGGTGGATGACAACGTGGATGCGGCCGAAAGCCTGGCGTTACTCGTGAAATTACTCGGTCATAACGTTCGGATGGCACACGATGGTCCCGCCGCGCTGCAAGCCGCCATCGATTATCTACCGAACGTGGTGCTGTTGGACATCGGATTGCCGGGTCTCACGGGTTATGAGGTAGCGAGCCAGATACGGCAACAGGCCATTCTCAACGGCGTCGTGCTAGCCGCCGTCACGGGTTATGGCCAGGAGTCGGACCGCTTGCTTGCTATGGCAGCAGGTTTCGATCATCACTTGGTCAAGCCCGTCGACTTTGAAACGGTGCAACAAATCTTGGCGACCGCGTCGGGAGAAGACATCATCGGTACACCACAAGTGGTGTCGTAAAGTGTCTTCTTACAGGCTTTGCTTCGTCAATGACGCAAATTGCGCCTGGAGCACTGATGAACGCCGCCGGAACACTCAGTACCGCGCAATTCCGGTAGCGATTGGGATGAGGCTAGCGCTGATAATTTGGCGGCGAATATCTTCATGCGGACGACCGATGTACTTCGCAAGCGGCCGTTGCGGGGGCGCGACCCGAATGACGGCAAGGGGTCGATTCTGTTGAAAAACTCGTCGCGCGCCGTCTTCGGATCACTTGCAGAAAAATCGACCTCTTAGATCGCGCCATGAACCGCTCGCGAACATCGGTTATGGGCAAGTCGACCGACTGTTCAGTCGACTCCAGCAGGTCATCGTCGGACCGGGTGCGGCCAGTTGCGGACGTTCGACGCATCGTGCGAAGTCGTTGACAATTGCCGTTTCAAGAGGTCCTTAGTCAACCAGCCCTGCTGGACATATGGGCAGTCCTCGTCTCTATGAGTTTTCTTAAACTAAATCGTCTACGGTGAGAGTAATGCGAACGGGTGAACGGGCTGGTTATCGGATCGTCGAGTGGGTTGACGGAACAGACGGAGCTATCGAGGACCTGGTGGAATGCTGCCCAGAACTCTTGTTCGGGCGCTATGTTGCAATCGCAAGTTGTGACAGTGGTCCGTATGCGCCGACCGGTGAAGAATTCACGGAGGGATGGTGCAAATTCGGTGAACTCGCGGTCAGCCCGCCCGTCAAGGCGATATCGGAGCTTCCGATGCCGGGCTTCGATGAATGGTATGTCTACGATGAGCTAATCAAGTTCGAATCCCATTCAAACTTCGTGAATCGTATAGGTTTTAGCCCACTCCACGCCAATGACAAATACACCGAGAAATTCTGGACGCAGGTTGCCAAGTTGAAGCCTCTGCACGTACTAGGGTCGGGTACAGCTGGTTTGTTTTTGGCCACGCGCGACGAATTGCTCTTCCAGGCAGCAGTTCGGAACGTAAAGCGTTGAGGGATGCGAGGCACGCGTGATCCACGCGGTAGCGCTTGTGCGAGCCACCAATACTTCGATAATGACAGCAATACGCAGGGGCGACCGTCTTTCGTGAGGCGACTGTTGCCGGTGACGGTTGGCACCAGCCGGCCATCTCCGGTCACTCGCTGGACGCGTGCCGCAGACATTCCAGCGACCGGTCTACTGACAAAACGGTCTTTTGACCGCCTGATCCCGGCCTTCCCGAGTCTCACTTGGCGTTGGCAATACGGTGCAACAACTCTCCGAGCAGCAGTCTTTCACCCGCTGACAAGTCTGGCAAATCGTCCAAGTTCGCTCGCAACGTAGATGCAGCGACAGCGGGGCTGGTGTCAGGAAGCGTGATCGAGTCCGCCAAAATCGCCGCGAATACGGTGTCGCGGGCCGCTTCCGCACCAGCGCAATGTCAGGTGCATTGGCGATAGCCTATATCACGGCATTCTGGAAATTAACGTCGTTTTCCACCCGCGCAACGTTGATGAGGAGAGTGAGTTTGTTGCTTTTTGCATTAACAGTGTGTTTTCGATTCTATCGTTGGGCCGATATTGCCACATATTTATTTGGGCCTTGTCACTAGTTTTAGCGACACGCGCAATTTAAATGTCGCTTACTATGTGCCAATGAATATTTGGCAGTATTGACCGTGCGAGTCATGATGAAAGCAATTAAATCATGAGCATACGAACAACGCGTCCGCCTAACCACCAACAATAACTCCAGATCGGACGGCACGCCAAATGAATCACATCTATCGCTTGGTCTGGAGTCACGTCGCTAATAGCTGGGTCGCCGTTGCAGAGACTGCATGCGGCGAAGGCAAGACTAAAAGTCGGGCCGGCAAGCTGGCCGTCAAACTGACGGTTAAGCTGACCCTCGCTGCCCTTTCCGCCGCCACTGCGTCCTTCGCCCTCCCTTCGCTTAGCTACGCCGCCAGTGCGGCTGACGCCACGGTTGTCGGCGGCAGCGGCGGCGTTACCACCGTCGGCAATACGACGACGATCAACCAGAGTAGCCAGCGCTTGGTCATCAACTGGACCGGACTGTCGACGGCGGCCAACGAAGCACTGGTGTTCAGTCAGCCGAATGCAGGAGCCATTGCGTTGAACCGCATCACCGGTTCCAGCCCGAGTACTTTGCTGGGCAGGCTGAATGCCAACGGTCAGGTCTATATTCTCAATCCGAATGGCGTGCTGTTTGGCGCGGGCGCGCAGGTCAATGTGGGCGGTCTGGTGGCGTCGACCATGAGCATGGACACCGCTGCATTCATGAACGGCGGCAGCACCTTCACGCAAGATCCAAACGCAACCGGCAGCGTCGTCAACCAAGGCACGCTCACTGCAGCCAGTGGTGGCTACATCGCCTTGCTGGGCAGGACGGTGCGCAACGAAGGCACGATCAGCGCGCCTTTGGGCTCCGTGGCGCTGGGCGCGGGCAGCAATATCACGCTGACCTTCAGCGGCAACAGCCTGGTCCATATGCAGGTCGACGAGAGCGTATTCACTACGCTGGCAGAGAACGGCGGCCTGATTCAAGCAGATGGCGGCGTGGTGGTGATGACGGCCGGCGCCGCCAATTCGCTGCTGGCTTCGGTAGTCAACAACACCGGCACCATCGAAGCGCAGACGGTGCAGAATCACGAAGGCACCATCACTTTGCTGGGTGGCATGACCGCCGGAACGGTCAATCTGGGCGGCACGCTGGATGCATCGGCGCCGAACGACGGCAACGGCGGCGCCATCGAAACTAGCGCGGCCGCGGTGAACGTCGCCGGCAGCGCTAGGGTCGACACGCGCGCGCCGCAAGGCCTGATGGGTGCCTGGCTGATCGATCCGACCGACTTCACGGTCGCCGCCAGCGGCGGCAACATCACCGGAGCGGCATTGTCGGCGGCGCTCAAACTCAGCAACATGACCATCGATACCGTCCATACGACCGGCAGCGCGGTGGGCGACATCAACGTCAACGACGCCGTCAACTGGAGCTCCAACAGCGCCAACGCCAGCAGCAGCACACTGACCCTGAACGCGGCCAACAACATCAATATCAACGCGCCGATTACCTGGGGCGTCAGCGGTACGCCGGGCGACGCCACCACCACCGGCGCGCTCGTGATGAATGCGGGTAACGTCGTCAATATCGGCGCGCCGATGAACGCCTTCTGGCGCGCGCCGCTGACGATGAATACAGGGCCGATTAGCGTTGCTACCCCTAGTACGCTCAGGTTCAGTCTGCTCCCGAATGCCGGAGGCTTTGCCGGCGCAGTGAATTTCTATTCCGACGCAGGCGTCACCGCAGCGGGTGGCGCCGGACTCTTGGCGATCAACGGCAACAACTACACGGTCATCTCTGACGTGACGCAAGGTTCCGGTGTCGGCGTCGCGGGCGATACTGGCACCGACAGCTTGCAAGGCGTACAAAACAACCTTGGCGGCTACTACGCGCTGGGCAGCAATATCGACGCCAGTGCAACAGCATCTTGGAACAGTGGTGCAGGGTTTAGTCCGATTGGGGCTGTTGATGCTTCGCACTTCACTGGTGTTTTTGATGGGCTGGGGCATACCATTAGCGGTATCACAATCACAAATTCCAGCGTGGATTATACGGGGCTGTTTGGCATGAATAGCGGCTCGATAAGCAATGTCGGGATGGTCGACGCCAACGTCGCTGGTAACTACGTCGGCGCACTTGTCGGGAATAATGTTTTTGGTAGTGTGATCAACAGCTTCGCGACAGGCGTGGTTACAGGTGGCACAAGCGTCGGTGGTCTGGTCTCGGTAAATACAGGATTAATCGATCAGAGCTACGCCAATGTTTCCGTTACTGGCTCAGCACTTAACCAAGGTTACGGCGGCGGAGGACTGGTAGGCACCAACTATCAAAGAATTACGAACAGCTACGCCATCGGCAATGTTCACCTTTCCGGGCTTGCCGGCGGGCTGGTCGGAAGCAATTACAATGGCTCAATCAGTGGCAGCTATGCCACCGGTACTGTATCGACCGCAAGAGGCATGGCCGGTGGACTGGTCGGGTCTGGGAATTCGTATTCATCAATCAACAACAGCTATGCCACGGGTCTGGTAACCGGTTCTATTGGGATTTCGTATCTGGGTGGTCTCATAGCGTATAACGATGGTCTGATCAGCAATAGTTACTCTACTGGCAATATCGACACCACTGTCGCTTATACCCACGCGGTCCTCGGCGCACTGGTGGGATTCAATACCGGAACAATCACGAACAGCTTCTACGCCAGCGACACTCATCCTTCGCTCACCGGCATTGCCAACACGGCCGATGTTGCCGGTTCCGTCTGGGGACTGAATACGGCGGCCATGACGAATCTCGCCAACTTCACCAGCGCTACCGGTACGTCTAACCCGACAGATCACAGCGGCAACGGTGGGGTGAATCCCGGTTGGGATTTGCCCGGCGCTGGCGGTGCAGGGACGACCTGGTTCATGTACGACGGCTACACAACGCCGCTATTGCAAGCCTTCATGATGCCGCTGACCATCACCGCCAACAGCGTGAGCAAGCAGGTTGACGGCACGGCCTACAGCGGCAACAACGGCGTCACCTATTCCATCACGCCTGACCTGAGCCTGTTGCTGGGATCGCTCAGCTATGGCGGTTCCGCGCAAGGCGCAACGAGCGTCGGTAGTTATGCGATTACACCGAGCGGGTTTTACTCCACCGGCCAGTATGGCTACATGATCACCTTCGTCAACGGTATCTTGTCGATCAACTCTCCTCCGTCCACGGCAAGCAGCAGCACCACGTCGGGTACGACATCGACTAGCGCATCGACTAGCGCATCGACTAGCGCATCCACTAGCGCATCCACTAGCGCATCGAATAAGGTGGGGCAGATAACGTCTTCGATCATGTCAGGCCAACGCAGCAACAGGTCGAATTCTTCGGATACCTTGCCGAGTCAGACTCAGGGTTCCGGGCCGGTCATTACTATTAATCTAGGTGGTAGCGGATCGACGCTGCAAATCCAGAGCGACAGCAGCAGTTAATTGGCAAGCCGATACCAACCCAATAAAAAGAGATTGTCTTGAAACCTTCCATGTGGTTGCCTGCTGCTCCGAGGCCGTCGGCATCCGACTTGTCACGATTGATCGCGACGCTCTGCATCGGCATCTTGCCCGCATTGCCTGCCTACGCTGCCGGGCCAGTGGTCCCAAGCGCCGGCACTATCTTGCAACAGGCGGAACCGGTCGCGCCGCTCGCGCCGCCTGCCAACGAAACCGGTTTGAGTATTCAGCAGCCACGGTCCGGCGCACTGCCGGCGAGTGTGGCGATTCGGGTCGAGCATATCGAGATCGTCGGCAACAGCAAGATCAATACCGCGACCTTGCACGCACTGGTGGCCGATGCGGAAGGCCGCGACCTGAACCTGACGAAGATTGGCGCGCTGGCAGCGCGCATCACCGACTATTATCGCGCCCATGGTTTTCCGCTGGCACGCGCTATCATCCCGGCACAGACCATGCGCGCCGGCACAGTCCAAATCGAAGTGATCGAAGCCCGCTACGGCAAGGTCCAACTCGACAATCAAAGCCGGGTAAGCGATCGTTTGTTGCAGTCGACGTTGAGTGATCTGCAAAGCGGCGCGGTCATCGCGCAGGCGGAAATGGATAGCAGCCTGCTGCTGCTTGCCGATATTCCGGGACTGGTCGTGAATGCGACGCTCAAGCCAGGAACGCAGGCCGGCACATCGGACTTGCAGATCAATGCTACCCCGGCGCCGATGTTCAGCGGCAACATCACGGCCGACAACGGCGGCGATCGGTATACCGGCCGTGAACGGCTGGGTGCCAACGCCAATGTGTTTGGCCTGCTGCATCAAGGCGATACGCTTGGCGTCAGTGCGCTCAGTTCCGGCGACGGCATGCGCTATGGGCGCGTTTCGTATGACGCTTTGATGAACGGCTCCGGTACACGGGTAGGCAGCGCGTATTCGACGCTGGACTACAAGCTGCTGAGTTCGCTGGCGACCCTGAACGCGAAAGGCAGCGCCAACGTCGCCAGCGCATGGGTCAGACAACCACTGATTCGCGGCATGCGCCTCAATCTCAATGCCCAGCTTGAGTACAGTCATCAACAGCTGAACGACGATATCAACAGCTTTGGGATTCAAACACACCGCCATCTGGACAATGTGACAGCCAGCTTGTCAGGCAATGCCCGTGACGGCGTCTGGGGCGGCGGCATCAGTCTCTGGAATGTCAGCCTGACTAGCGGTTACGTCAGCTTCGACGATGCGACAGCACAGGCTGTCGACGCGCTCACGGCACGCACGCAAGGCAGTTTCGCGAAAGCCAATGCGACGTTGGTGCGCCTGCAAAATCTGACGGCGCGCGATACGCTGTACCTGAGCCTGACGGGGCAATCGGCCTCTGGCAACCTGGACCCGTCGCAAAAGTTGGTCGGAGGTGGTCCGAACTCGGTCCGGGCCTATGACACCGATGCGATATCGGGTGACGTCGGCTACACACTGACGATCGAATTACGACACAACTTCGCGCAATCCTGGTACGGTCAATGGCAGGCCGTTGCGTTCGTTGACGCGGCGCATGTGCAAGTGAACCGAAACAACCTCGCCAACAGCGCGAATAGTGCAAACCTGAGCGGCGCCGGCGTTGGCCTGAACTGGGCCGGACCGAATCAAGTGACCGTCAACCTCGTGTTAGCCGTACCGGTCGGCCCTACGCCTGAGGAAATTGGCAGCCGTACCTCCGCGCGCGCGTGGCTACTGGCCAGCAAAGGGTTTTAGGCAGCAGAGTTTGACGCTGATGAGAGAAGCGTTTGGTGATTTTTGCATTAACAATCTCTCTTCGATGCTATCGCTGCATCGATATCTCACCTAGTTTTGTAGCCTTTCCGGTTAAGAAACACACGAAGAAGCGGATGAAGGCGGCTTAAACAGCTTAGCTGCCGTTTACTTACTCCCCTCCCAGTAGCGCCCGTTCGCGGGCGATGTTCCGTGCCAATATGCAGTAAGGATCGGCGTCGCCGTTCCCTTTAGCGCGCAATTTTAGTCATAGACGGAGTGGTCGCCGAACGACCGCTCAGGCCGATCAACGGTCGCCCTGGTTGGCTCACGAGCGTCCGTTGTACTTCTAAAGCGGACGTCGAGATGGTCTGACCTCGTCTGGCGGTTCAGGGTCGATCTCGGAAGTTCGTAGTGTGACGGCGTCCGGCCCACTGCGGCCGTTGCTCGATATGCTGAAGTCAGCGAGCGCCATGGGTGCCAACAACTTACGGTGGATTCTTACTAGTTCCGCTTGCTAACTGTGGTGTAAAAATATCCATCAACTAGTTGTTTTCAAAAGAAAATCGATAGATTTTTTCTGGCTGAAAAGTTCCAAGTTAAGTGAACGGAGTTCCAAGTTAAGTGAATCTCGACATCGACACTTGAAATTGTCACGCCTCGCCCATATACTTAGCACTCGTTGGCAGAGAGTGCTAACAATCCCAGAATTTTGGGCGAGCATGGGGTTTACCCGCGCCGCTTTGAGTCTGTTCTCGTATCTATGTGAGGAGTGAGTATGAACCTTCGTCCGTTGCACGACCGTGTAATCGTTAAGCGCCTGGATCAGGAAACCAAAACCGCCTCGGGTATCGTGATCCCTGAAGCCGCTGCTGAAAAGCCGGATCAAGGCGAAGTCCTGGCCGTGGGCCCGGGCAAGAAAGATGACAAAGGCGCAACGATCGCCATGGACGTCAAAGTTGGCGATCGCATTCTGTTCGGCAAGTACGCTGGTCAAACCGTCAAGGTCGACGGCAATGAACTGATGGTAATGCGCGAAGAAGACATCATGGCCGTTCTGATCAAGTAATCAGTCTGAGACTCGGATTGCACGCCTGGCCGGCATTCTGGCCGGCGGCGCTCCAGCAGAAAAACGAATTCAAGGAGTTGTAAAGATGGCAGCTAAAGACGTCGTATTTGGCGATATCGCCCGTGCCAAGATGGTCGAAGGTGTAAACATTCTGGCCAACGCAGTTAAAGTCACGCTGGGCCCGAAGGGTCGCAACGTGGTGCTCGAGCGCAGCTTCGGCGGCCCGACCGTGACCAAGGATGGCGTTTCGGTCGCGAAAGAAATCGAACTGAAAGACAAGCTCCAGAACATGGGCGCGCAAATGGTGAAGGAAGTGGCTTCCCGCACCAGCGACAACGCAGGCGACGGCACCACCACGGCTACCGTGCTGGCCCAGTCCATCGTTCGCGAAGGCATGAAGTACGTCGCTTCTGGCATGAACCCGATGGACCTGAAGCGCGGTATCGACAAGGCTGTGCTTGCCGCTGTCGAAGAACTGCGCAAGATCAGCAAGCCCTGCACGACCAACAAGGAAATCGCTCAAGTCGGCGCGATCTCCGCTAACAGCGATTCGTCGATCGGCGATCGTATCGCTGAAGCGATGGCCAAGGTTGGCAAAGAAGGCGTGATCACGGTGGAAGACGGCAAGTCGCTGGAAGACGAGCTGGAAGTGGTTGAAGGTATGCAATTCGACCGCGGCTACCTGTCGCCGTATTTCATCAACACCCCGGAAAAGCAAGTTTCGCTGCTCGAAAACCCGTTCGTGCTGCTGCACGACAAGAAGATTTCGAACATCCGCGATCTGCTGCCGCTGCTGGAGCAAGTTGCTAAAGCCGGCCGTCCGCTGCTGATCATCGCAGAAGACGTCGAAGGCGAAGCACTGGCTACGCTGGTTGTGAACAACATCCGCGGCATCCTGAAGACCACCGCTGTCAAGGCACCGGGCTTCGGCGACCGTCGTAAAGCCATGCTGGAAGACATCGCGATCCTGACCGGTGGTCAAGTTATCGCTGAAGAAACCGGCCTGACGCTCGAAAAAGCAACGCTGGCCGAACTGGGCCAAGCCAAGCGCATCGAAGTGGGCAAGGAAAACTCGATCATTATCGACGGCGCTGGCGACAGCAAGAACATCGAAGCACGCGTGAAGCAGATCCGTGCCCAGATCGAAGAAGCCACGTCGGATTACGACCGCGAAAAATTGCAAGAACGCGTTGCCAAGTTGGCAGGCGGCGTTGCAGTGATCAAGGTTGGCGCGGCTACCGAAGTCGAAATGAAAGAGAAGAAAGCGCGCGTCGAAGATGCATTGCACGCAACCCGCGCAGCCGTTGAAGAAGGTATCGTCCCCGGCGGCGGTGTCGCTCTGATTCGTGCTCGCAAGGCCGTTAGCGAACTGAAAGGCAGCAACGCCGATCAAGACGCCGGTATCAAGATCGTCCTGCGCGCGATGGAAGAGCCGCTGCGCCAGATCGTCACCAACGGTGGCGAAGAAGCCAGCGTGGTGGTGGCCGCTGTGGCAGCCGGTACCGGCAACTATGGCTACAACGCAGCAACCGGCGAGTACGTCGACCTGGTTGAAGCCGGTGTTGTGGATCCGACCAAAGTCACGCGTACCGCACTGCAAAACGCAGCGTCGGTGGCTGGCCTGCTGTTGACCACGGATTGCGCTGTTTCCGAATCGGCTAAGGAAGAAAGCCCGATGGGTGGTGGCGGAATGGGTGGCATGGGCGGCATGGGCGGCATGGGCATGGACATGTAATAGTCCGTTCCGAGGAGCCTGATGTTTTATGAATGCCGGCGCTCAGGCGCAGGCATTTTGATCGGGCTCCCTGGATCAACCCGCTTCGCCAATTAGTCAGTGGGGAAGCGGGGCTGCGCAGTAAGAAAAAGAGCTTGAGAAGATAACTTCCCAAGCTCTTTTTTTATTGATTTTTCAAACCGGGATGCGCTATCGCCACGCGGCGAATCGGCTGGGTACCCTTACTTCTGCTGAAGCGTCGCTGTATAGGGCGATACCGCGCGAGGGTTGCTGCCTTTGATCTCCGGTGCGCCGTCGTCTTGGTCCGGTTGCGCCGCCAAGTCTGGCATGGGATCGTCCGTTTTGGCCCAAAAAAAACGGTCGGGAATGTATGCACCCATTCCTGGCCGAAACGCGCTGCGGTTCGCCTGGTATAGGTACTCCTGCGCCTCACGGATCGCCTCCGCCGGCTCCAGGCCGTTGGCGAGCAGGGCAGCGATTGCGGCCGCCAGCGTATCGTTGCCGCCGAGAATGCGAAACGGCTCGCGCTCCCAACTGTCCTGCCGAATTTGGCCTTGCTCGCCATAGACGGTATAGATCGCGTGTTGCGTGCTGGCATCGCCCGACACCACGTATTCGCATCCTTCTGCCAACAAGATGCCGATCGCGTCGACTATCCCCGGTGCTTCGGCTTCGCTGTCGGGTTGCGCGAGCTGGATCAGATCGCTCTGGTCGGCAACCAGCACGGTCGTCTGGGGCGCCAGCAGTTCCGCGATCGACTCGCGCAACTCATCGGCCGACAGCACGTGCTCGTCGTCGAGCTGGAAATCGGGCGCGAGTATCAGGGGGACATCATCGTAATCGGCAACCACTTCGGCGATCGCCGCGACAATCTCGGCGCGCGTGGTGCCGCCGATCTTGAAGGCGGCCACCGGCATATCTTCGAGCAGCTTGCGCGCCTGGCTGGCGACCGTGTCCGGGTCCAGCCCGATGACTTCATCGCACCCGGCGGAGTCGCGCACGGTATAGCCCGTCAGTACCGTAACGCCGTGGCAGCCCATGCTCGCAAGCGTCAGTAAATCGGCCTGCAGGCCGGAGGCGCCGGTGGGATCGGCTAGCCCAAAACAGAGAACAATCGGGGGGGTGTCGCTGGGCATGAAAGTCTGGTGAATGAACGCTACGATTTGGATAGGACCGGGCGGCAGTGAGTGTGCTTTCCAGCGCGCCAGCAATACTGGTACCATCCCGGTTTTGTATTGTAACGGATCGTGTATCCAAAGCGGCGAGAACAATGGAATACAAAAGCTGGATGTGCCTGATTTGCGGCTGGATCTACAACGAGGAAACCGGTTTGCCCGAAGAGGGCATTGCGGCGGGAACTCGGTGGGACGATGTGCCAATCAACTGGACGTGCCCGGAATGCGGCGCGCGCAAAGAAGACTTCGAGATGATCCAGATCTGAAGTCGGGTTGACTTCGGGTGGGCTTCGGGTTGACTCCCAAAGCCGCCGCGCCCTGACGGAGTTGTGCATGGAGCAAGGTTCGCAGTCTTTGGAGCAGGAGCCGCAGCGAAATGAGGCGGCGGGTACTTCCGACTCTGGCGCTAGCGCGTCGGATCGGACTGACTTCGGCGCGTCAACCTTGGTTTCAGATAGCGCTGCGATGCCGCAACCGGAGGTCGTCCCGAATCCGCGCGGCGGTACGGTTCCTGGCGCGGAGCGTGCGCTGGGCGTAGCCATAGACGCGTTCGATGCCGGCGCGGATGCTGCTGGAGCGCTCGTGCAGACCGCCAACGCGTTGCGCGCGGCCGGATGGGCGAGCGCGTTACGTTATACCGAAGCGCTGCTTTTTGCCGTGCCTCACGCGTCAGGCGAACTGGGCTCGCGGGATCTCGCGAGCAAGCTGTTTGGCACCGCGCTGCGCGATTTTCGTGCGGCGGTAACGCGTCATAATCTTTGGGAATTGGCTTGCAGCGACGAGCTGTTCGCGCATTACGAGGCCTTGCGAGGGTTGCTGGCTGAAGATCCGCGGCGCCCTGGCGCGATTACGCTGGATGAACTGGCATTGGCCGGGCGGCCGGTGCCTCCGGCTACGCTGTATGCCGAACTGCCCCCGGCGGAGGTCGCGCTGTGGCGAGTGCGCTACGAGCGCGCCTTACTCAGCGTGCTGCGTGTCGACGATCAACAGAGTGCCGTAGCGGCTCTCGATACCTTCGACGCGTGCTTTGCCGCGCTTACAGGGCCCGACCCGTACGACACCTGGCGGCTTGCTGCCGGCGTGCTGAAGGTGCTGCGATGTAGCGCACGTGCCTGCACGCCCGAGGCCAAACGCCTATACGCCCGCTTTAATCTGTTGCTCGGCGAACAGGTGCGCGGCTCGCGCGTTGCGCCAGCCGCTACCGTGCGCTATGCCGTCGCGCTGTTGTGGCGCGGATTTGCGCTGTATGGCAGCTCGGCAGAGGATAGCGAAGCGGTGGAGTTGCTGCGCGATTACGGTCTGTCGATCAACTGGCAATCCGGACAAGGCGGCGCGTTGCGTTCGCTGTGGGACGCCGATGCGCTGGCGCGGCAGCCGTCGTCTGCGGGGCAAGGAGGCGAAGCGGCTTGGGCCGGCGAAGCGCAAGCGCCAGAATACGCTCAGCAGCCGGGCGTGCCGATACCGCGCCAATTGTTGCGCGGTATCGGCGCATTGCGCGTGCACGTGATGGTGTACGAGGATTTCCTGCAGACAGCCGATGCGGCGATTGCCGCGTTGACTACCCATGCCCAGACCACGTCAGGGCCTGGCAAAGTGGACGCCAGCGAGGCGCTACAGGCTGGCGATGCCGCTTACCGGCTTGGGGCAACTGCATGCGCGGTGGGCCTGGGCGGTGTGGCGACGCTGGCCGACGCGCTCGGCTTGGCTTGGCGGCGCGTGGCCCATGCAACGGTCGGTTCGGCCACGGCCGTTGCGACCAACTCGCGCGCACTGGAGGACGGCGCCGAAGCGTTGCGACGTATGTTGCATCAGGTGGCTGCCGGCGTTGCGCCGGCCGATCCTGCGGCGTCTCTCGCCGATCTGGTTGCATTGATCGAATCGCATCAGCGTGGAGCGACGGCCATGTCCGCCTGGTGACGCTCGCATCCATAGTCAGCGCCGACCTGCATTCCAGTGTGCGATTGCGCCGCTTTAATCTTTTAACGTTCCACCTATGCTGACTACTCATCCTGAATACCGCTGGTATCGCGATTCGATTTATATCGCGCGTTCGTTAATCATCGCCAATCTGATCTTTCTGCTATTTTCGCCGCCGCTGACCAATGTGGCGGAGGGCGTGCTTTACCTGATGGTGCTAACCATTCCGAGGGTGCGGCGACAAGTGTTGAGTGGGCTGTCCCAGCCGATGGCCGCGATGTGCTTGTTGTTCGGTTTATCCATCATTGTGGCGTCCTTCTATGGGCCCGCGCCGCGCGCCGAAGCGATCAGCATGATGACCGGCTGGCGCCGTTTGCTGCTACTGCCGATCGCCGTAGGGCTGTTCAATGAAGATATATGGAAGAACCGGACGTTGTGGATTCTGATTATCGTCCTCGATGTCTGCGCGGTCGTCTCATACGGGTTCTTTTTTGCGCATTACAAGTTGCCGCAATACGGCCCTTACGTCACGGTGCGCAATTACGTCACGCAAAGCATGACGTTCTCGGTCGCCGCGTTTTCCGCCGCGATGCTGCTCCGGCAACCCAACGCGTACTCGACGAAAATCCGGCTTTTCCTGATAGGCTCGATCGCGTTGCTGGCCGTCAATGCACTGACCCTGATGACAGGCCGCAGCGGCTACATCGTGCTGGGCATATGCGGCGCGGCCTATGCATTCTCATACGTGCACGGGAAAAAATTCGATCTAAAGCATCTGCTGGTGATCGCCTTGCCGGTTGTCATTGTATGCGCGGCGATCGCTGCCATACCGACTGCGCGGCATCGTGTCGAGCGGGCGGTTCATGAGGGCGAGACATATCAGACCGCGGATAAATTGTCTTCGATCGGCATACGCTTGGTTTTCTTGAAGAACACCCTCAAAATAATCGAACACCATCCGATCTTTGGGGTTGGCACAGGCGGGTTTAAAACGGCTTACGCGGCGGAAGTGGGCAATGAAGCGGGTTGGGAGGCGACCATCACGACCGATCCGCACAATCAATTTCTGAAAACCTTTGCCGAGCAGGGAATCATTGGTTTTGCGATCTTCATCGCATTTATCGCGTCGGCGTTTCGGCAGAAGGTAGCGGAACCGTACCGGATTTTGGGGCTCGGGGTGTTATGCGCATGGTGCGGCACGAGTCTGTTCAATTCGCATTTTTCGACCTTTTCCGAAGGACGATTTATTTTCGTCTGGTGCGGCGTCATGCTTGCCGCCTCGGCAACGAAGATCCCTGGGGCGACTCGCAATGGGTCGACTGCTACGCCGTGACCTCGCCGTGACCTTCGTCCTGTAGTGCCTCGCGAGCCTTGATGTCTTTGACCACGGCGTAGCGCGCCGAAGTGGCTTTGCGCGCGCTGGCGTGGTCTATCACCGGCAACGGATAGTCGACGCCCAGCGTGATTTTGGCGGCCTGCAGTATTTCCGGTTTCGCCTGCCACGGCGCATGCAAGGCCTTGTCAGGCAGCTGCGCCAGCTCGGGCACGTAGCGCCTGATAAATTTCCCTTCCGGGTCGAATTTCTCCGACTGGGTAATCGGATTGAAAATGCGGAAGTAGGGCTGCGCGTCGCAACCGCTGGACGCCGCCCATTGCCAGCCGCCATTATTCGCTGACAGGTCGAAATCGGTGAGTTTTTCGGCAAAGTAGCGTTCTCCGCGGCGCCAGTCGATGCCAAGATCCTTGATCAAGAAGCTCGCAGTCACCATGCGCAAGCGGTTGTGCATATACCCGGTCTGGTTGATTTGGCGCATCGCCGCGTCGACTAGCGGATAGCCAGTGCGGCCTTCGCACCAGGCGGCGAAGTTAGCGTCCGCCGTCGAACCCGTTTCCCACTTGATGCCGTCGTACTCGGGCTTGAGCGCGCGGTGCTGGCCGGGCATGCCAACCTCGGGATGGTGATAGAGAACGCCGAAATAAAAATCGCGCCAGATCAGCTCGGACAACCAGACTTCGGCGCCTCGGTCGCCGCGTAATTGGGCGTCGTGAGCGCTGCGTGCCAGCGCGCGGATCGAAATGGTGCCGTGCCGCAGATGAGCCGACAGGTAGCTCGGGCCTTTGGCGGATGGAAAATCACGCCGTTCCGCATAAGCGTGCATGCGCTCGCGAAATTCGTCGAACAATTGCAGCGCACCGCTTTCGCCGCTGGCCAGCGGCGGCTGTTGGGCGTGAGCGAAGCCAAGCGCGGCCAGGGTGGGCAAGCCGGAATCGAACTGGGCGGCAGGTTTGGCCAGCGTCGCCAAGTGCGTTTCCGAGGGGCGGTGGGCCAGTGCCGAGGACGTGAGGGCCGCCAGCCAAGCCCGTTTGTAAGGTGTGAAAACCGAGTAAGGCTTCCCGCCGCCCGTGAGCAACTCGCTTTTCTCGAAAATTACCTGATCTTTGTAGGTATTGAAAACAACCTGCGCGTCTTCGAGGCGGCCCGCCACGGCTCGGTCGCGCTCGATGGCGACGGGTTCGTAGTCGTGATGGGTATAGACGGCTTGCACGCCCAATGCGCGCGCCAGCTCGGGAATGGCCTGGAGCGGATCGGCATGCCTGACCAGCAGGGCGCCCCCGGCCGCGCGCAGCGCGCCGTCGAGTTCAGCCAGGCTGGCGTGAATAAAGTGCAGGCGGCGGTCGTCGTGCGGCAACGGCGCGAGGATAGCGGGGTCAAATACGAACACGCAGTAGACTCGCCGGGATTCGGCCAGTGCGTGATAAAGTGCCGTGTGGTCCGCGATACGCAAATCGCGCCGGAACCATACGAGCGAGCCGTCAAATTGGACCATATGAGCGCCGGGTCTTTGCTAAAATTAAGGTTATGACCAAGAGTTCCGAGAGCGCCGAGGCGCGCATCAATCTGACCAACCAGTTCCTGATCGCGATGCCGAACATGGCAGACCCGACCTTTTCCGGAACGGTGGTTTATCTCTGTGAGCACAGCGAAAAGGGCGCACTGGGGCTGGTGATCAATCGCCCGACCGACATCGATCTCAAATCGTTGTTCGATCGCATCGACCTGAGCCTCGATATCGAACCTCTGCAGCACTTACCGGTTTATTTCGGCGGCCCTGTGCAGACCGAACGAGGTTTTGTGCTGCACGATCCTACGGATCAACACTATACGTCATCAATGACGGTGCCCGGCGGCCTGGAAATGACCACTTCGAAGGATGTGCTCGAAGCGGTGGCCCATGGCACCGGCCCGGCGCGCTTTCTGCTCACCCTCGGTCACGCAGGGTGGGGCGCTGGCCAGCTCGAAGAAGAAATTTCACGCAATGGTTGGCTTACCGTAGAAGCGGACCCCGGCATCGTGTTCGATGTGCCGGCCGAGCGCAAGCTCGAGGCCGCGTTGTCGTTGCTGGGCGTGTCGCTCTCGATGCTGTCGGGGGATGCGGGGCATGCATGAGGCGTGTGCCTTGCGCAATGCAATGAGCTGCTGGACGCGGCCAGCATGACCGAGGTCTTGCTGGCGTTCGACTACGGTGAAAAGCGGATAGGCGTGGCGGTAGGCAATATGTTGCTGCGCCGGGCGCAGGCGCTGTTGATCATCGAGAACCGCAACCGCGAATATCGTTTCGAGACCATCGCCAAGCTGCTCGCCGAATGGCGTCCTGATCGGTTGGTCGTGGGGCTGCCTGTGCACCCGGACGGTACGCCGCACGCGATGACCCAACAGGCCAAACGGTTCGGCAATCAGCTAAACGGCCGCTTCGGCGTGCCGGTTACCTGGGTGGACGAGCGGTATTCGACCGTGGCTGCGGCCGAGTTCGCCGATGATCCATCGTGGCGCGGCCTCGATGCCGAGGCGGCGCGCATCATCCTTCAGCAGTATTTCGACGAAGCGGACGCTACACCGCAGGCCGGTTGACTCCGCGTAGGGCTTTCCTTTCAAGATATCGATGACCGCAATCGTACCGACTGCTCGCAGCGCTAGCGCGCCGGGTTTTATCCGCGGTAACCCGCAGCTCACACGTAGTGGCGAGCTCAGGCACCTACTGAGCATCGAAGGTTTGCCGCGCGCCATCGTCACGCACATTCTCGATACCGCGACCCAATGCGTGGAGTGGGCCGAAAGCGAAGTTAAGACGGTGCCGCTGCTGCAGGGCAAATCGGTGTTCAATCTGTTTTTCGAAGATTCCACGCGTACCCGAAACTCGTTTCAAATGGCTGCCAAGCGGTTGTCGGCCGATGTGGTGGATTTGAACGGCAACGCTGCTTTCCCGGGAAAGGGGAAGTCGCTGCTCGATACTATCGATAATCTGTCGGCGCTGGAGGCGGATTTATTGGTGGTGCGTCATTCGCAAAGCGGTGCGCCGTATCTGATCGCCGAGCACTGCGCGCCGGGTGTGCACGTGATCAATGCCGGCGATGGATGTCACGCGCACCCCACGCAGGGGCTGCTCGATATGTACACGATACGGCACCACAAGCAGGATTTTCGTGGCCTGACGGTGGCGATCGTGGGGGACGTTCGCCACTCGCGAGTGGCGCGCTCCGACATCCACGCGCTGACCACGCTGGGCGTACCGGAGATCCGTGTGATCGGGCCGCAGACATTGCTGCCCAGCGGCATCGAGCAATTGGGCGTGAAGGTGTTTCATGACATCGACGAAGGTTTGCGTGGGGTCGATGTCATCGTTGTGCTGCGGTTGGGGAATGAGCGCATGAGTGGCGCTTTTGTGCCTTCCGCGCGGGAGTATTTCAAGTGTTATGGGCTTACACCTGAGCGGCTCGCGCTGGCTGCGCGGGATGCCATCGTGATACCTCCGGGGGCGATGAGCCTTGGCGTGGAAATCGAAACGTCGGTGGCCGACGCGGCGCGGCCGGTAATGCTCGATCGGGAGACCTTTGGGATTGCGGTGCGCATGGCGGTGATGCGGATAGTTGCCGGTCGCACGGTAGCCGAACTAAAAGATCGCCGATGAAAATCCATCTCAAAGGCGGCCATCTGATTGGTCCCGGAAAGACGCCGGGCAGCGTAGCGCAACAAACGTCAGACTTGTTTATTGCCGATGGTCGCATTGTCGGGATCGGTGCGGCGCCAGCCGATTTCACAGCAACGCGAAGCTTCGATGCAACGAGGCTGACGGTGACGCCTGGTTTAACCGACCTGGCCGCACGCTTGCGCAAACGGGGCGACGAAGACGAGGCTGCGATCCAATCCGAAATGGCTGCTGCACTTGCGGGTGGCGTGACTACCCTGGTGTGCCCGCCCGACGCTGGTCCGGTGCTCGATGAGCCGGGTTTGGTCGAGATGTTCAGATCTCACATCGGGAAGCCGAACCAGGCGCGCGTGTATCCGTTGGGCGCGCTTACCGTCGGTCTGAAAGGTACGCGCATTACCGAGATGGTGGGACTGACGGAAGCTGGGTGCATCGGGTTCTCGCAGGCGAAGATGCCGATTGTCGATACGCAGGTGTTGATGCGTGCCCTGCAGTACGCGGCAACTTACGGTTATACCGTCTGGCTGGGTGCGCAGGACCCATACCTTGCGCGCGGCGGTGTGGCGGCGAGCGGTCCGGTCGCGTCGCGGCTCGGTTTGGCCGGTATTCCGGATAGCGCCGAAACCATCGCACTGCATACGATTCTGGAGCTGGTGCGTGTGACGGGCGCGCGCGTCCATCTACAGCATCTGTCGTCGGCTCGCGGTCTTGCGCTGGTGCGTGCAGCCAAGCGCGAAGGGTTGCCGGTGACGTGTGACGTGACGATAAATCACTTGCATTTGATCGACGCCGATATCGGTTACTTCGACGCGCAATATCGGCTTGACCCACCGCTGCGTACCCAGCGCGACCGTGACGGCATACGCGCCGCGTTGCTGGATGGGACGGTAGATGCGATTTGCTCCGGTCATACGCCAATCGACGACGCTGAGAAGTTGCTGCCGTTCGGCGAGGCGTCGCCTGGAGCAAGCGGTATTGAACTGTTGCTATCGTCGACCGTCAAATGGGCTCGCGATGCTAGGGTGCCTCTTGCTCAGGCCTTGGCGAAAGTCACCAACGATCCAGCGGAGGCGGTTCTGGGGCTTGCGCCCGCGCGTATCGAAGTCGGGGCGTCGGCTAATTTGTGTATTTTTGACGCTGCTGCGTACTGGACCGTGAACGCGGCCTCCTTGCGCAGCCGGGGCCGTAATACTCCATTCCTCGGTTACGAGGTGCCCGCGCAGGTGCGTGCGACACTGATAGCCGGACAGTTCGCGTTCGAGCGCAATCGATAAAAATCCATAAGCTTGGTACGCCGATGAAACATCCGTTACGTAAAGCCCGTTTAATATTGCATGTTATGCGTGGTGCATTCATGGCCGCGTGGTGGTATCCGCGTGCTACGCCGGAAGTAAGGCAGCAACTGATACGTGACTGGTCGCAGCGCCTGCTCGCTTTGTGCGGCATGACGTTGGTGGTGCATACCCACGGCGAAACGCTGGAACGTGGCGCGATGGTAGTCGGAAATCATATCTCGTGGATCGACATCTATGTGATCGACGCGTGGCGCCCGACACCGTTCGTGTCCAAGTCGGAGATCGCGAAGTGGCCGATCGTGGGATTTCTGGCCAAGACCATCGGAACCGTGTTTATCCAGCGCGATAAGCGTAGCGATGCAAAAAAAATCATGCATCAACTGGCGGATATCTTGCGGGAAGGTGGGCTGATCGCGGTGTTTCCGGAGGGCACAACGACCGACGGATTGGCGGTTCAGCCGTTTCACACCAATTTGTTTCAGGCAGCGGTGCATGCCGGGGCGCCGATTCAGCCGATTTGCCTGGTGTATGAGGACGCGCAGGGCCGGCAATCGCTGGCGCCAGCTTATATTGGCGATATGTCGCTGCGGGAGTCGATTGATTTGGTTTTGTCGGCTGCGCCGCTGACGGCGCATTTGTGGGTGGGTGCGCCTTTGCCGGCGGGGGAGGATCGGAGAACTTTGGCCAATGAGGCATGGCGGTCGGTGGTGGCGGGTGGCGAAGTGATCAGAGCGGCTCTGAGTCCGTCGCCGACGCCTTCCGCTTTGCCGGGCGGCTCCTGCGGCGTGCGAGTCGCTGTGGCGCAGGTCGAATCTGGTGACGCAACCGATACTAAAATATAATGATGGAGTGCGAATGAATGTGTTTTGTGTGACAGGGGCATCTGGCTTTATCGGCTCACATCTCGTGCAATCGCTTGTGTCGCGACCGGAATCCGTTGTGCGCGTGCTGAGCAGAAAGCATAAGGAGGGATCGCAATACGAACCTTCTCGGGTATACGCGTGCGAGGGCGATTTGCGCAATGTCGAAAGCCTCCGGACGTTTGTTGTGCGTGACGCGACGGTCATTCATTTGGCGCAGGTTCACGGCGCGCCCATGACAGAACAAATTGTCACAACGGGGAATCTCGCCGAAGCATGCCTGGATGCCGGGATACGCCGTTTTCTCTACGTCAGCACCGCAACGGTGGTCGGCCGTACCGGTACAGCGAACGTAACGGAAGCGACGCCATGTCATCCCGCGAATGAATATGAGCGACAAAAATTTGCGATCGAAACGTTATTGCGGGAAAAATTGTCGCCGCGCGTCGATTTTGGCGTGGTTCGTCCGACTGCGGTGTTTGGCGCGGGAGGGCTTAATCTCGTCAAGCTCGCCCAGCATATCGCGCACGGCTCCGTGCCATTGCAATACCTGCGCAGAATCTTGTACGGACGTCGCAGCATGAATCTGGTCGCGTTTGAAAATGTCGTTGCCGCGATAGAATTCCTCTCGACCACTAAGAAGCAGTTAGACGCGAATGTGTTCATCGTTTCTGACGATGACGAGTCACTCAATAATTATCTCGATGTTGAGCGCATTCTGAGCAGGGTTTTGGTCGATGCTCGCGTTCGTTCAATCCCAGCTTTACCGCCCCTCGTATTGAAAATCGTTCTTGCATTATCTGGACGCTCGCAAATCAATCCGCAAATCAAGTATGCGAGTGGGAAGCTACGCGAGTGGGGATTTGAGCCAGCTACGCGGCTTGAGCCGGCATTGATACGTTTCGCCGAGTGGCAAAAGGCGCAAGCCGAATCGAGAGTGAACGGCGTATGAGGATCTTACACGTCTGCGATTTCATTGATCCAGAAACGGGTGGGGGGACCGCCGAGAGAACTTTTCAGATGGCGCGCGCTTTGGTTGATGCCGGTGTTGAATGTTCGATTCTTACCACCAAAATGGGCTTGAGCGACGAGCGTCGTCGAGCGCTTGGTGACGTTGATCTGCACGCCTGTTCCTATTTATTCGACCGTTTTATCGTGCCATTGACTTCACCGAAGCGTATAAGGCGACTGGTGGCGCAAGTTGATCTTGTTCACGTGATGGGTCACTGGAGCGTACTGGATGCGATGGCATGCGCGGCTGCACGCAAGCTGGGAAAACCTTACATCGTTTGCCCGGCCGGCGCGCTCGAGATCTTCGGCCGCTCCGGCTTGCTTAAACGGATATTCAATCGGGTGGCGGGCCGACGCATGGTGCGTGGCGCCGCTCGATGTTTTGCCGTCACGGAGATGGAGACCGAGCAATTTCTGAAATACGGGGTCGATAAGAGCCGTATTGTTACCATCCCCAATGGGATCGATACCGAGACAACCTTGCTCGCCGATGAAAGCCAAATAGCCACCTTCCGCGCCCGGCATGATCTCGGGCAAGCACCGTTTATCTTGTTTCTGGGGCGGCTCAGTCTGGTCAAAGGACCCGATTTGCTCTTGGAAGCATTTTTGACCATTGCCGAGCGTTTTCCTAATTATCTCTTGGTCTTCGCGGGCCCTGACGCAGGCATGAAATCCAACATGGAGCGGCAACTGGTTGGCTCGTCGTGCGTGCATCGAGTTCGCTTTATAGGGTACGTCGGCGGTTCCGAAAAGAGCAGCGCCTATGCGGCAGCCGCTTTGTTGGCGGTCCCATCGAGACGAGAAGCCATGTCGTTGGTAGCGTTGGAAGCCGGCTTCGCAGGCACGCCGGTATTGCTCACAGATCAATGTGGGTTTGACGAGGTCGAAGCGATTGGTGCCGGTGCCGTATGCGCGGCGACCGCCGACGGTATCGCGGTCGGACTGGCGACGCTATTGGAGCGGCCAGAGCACTTGCCAGAAATGGGCGTGCGACTGCAACATCACGTGAATTCTCATTACACTTGGCGCAGTATTACCGAGCGTTGCGTAGGCATTTACAGAATGCTATGCGGTGGCGGATGATGCGTGACCTAGCTGCTAGCGATTTTCACGCTGGCAAGTCTGGGTGCGTCGTCGTCACAACCGAGGATGATATGACTCCCTATAATAAGACAGTGGAAGTAGGTACTCGAATGCGCACCGAGATCCTGACTCTGCTCCCCGCGGATTGCGCTTCATGAGACTATTGATTGTTAGCCAGTATTTCTGGCCTGAGAGCTTTCGTATCAACGATTTGGCACATTGCCTGAGGGAACAGGGCGAGACGGTTACGGTACTGACCGGCATACCGAACTACCCCGAAGGCGAGATCTTCGACGGCTATTCGTTCAAGTCACCAATCCGTCAGTCCTGGAATGACATAGAGATCATTCGGGTACCGCTAATGCCACGCAAGCGCGGCCGTGCGGTCCAGTTGATCGTCAACTATCTGTCGTTCATATTATTTGGTGCAACATTCGGCGCCTTTAGATTACGGCGTAAGCCAGTCGACGCCATTTTTGTGTATGGAATTTCACCGATCCTCCAAGCGATTCCAGCGATTGTTCTCAAATGGATCAAAGGCGCGAAACTGGTAATCTGGGTGCAGGATCTGTGGCCAGAGACGCTGGAGGCGACAGGCTTCGTCAAGAACAAAGCGGTGTTGAAAATAATAGGATGGGTCGTCCGGTGGATTTATCATCGTGCTGACGTCGTAATGGTCCAGTCGCGAGCCTTCATCGAGCCCGTGTCGAAATTGTGCCCGACCGAGCGTATCGTTTATTATCCGAATTCGGCGGAAGATATTTTCAGCAGCGAAAAGATCGAGGACGAGTGCGCGGTATCGGATCTGGACCAATGGTTTTCCGTCGTGTTTGCGGGAACTCTTGGGACAGCGCAAGCGCTGGATGTGATATTGGACGCAGCTGAGCAAGTTCGGGACGAAAGGAGAATCAGGTTCTTTTTGATAGGGCACGGGAGCCGGGCGGAATGGGTCCGAAGTGAAGTGGTGCGCAGGGGGCTGGACAATGTCGTGCTGCCGGGCCGCTTTCCAGTCGATAGAATGCCCGCGATTTACAAGAAAGCGTCGGTTCTCTTGGTGACATTGACGGACTCCCCGATTTTCGCGCAAACGATTCCCAGCAAGGTGCAGTCATATCTGGCCGCTGGTAAACCTATTCTAGGGTGCATCAATGGTGAAGGCGCTCGAGTAATCGTTGAAGCCGAGGCAGGACTTACCTGTGACGCGATGGATGCGACGGCGCTCGCCAGTAACATCAGGCATATGAGCCGGATGTCGACCGATGAGTTAGAAATGCTCGGCAGAAACGGTAAAGCATATTTCATGGATCATTTTGAGAGTCGCAAGCTTGCAAAGGAGCTAATTGAAAACCTCCGGAGCTTGATCTACACAAAATCAGCCATCGAATCTTCAGGAAGCGTATGAAAGTACTAGTGTTGGGCGTTACCGGTATGCTGGGGAACGCGGTATTTCGATATTTGTCTGCTGCGGGCACGTACGAGGTTTGCGGCTCGGCTCGTGGCGGCAACGCGAAGGGATATTTCGCACCTGAAATTGCCCAAAATATTATCACCGGTGTGAATGTCGAGAACTATGACAATTTGGTTGATTTATTCGGTCAAGTTGAACCCGATTTGGTCATCAATTGTATTGGTTTGATCAAACAACTGAGCGAAGCAAAAGATCCACTAGTTGCATTGCCAATCAATGCAATTCTGCCGCATCGACTCGCCCGCTTGTGCCGAGTCAGCCGCGCACGACTGATCCACGTCAGTACCGATTGTGTCTTTTCTGGCACGAAAGGCGGTTATGTCGAGTCCGATACGGCAGACGCCATCGATCTATATGGTCGCTCCAAATATTTGGGGGAGGTGCACGATTCCCACGCGATTACGCTGCGGACGTCGATTATCGGGCCCGAACTCGGTAGTCGGCCACGTGGTTTGCTAGGTTGGTTTTTATCGCAGCAAAACATCGCTGAGGGTTATTCCAGGGCGATTTTTTCGGGCGTACCGACGGTCGAACTTGCACGTTTGATTCACGAGTTCGTGATTCCTCGTCCAGAGCTCAGCGGCCTTTTCCATGTTGCGGCTGAACCTATCTCCAAATACGCGCTCTTGGAGCTTTTGGCGATGGCCTATGAGAAGAAAATTGCGATTCGTCCGGTTGATGATCCGGTGATCGATCGCTCCCTGAACGCAGATTTATTTAAAAAAATGACGGGATACGTCGCGCCGCCCTGGCCTGAACTAGTCCAACAAATGCGACAGTTTGGCTGAGATTAGAACTTGCTGAATGAGGTTGGGCGCGGATTTCGGATACTAACAGTCGCTAGTTAAACTAGCGACTGGAGGTACGGAATTACAAGCTTCCCGAGCAGCGTTATACGCAAGAATTCAAGCAGGAAGCGGTTCGGCAGGTGGAGAGCGAAGGCAAGAGCCCGGCGCAGATGGCGCGGGAACTCGGCGTAGCGGAACAGACCTTGTCGAACTGGCGAAAGGCCAGCAAGGCCGGGAAATTGGGTACGGGAGGCGGCAAGCCGATCACGCCGGAGCAGATGGAATTGTCTCGGTTGCGGGCCGAGAATGCCCGGCTCAAGATGGAAGTCGAAATCCTGGAAAAAGCGACGGCATACTTCGCGAAGGTGTCGCGGTGAGGTATGCCTGGATTGAGGGCGTTCGCGACACCTACCCGCTGGAAGTGCTGTGTCGAGTGCTGTCTGTGTTGCTGACATTGATTCGCTCGATTCATGTCGAGGTCAAGGGCAGTTACGGCTCGCAACGTATGCTCGAAGAACTGAAGGCGCGCGGTTTCCCTGCTAGCCGAGGTCGGATTCGCAGGCTGACGCAAGAACACGGCATTCGTGCGCGGCACAAGCGCCGCGACAAGGCGACGACGAACAGCAGGCACAAGCTGCCGGTAGCCGAAAACGTGTTGGACTGTCAGTTCGACACGGCCTCGCCAGACGAGGTCTGGACAGTAGAGATCACGTACATTCCAACGGGCGAAGGCTGGCTGTATCTGGCTGTCGTGATGGACTTGTATAGCCGGATGATCGTCGGCTGCGCGATGGATGAACGGATGACGAGGGCGCTGGCGATGGATGCGTTACGAATGGCCAAGTTCCGCCGCAAACCCGCCCCCGGTCTGCTGCACCATTCGGATCGCGGAAGCCAATATTGCCGTGGCGACTATCAGGCGCTGCTGGCCGAATATGGCATGTGTTGTTCGATGAGCCGCAAGGGAAATTGTTGGGATACTCAACGCCCTCATGGAAAGCTTCTTCAACAGCCTCAAAAACGAACGGGTATTCCACCGAGCGGTACGGGACTTGTGATGCCGCCAAGCGTGACCTGTTTGAGTATATAGAGGGATTTTACAATCGGCAGCGTCGGCATTCTTCGATTGGCTATCGCACGCCGGTACAGCAGTACGAAGCCTGGTTCGGGAAAGAGCAATTAGCAGCATAGGCGCTACGTTGGTATCCGGAAAAACGCGGCCAAGCTCAGACTTTTTTTACCTGGGATGTGCTTGAACGCCATTTGTACACATTGGGCGAGGCATTTGCCGACAACAATGTCCCGGCCATGCGTACATTGCTGAAATTGCTGGTGAGCGGATATGAGCCCACCGGAGACGTTGTAGACCTGGTCTAGCTGGCCACACTGATGAGGTACAGGTAGCCGGGCACTCGGGCTACCCGCAACTCAGGAAGGGCGATCCGGCAGGATCTTCTCGAAAAGTCGCAGCAGCAATGCTCCAGCCGTTAGCGCGGCGAGATTCAAGATCACGAACAAAATCGCAGATAGGGAACGTCAGCTTGCACGCGGCATTCGCCACCAGGATTAGCAAGTACAGAGGTCATCGAACGATTTTCACATCATCCGATGGCATGACACGCCGGTCATGCACCAAGGGGATACGCCACCCTTAACCGACTCCCGTGTAACCGTCAAATGAGTGAACGAATTCTCCAGCGATAGTCCAATGTTATGAGCTAGAGGTAGTCAACATCAGCCATAATGTGCGCAGCCGTAGCGAAATTCTTCCCGGCGCGGCCCTTCGGTTGCGAATCTGGGGCGTTGCTCCATTGTAGAGGCGCTTTCGGTTCGGAGCAGACGTGGTCAAAGACGATCGATCAGGCAAATGGAAAGGCTGTTGTTAACCCAGGGAAGATAAAGCGTCCGCCCCGAACAACGAGAGACACCTGCAAGCGAATGCTCGATGTTATCGAAAGTGCCTATATGGTCTCACCCACTGTGCTTTTCCACACCGACACATGCAATTTTTACCGGTTAGGATTTCTATCCGTTTGAATTTTATATAAAATATATCAGCTCGCTTCGGTTAATTAGATATTTGGGACGCGTTCATGCGGTCAGCAACACCATTGGCTATCAAAAATAAAAAAAATCCAACGCCAATCCAGGTAATTTTATTCATAACGGCCGCATTAATTCTATCAATCATAGCTTGGTCTCTCGTCGCTTATTCAGGCGATCGACTTATTTTATTGCTATTTCATATCGCTTTTTGCATCGTTCTATTGTTGATTTTTGTTCGCCCCAAGCTTGATGGCTATTTATTTTTAGCTATTTTTTTATTTTTGGGATTTTGGCTGAAATTCATAGTCCATCTAGTTTTACATTACGATTTCGTAGAGCCAGTGGGCCGGTTTGATGGCTCACCGGCGATCTGGGACAGGGCTTTAGGTGCCGCTACGATGGGTGCTGCCGGCGTTGCAGCAGCCCGCGCAGTTCATCTTTTAATATGCCGCCGCATCGATGAAACAGGCGTTACGGTTCCACTCGCTTGGGTACCTTTTTGGTATCCGCGCTACCGTCTCTTGGTATGGGCACTGTGCGGCAGCGGCGCAATCGCACTTTTTACCGCGAACTATTTTTTTGCTTTTTTTCAGACTGGCATCAATATGCGCCTTGTCCTGCCGTTTGGTCTGAGTGTCCTGTTCGCATGGGCTAGCTTTATCGGCATCCAGTTGCTATTCGCTTTGCTGCTCGATTGGGAAGGTCAAACGAAGCCCAAAAACTTGATATTGCTAATTGCAACGATCGGTTTATTAGGCACCGCAGAAGCGGTGTCGATTTTGAGCCGCGCCACCACGCTATTCCTTATAGTCGCCTATATGACGGCAATCCTCCTGCATATGTCGGTGCTACGAAAGCGCCTATGGACGACCTACCGATGGCGACTTCCTTTTATCCTGATCATTAGCCTCATATTGAGCCTATCAGCAGTCTCTTGGATACGCCTACTTCTGTACGTACCAACTGACACGGCAAGTACGGGATCCGACCCCTCCGTGGTTGCCTATTATGGCGCGCAAAAGCATCCGAAGGTCAATTCAGCGGTGGTACCAACGGATAGCGCGGGGAACACTTCACCGACGGTATCGCCGGATATAACGGCAGCGAAGAAAGTGCAACGCGTTGCTAAGCCACCGACTTGGATCACGCCTGGCTGGGTTCCTCCGGCACTCGAATGGCCTTTTGTGGTTACACGGCAACTCGTATTGCTCAGCGTGGATCGCTGGATCGGCTTGGAAGGAGTGCTTTCGGTTGCTTCGAGTCCCGAGCAACTCGGGTGGGATTTGTTCAAACGCGGGCTGACAGAAAAAGCCTCCACTGGAATCAATTCGATCTATCAAATCATCTCGGCCTCATATTATGTCTACGATAAGAATCTCACGTTTCTGACGCTGCCTGGCGCGATCGCAGTGCTGTTTTACTCGGGATCCGGAATCGTTGTATTTTTTGGCATGTTTTTTATCTGCGGCATCCTTATACTTTCTGAATTTCTTGTACTTAGGTTGCTCGGAAGCCGGTTTATGGCGGCGGTGATGGCTATCTTTATGGCCAACGCCATTTGTCAGATGAATTTTCCTTATTTGTGGTTCGTTTTCGTTGCAGAGAATCTTACGGCGCTCCTCGGTTTTTATTGCCTGCGTGCACCTTGGATTGTCTTCCGGCGAACCATATCTCGTCGATGATGTCCGAACTTGCTCGACGAGCGTTGGGCCTATCGCCTCGGTAGTGGTCGCCTTGCAATGGAAGATGTTGCCGGACTTTATGTTGGTGCTGATTGTCCACAGCATGGTAGCGCACAATGACAGATGGGTATGTTTGAGCAGTTACCGCATATGCGCCCCTAACACCCTTATAAATAAAGCATGAGCAATACGAAAAAAAACAGTCAGTTCTTCGAGTGGTGCGTTCCCACCCTGTTAGGACTTGCTGGTGTCCTTTCCATAAATCCGTATTTTTTGTGGCTCCTGCGCGGCGGACAACTCGCGGCCGCGGCTGGGTTGTCAATTATTGCAATAGCATGGCAGATCTCGAGAAGGGGTATTTGCTGGCCTCCTCGCACGGAAACAATCGGTGTGGCGCTGTTGATCATATATCTTGGCTATCTGACCGCATTGACAAGAATGGACGGTAGTCATTCTAAGTGGGTAGCAGTTATTCCGTTTCTCGTAGCGATTGCAACGCTGTCCGACGAATCCCGAGAAAAATGTCTCGAAGCATTTATCACAATTTTCGCGATTACTTTGATACCCGCCATAGTTATTTGGTGTTTGGTCATCGTGAATTTTCCGGTTGAATTTCATTCTGTACCATATGCAAATCCACAAATGACCTCCGCAGCCGGAGGAGGGTTGTTGTATATGCCAGGAGTAATTTTTATCGAAGGTAATTCGGTCGTATTAAAAACCGGCGGCACTCTTTTCAGACTTTGTGCAATCTACGATGAACCAGGGACTGTCGGTACCATCGCGGCACTCGCTCTTGCAGCTGTTAGATTTAAAATAAATGATTGGCGGTATGCCATATTATTTATCGGCGGCCTTGCGTCGCTGTCAATTGCATTTATTGTCATGGCGATCATTGGTTATTCAACGGCGGCGATTCTCTCCAGGCGACTTGGACGCTTACTCCTATTGCCGCCTTTAATCGTGGCATTCGCTCTTTCGATGGGATGGATAGATCCGTCCGCAACTGTCGGCAGCACCTCAAATGTGACCATTATCGCTCCCAAGAAAAATGAGCAACAGGCGCAAACGCTCTGGGAGCCTGTAAGCGATTTACTTTCTTCAATTCCTTGGTTTAATAGCCTTCGCTCAACTACAACGACGAGGTCTAAAGAGGAAAATAACGAGTACCGGGCATCAAGACGAAAATTGCTGGCGGGATTTAATTTACGCACCCCGGGAGCCTTTGATGATCGTTCGAATATCGGAATGCGAGAATTGCTTCGTGTCTATTGGAAATCGAACTGGAAGACTCGAATGCTCGGTATACACTCGGACGCGAGCACGATAGATCCAACGAGCCAAGTTGTCTGGCGCATCCTCACTGATTCCGGGATCGTCGGATTTTCACTTTTATTAGCGGGATGCGCCACGATAGTTTTTTCTATCTGGCATCGTCGTGGATACTCGTCCTACGCCATTCTCTGCATCGCCATATTTGTTTTGAGTTGTTATCAGCGGCCCGTTATCTGGTTACCGTACACATTATTGATTTTGATCTGTGGGGTACATACTGCGTCGGAGCCACGTCGACTGATTAATGGCCCACCGGGTCAGCACGTCTAACTGAGGTTGGGTGCGGATTTCGGATACCTCCAGTGGCTAGTTAAGCTAGCGACTGGAGGTACGGAATGTACAAGATTCCCAGCGTCATAAGCAAGAATTCAAGCAGGAAGCGGTTCGGCAGGTCAGCTTGTCTTTGTTGCCCTGAATATTGTGGCTGTGACACTCGGGGCGGTGATATTACGCGCTGTCTCGGCACTGGCGCGAGCTAAATAGAACGAACGATAAGCTATCCGCTAATTCAATCGCTTTCGGCCGTGCCATCAGCGTCTCGATATCGTCCTTGCTACAGCTATCAGCCCAGCAAGTGGCGCTCGGCATCGGCTTAGCGCCTGGATGATGGTGACGCCAACCGAGGCCAACTGGGGCTGGGCCTCGGGAGACGCGCAGCCCCGTACAGGCTCAGGGGGCGCGGTTCAGTTTTTGCAGCCTAGGTTGTTTTCCGCCAGATAGACCCAATCAACGACGTCTCCGCTCGGTTGGTAGCCGCTTACTAGCTGTGTCAGCAGCGCACGAATCGCATCGACGTCGTTGGTCTCAACGGACGTGCGCAGCATATCGAGATGTTTTTCAAACAGGTCCCACGAAAAAAAATCTTCATGGGCCTTCATAATGCGCGAGTGGGCTGTCGGCTTGGGATTTTCGCCAATCAACAATTCTTCGTACAGCTTTTCGCCAGGTCGCAATCCCGTTATTTTGATTTCAAGATCGCCATGCGCATTGTTCTCGTCCTTCACCGATAGACCGGACAGCTCGACCATACGAATCGCCAGGTCGATGATGCGAATCGGCTCACCCATATCGAGCACAAACACATCGCCTCCTTCCGCCATCGCGCCAGCTTGAATGACCAGTTGAGCAGCTTCCGGTATTGTCATGAAGTAACGCGTCACTTCTGAGTCTGTCAGTGTAATCGGGCCGCCTTCCTTGATTTGCTGCCGGAATAGCGGCACGACAGAACCCGAGGAACCTAAGACATTCCCAAAGCGAACCATCGACAGACAGGTTCGGTTGCGTTTCGGGCCACTCTCAAAAACTGGGTACTGCGTTTGCGCCAATGCTTGCAATATCAGTTCCGAAAGCCGCTTGCTGGCCCCCATGATATTGGTGGGACGAACGGCCTTGTCGGAACTCACCAGCACGAAGTCGGCGACCTCCGCCTCAATCGCGGCGCGCACGGTGGCAAGAGTGCCGAACACGTTGTTGCGGATACCTTCAGCGGGATTATGTTCAACCAGCGGTACGTGTTTGTAGGCCGCTGCGTGATACACCGTGCGGGGCTTCCACGTTGTACAGATTTCCATCATACGCGGGAAGTCGCACACATTGCCCAACAACGGTACCAGTTCGACATTAAGTCGGCCCGATTCCTTGGCTGGCTGGCGCTTCTGCAGATCGTTTAGCAACGCATATAAATTGTATTCGCTGCTGTCGACCAGGAGTAACACGGTCGGGCCGGCCCGCATGATCTGGCGGCAAAGTTCGCTGCCAATGCTCCCGCCTGCACCGGTTACCAAGACGACCTTGCCAGTAATATTGCGCGCGATCAATGCTGGGTTGGGAGCGACCGGATCGCGCCCCAGCAAATCTTCGACGTCGAGCTCCCTGAGCATGTGCACGAGGTGACGTCCGCTAGCGATATCCGAAATAGTCGGAAGAATCCGAACATGAACCGGATGTTCGCGTAAGCTGCTTAGAAGCTTATGCCGTCGCTGCGGCGACAGAGAGGATTCAGTTACGATCAGATCGCTGATATCGAAGTGTTGGATCAGCCAGGTCAACTGTTGTGGCCCGTATACGCGCAGGCCATTGATATCCTGGCCCTGTAGACTCGGGTCCTCGCCGATAAATCCAGCGGGAAACAGTTCTGTGCCATGTTGTAGCGAACTTGCCAGCTGTCGGCTCTCCGCGTCGGTACCGTAAATCAGCACCTGCTTGCCGTGAAACCGTTTCTTGAGTGGCAGCCATAGGATCCAGCGCGCGAAAAATCGGCTTCCCCCAATCAGCATTACCCCGAATGCCCAATAGATGAAGGGCACGGATCGCGGAATCGTGGTCGATTCGGAGTTTCCGACAAAGAATGCGAGCAGAGCCCAGACCGCTGCCGCGTACATCATGCCTTGCACGACAGCCCAGATAACCTGCTCGCCAACGTACCGGATTACCGAGCGGTACAACCCGATCTTGACAAAAAGCGGTGCTGCGATCACGGGCGTCGTCAGCATTAAAAGCATTTGCCAACGATCGGGCACAAACCACTCACCAAGGCGTAGCGCGAAAGCGAGCCAGATCGCGATCAGCAAGCAAATACAATCAGACATCGCCATGAGTACTTGCTTTTTCGGGCGAGTCAACGAGGTGACGCGTGTGCTAATTTTTTTTAACATCTTCAGTTTTTCCAGCACCGACTAATACTGCGGCTGCAACAAGAGGGAGATACGCGGCAAATACGAAGATCCATGATTGGTCGGGATGGGTGAGCGTACCCCAGACCAAAGGCGCAAGCCAAAAAAGGTTGATGCACAAGATTAGCAGGGTAACCTTTCTATGTGATCGCCACGCGCGCGTGAGGCGCTGGTACGCGTGACTGCGGTGAGCGTGTGACCAGCGCTGGCCGGCTAGCGTGCGACGCAATAAAGTCGTGCTCGCGTCGACGATAAAGCAAGCGCCCAGTATCAGCCAAGCGGTATAGGGCAGGAGGCCGTCGCGGATGGTACAGAGGGCTAGCGCAAAAATAACAAACCCAAGATAAGTGCTCCCCACGTCGCCCATGAATATGCGCGCCGGCGGCCAGTTTAGGATCAAGAAACCGACGCAAGCGGCGGTTGTCGCGAGCATCCAGTACCAGGACATGTTGCCTAAAGCCCGATGATCCAGGCAAGCGGCAAAGATGCTGGCCGTCGTCAGCATAAAAACTGCTTGAGACCCGGCCAGACCATCGATCCCATCCATGAAATTGAATAAATTGAGCCACCAGATACAGCCGAGGAACAGACCTATGCTCAGGATCGCACCGGTAATGGCAAGGTGGCCTGGTAGCAATAAAGCCGGTAGCGGATTCAAGGTTGCCAGAAGCAAGCCCGTCGCAACGATCTGAACGCCGAGCCGCGTGCGTGCTGAGAGTTGCTTGATATCGTCGATTAGGCCCGTGGCGGCAATCAACAGGCCTAGCACTAGTATGCTCGCCCGAATCCAATCGGACTGCAACAGGAGTAGTGCTGCACCGGCTATGGTGCCCCCCATCACGATGCCGATTCCACCTCCGTGAGGCGTTGGGTTAAAGTGGGAGGAGCGTGCATTGGGCGGTTCAATCAAGCCCAGTTCGACGTTGTAGCGCACGACCAGAACGGTACCGGCCCAACTGATTGCCCCGGCCAAGCAAATTAACGCTAGCATGAAAATGTTAACCGTTGCTGTCATGCTGCTCCCGATACCAGAGCGCAGTTGCCTGCAACCCGGCTTGCAAGGAAAAGGGGGCTTGCCACCCGAGTTCACGCCGGATTGGACGACTATCGACGATCAACGAGCCCAGTAGTCTCTTAACCGCCTGCTGCTTGCCGCTGAGCTCGCCAGCCAGTCGGATGAGTTGCGGGGGCACCGGCAATAAACGCGCGGGGCAATTCAGGGCGTAGGCAAGCTCTTTCACAAGCCGTGAGGTCGACACATCGTCCCCGTCTGATAGAAGATAGGTTTTATTTGCGGCGCGAGGATGAGTCGCGCAAGCGACTAATGCGTCGACCAGATTGCCGACAAAAAGCAGACTGCGCTGGTTATGCACCAAGCCAAATGGAAGCGGTATACCCCGCGCCACTGCACTGATGAGCCGCAGAAAATTGGCCTTGACGCCTGGACCGTAGATCAGGGGCGGCCGGATCACAACGACCTCAAGACCAGTACGCTGGGCTATTTCCCGCAGCGCGCATTCCGCTTCCCATTTCGACACACCGTATGGGTCGATAGGCGCTGGTGGCGTTTCACTGGTATATGGGGTTTCCGAACCCTCGCCATTGACCTTCACGGAACTGACAAAGATGAAGCGTCTGACACCCATGCGCGCCGCCTGCGTTGCAAGATTGACCGATCCGTCCAAATTGGTTCTGCGATATTCGTCAAGTGAGCCCCCTTCTTTGCGATTCATTACGTGGGCTCGTCCGGCCAGATGGACAACAACTTCGACTCCGGCAAGCGCAGCTTCCCACTGTGTCGCGCCATCAACTTCGCCGACCACTGCAATCTCGCCAATCCAGGGTGATTTCGGGGCACTGCGGACTGCGCGGGTAAACGTTATGTCTTCCTTGTGCAGGCGAACGCACAACTCACTTCCGACAAAGCCGGTAGCACCCGTGACGAGTACTTTCATTGATGGATCGCGCGCGCGGGGGAGCGGACGAGGCGCAATGTGGGACTTGAATGCATCACGTGTTGGTTCATACCCAAAATTGATAATAATTCGTAAGAATATAACGCGTCGCTAGTATAGCCAATTCATCCAAGCAAACTGAACAAGGGGCTGTGCTTAGAGAAGAATATTTGACGAAAGCGTCAGGATGGGCGGTCGATGGCCGTCTTTTTGCACTCGCCGCAACCGACCTGGGCGCAGACGCGTTCAGCGCTGCTGAGGTTGAGGCGCACGGCCGTCAATTGATTACCCCAGACGCAGCCGGTGTCAACTCCGCACACGTTATCTCGCAGCAGCAGCCCGAGTGCTGCCCAGTGGCCGAAAACAACCAGAGCTGACTCGGACCTGCGGTCCGGGATATCGAACCAAGGCAAGTAGCCGGCGGGCGCGTTGGCAGGTGGCCCCGCATATTGCAGCTCCATCTTTCCATCGGGGTTGCATAACCTGATACGGTTTAATACGTTCAAAACGGTACGTGCGCGCTCGGCGCCCTTGAGTTTAGGGGTCCAGTCGTTGGTTCGACACGCGAACACGTCAGTCAGAAATGCTTTCCACGACGGGCCACGCAGGCGTGCCTCGACCTCGGCGGCGAGCTCTAGGACGGTCGGTATGTCCCACTGTGGTAACAACCCGGCATGCACGAGAAGACGAGCACCGTCAAAATGAACGAGTGGGCGATGGCGCAGCCAGTCCAGCAGATCGTCCACGTCGGAGGCATGTAAGACGTTATCGAGCGTGTCGCCAGCCTTTTGCTTGCGCACCCCGGCGGCCACCGCCAACAGATGAATATCATGGTTGCCAAGCACGCATGTCGCGCGACTGCCCAATCCGACCAAGGTACGGAGAGTACCAGCCGAATCAGGTCCGCGATTGACGAGGTCGCCCACAAACCACAGCGGGCTGGACGCTGTCGCGGGATCTGCGTCGACCTGCGATAGCAATCGGGTCAGTGCCTCGTGACACCCTTGGACATCCCCAATTGCAATAGGTGTACCGCTTGCGGGGGCCGCATACGTTGTCTTGATCTCACTCATTGGGACGGGGATTCCTGCTCGGGTAGTTCAGCGGCATCTGTCAACAGGGGTGCTGTCGCATCCTTGTCTGACAGGATAGGCGTTTGAAGCATAGGCCACTGGACGCCAATCACGGGGTCGTCCCATCGGATGACGTGCTCGCTCTCCGGGTGCCAGTAGTCAGTGGTCTTGTAGAGCACTTCTGCGAAATCGGATAGAACCAGGAAGCCGTGGGCATATCCGGTCGGAAGCCAGAGTTGGTGCCGGTTCTGCGCTGACAGTTGGATACCGATCCATTTGCCGAACGTATTTGAGCCATGACGGATATCGACAGCCACATCGAAGATTTCGCCTGCCGTTACGCGTATCAACTTTCCCTGTGGATGTTTGACTTGGTAGTGCAGACCGCGCAAAACGGATCGATTCGAGCGGGAATGATTATCCTGGACGAAAGTGGGTCGCAGACCCGTCATCCGCTCGAATTCACGGGCATTGAAGCTTTCGATGAGCGTCCCGCGGCTATCCTCGACAATTTCGGGCTCAAGAATGAGAGCGCCATCGAGGGCCGTTGAGTGGGCAGCGAGTTTCATGCGTTAAGTTCAAGGAGCAGTTGCGTGAGGTAATGGCCATAGCTGTTTTTGGACAAGGCGTGTGCGAGCGTGTGCAACTGCTCTGCCGTGATCCAGTTCTTGCGGAACGCGATCTCTTCCGGACACGCGACCATCAGGCCTTGGCGCTTTTGCAGCGTAGCGATAAACGCGGATGCCTCAAGTAGCGAGTCGTGCGTGCCGGTATCCAGCCATGCATAGCCTCGGCCGAGGACCGAAATCTGCAACTGGGACATGGCCAGGTAATGTTTGTTGATATCGGTGATTTCGAACTCGCCGCGCGGCGATGGTTCCAACGCGGCCGCAATATCGCAAACTTGGTTGTCGTAAAAATACAGGCCTGTTACCGCGTAACTCGAGCGTGGCTTGATAGGCTTTTCCTCGATCGATAGCGCATTGAATTGCTTGTCGAATTCGACTACCCCATACCGCTCAGGGTCGGTCACATGATAAGCAAATATCCCTGAGCCCTGACTTTGCGCACTTGCGTTTTCAAGCATCGCCTGGAGGTTGTCGCCATGGAAAATATTGTCGCCTAGGATCAGCGCGACCGGATGGTTACCGATAAAATCGCGACCCAGCGTAAATGCCTGGGCAATGCCTTCAGGACGTGGTTGCGAGGTGTACTGGAGGTTCAAACCCCACTGACTGCCGTCGCCCAGCATTTCTTCAAAGCGCGGCGTATCGGCGGGCGTGGAGATAATCAAAATATCACGAATGCCCGCTAGCATCAGTGTGCTCAGCGGATAATAAATCATCGGCTTGTCGTAGACGGGGAGAAGCTGCTTGGATACCACGCGCGTGACCGGATAGAGCCGGGTGCCTGACCCGCCGGCGAGAATAATACCTTTGCGCATGTGCTGCCCTCGATTTAGATAAGTGTTTTGATGATGCGCTCGACGCCGATTTTCCAGTCGGGCAGATCCAGTCCGAAAGTCGTCCTTAACTTGGCTGTGTCCAATCGACAGTTCAAGGGTCTTTTGGCTGGTGACGGATAGGCGGCACTGGCAATACCGTGGATCTGCTCCGCCGTGAGTTTAAGCCGTGCGCCATTTTGCCCGAACCGTGTAACGATACGACGCGCATAGTCGCACCACGTTGTTTCGCCCGCGGCGGTCAAGTGATAAATCCCGCCCAGCGATTCTGCCGGATCGAGCCTGGCGCCAATCTTTTTCAAGATGGCGGCGGTCGTATCGGCAACCAGATCGGCTGGCGTCGGGGCTCCGCACTGGTCGTTCACTACGTCCAATGTTTCTCGTTCGCCCGCTAGCTTCAGGATAGTCTTTAGAAAATTATTGCCATGGATCCCGAACATCCAACTGCTGCGAAAAATCAAATAGCTGCATCCCGATGCCGCGATCGCAAACTCACCCGCGAGTTTGGTCCGTCCGTACGCAGAAAGGGGATTAGGCGTCGCGTCTTCGCGATAAGGCGCATCTTGGCAACCGTCGAGAACGTAGTCGGAAGAATAGTGAATCAGTAGGCTGCCCAGACGTCTGGCTTCCTGTGCAAGGATCTCCGGTGCTTCGGCGTTGACTGCGTTGGCAAGGAGGCTTTCACGTTCGGCCAAATCCACATCGGTGTAAGCCGCAGCATTGACAATGATATGCGGCTTAAGTTCACGTACGACTTGGCGCAATTCGTGAGGGGAGCCGAGGTCGCAGTCACTGCGGTCGTGGGCTACGACGTGGCCTATCGTAGCGAGGCTACGCCGCAATTCATATCCAAGCTGGCCATTTTTCCCGGTCAATAAGATGACCGCCGCGGGTACCGTGTCAGGCGCTGCCATATTGATGGTCAATCCAGTGCCGATACGCGCCGGATGTGATGCTATCAATCCAGGCTGGGTTCGCAAGGTACCACTCGACGGTCTTGCGCAATCCGGTTTCAAAGGTTTCAGCTGGCGTCCAGCCCAATTCTTGCTCTAGTTTGCGAGCATCGATCGCGTAGCGCCGGTCGTGACCGGCTCGGTCTTTCACAAACTCGATTTGATCGGCATAGCTTCCCGCCGTCTTCGGGCGCAATTCGTCAAGCAGGCCGCAGACCATACATACGACGTCGAGATTCGTCTTTTCATTCCAGCCCCCGATATTAAATGCGCTCCCGGGCGCTCCTCGAGCGAGAATCGCGCGCAGCGCAGCGCAGTGATCCCCGACGTACAGCCAGTCACGGATATTCAGTCCGTCGCCGTACACCGGTAGTTGCCTGCCGGAGAGCGCGTTAATGATCATCAGCGGAAGTAGTTTCTCCGGAAACTGATACGGACCGTAATTGTTCGAGCAGTTGGTGGTCAGCGTTGGTAGGCCATACGTGTGATGGTAAGCTCGAACCAGATGGTCGGACGCCGCTTTCGATGCAGAGTAAGGGCTATTCGGGGCGTAGGGCGTCGTCTCGGAGAATGGCGGTTCGGCGGGCCCCAGCGACCCATACACCTCGTCGGTGGAGATGTGCAGGAATCTGAAACTGTCTCGCTCTGCCCCGGAAAGTTTGGCATGAAAAGCGCGGGCCACCTCGAGCAGGACAAACGTTCCGTCGATGTTGGTTCGAATGAATTCCCCCGGTGCATGGATCGACCGATCCACATGGCTTTCGGCCGCAAAATGAATAATTGCGCGCGGACGGAAGCGATCGACGACCCGCGAGATTGCCGTCTGGTTGCAAATATCGAGTTGCTCGAAGTGATATGACTCGTTATCAGCGAGTACGGCTAGGGTTTCCGCATTTCCAGCATAGGTCAACTTGTCGACGTTGACCGTCGGTTCATCTGACCTGCTATGCCAGTCCACCAGAAAATTCGAACCGATGAAGCCGGCCCCGCCTGTCACCAAAATCATTAGCAGCCTTTACATCAATATCAATATTAGACGCACGATGCGCCACCATATAACCCGGATTTTTGCCGGCGGCAATCTCGCCCGTCCGCCCCTGAATAGTGGCAATTTTACAGTGCATGGCATCGTGCGGTGCAGTTTCCCAGCGAGGCGCTTCGTACCTATCTAACCAATCGACGACAAGGTATGGCATAATTAGTCTGTTCATCTGTTGAACGGAGGTGCTTTGATGTCGACAAAACTAGCAATTGCGCTTCCCGCGGAACGTGATTCGGATGAGGCCGCGCTTGGCGTCGGTTCGATCCGGAAGTCGGAAGAGACGCATTATCGCATCCTGCGCATTCTAGGCACCCGCCCCGACATTTCGCAGCGGGAACTGGCGGAATCACTCGGTGTCAGTTTAGGTAAAGCTAACTATTGTTTGAGAGCCTTGCTCGAAAGGAGTTGGGTTAAGGCGCAAAATTTTCGCAACAGCGATAACAAGGTCGCATATGCGTATCTGTTGACGCCTGCCGGTATTGAAGCCAAAGCAAGGCTAACGGTCGATTTCCTGCAACGCAAGCTCCAGGAGTACGAGGCGATCAGAGTCGAAATTGATTTGCTGCAGGCGGAATGCTTGACTCTTGGTTCTGACGGGAATCCGTCTCGCGGCGACGCTGAAGGTTAAGTGCTTCGTTATTCCCTCGAACTTTTGGTTAATTTGCATGAACGATTATTTGCCTTATGGGCGGCATCACCTCTCCGACGACGATATCCAGGCGGTCGTCGATACACTCAGATCTGGGACCTTAACGCAGGGCCCCAAGATCCTTGAGTTTGAGCAACATGTGGCAGCCTACGTCGGGGCGCGTTATGCGGTTGCGGTCTCCAGCGGCACGACGGCATTGCACCTGTGCTGCGTCGTAGCGGATATCGGTAGCAGCGATCTGGTGGTGACCTCGCCGATTACCTTCGTGGCATCCGCAAACTGCGCTGCCTACGTCGGGGCTAAAGCGACCTTCGCTGACATTGATCCGGGCACTCTCAACCTTTCGCCCGATGCGTTACGCGATGTGTTGTCGGCTCAGCGCCAGGCGTACCGCCATGCTGCGGTGATTCCGGTGCATTTTGCTGGTAAGGCTTGCGACATGGACCGCATCGATGCAATTGCCAAAGCGTTCGATGCAATAGTGATCGAAGATGCTTGTCACGCGTTTGGATCGACCTATGCCAACGGGAAGCGGGTCGGCTGTTGTGATAAATCGTTGATGACCGTGTTTTCGTTCCATCCTGTCAAGGCGATCGCGGCAGGGGAGGGAGGGATGATTACCACTAACGACGAAAAAATCTATCGCCGTCTATTGCGCCTGCGCAGTCATGGTATTCACAAGGGCGATGATCCTTTGTTACGCAAGGATCTGGCCTTCGATGGCGATCAGCCCAATCCCTGGTATTACGAAATGCAGGAGCTCGGGTATAACTTCCGCATTACCGATATTCAATGCGCGCTGGCGCTGTCTCAGTTCAGAAAACTCGACAGGTTCCTGGAGCGGCGCGCGGAACTCGCACAAAAATATCGGCTCGCCTTGGCAGGCCACCACCACATTCGAGTGGCGCAGCCAAACGGGCCAGGTGAGAGCGCGAACCACTTGTTTCCGATACGAGTCGATTTCGACGCCATTGGCATGACCAGACGGGCGCTTATGCAACACTTGAAGGAAAATCACGTGGGCTCGCAAGTCCACTATCTGCCGGTTTACCTGCACCCGTACTATGCGGCTCAGGGTTTTAGCAAGGCCGATTATCCTCATGCAGAGGGTTATTACGCGCAAGCACTGAGTATTCCGCTGTACTTTGATCTTACGGACGCGCAGCAAGAACACGTTATCAAGACGCTGGGTCAGTTCGCATAAATATGTCTGCGGACACACGGATCCAGTTTTGCAGGGGCGGGCGATATTGTTAAGGGCGAGTGAGGTGAGCATATTCGATGGTCAATTTGCCGATAAAGAGGTGCTGATTACAGGCGGCCTGGGATTTATCGGCTCACGCTTGGCGGCTCGCTTGGTCCAATTGGGCGCGACGGTCACACTGATCGACAGTCTGAATCCGGAGTACGGGGGCAATTGGGCAAATATCGCCGGGATCCGGGATAACGTGACCGTGAATATTTGTGATGTACGTGACCCTCAGGCTATGACCTACCTGATCCAGGGCAAGAGTTTCCTATTTAATTTGGCCGCGCAGACCAGCCACGTTGCGTCCATGCAAGATCCGCTAACGGATCTCGCAATTAATGCCGAGGCGCAACTGACTTTGATGGAGGCGTGTCGCAAGCATAATCGGTGCGTCAAAGTCGTATTTGCCAGTACCCGACAGCTATATGGCCGACCGGAGTATCTGCCGGTGGATGAGCAACATCCGATTCGCCCGGTCGACGTGAACGGGGTGAACAAGCTGGCGGGCGAGGGTTATCACCTTCTATATAACAATGTGTACGGCATTCGGGCTTGCGTACTGCGCCTTACCAATACGTACGGACCCGGCATGCGGGTCAAAGATGCGCGTCAGACATTCCTTGGGATTTGGGTGCGGCGTTTGCTTGAGGGCAAGCCAATTCAGGTGTTCGGGGACGGGCTGCAACTGCGGGATTTTAACTACGTCGATGATTGTGTCGACGCGCTGCTGTGCTCGGCTGCCAGCGACGCCGCGGACGGCCGGGTTTTCAATCTGGGCAGTGGCGAGGTGATTAATTTGCGCGACCTAGCGGCTCTGCTCACAAGCTTGGGCTGGGCCGGCGAATATGAAATGATTCCGTTTCCGGCTGAGCGCAAGGCCATCGATATTGGCGACTATTACAGCGATTTCTCTCTGATCCGCGACACCTTGGGGTGGGCGCCACGGACCTCACTGGAACAGGGCTTGCGCCAGACTATCCAGTACTACGCCGAGCAGCGAGACAACTATTGGCAGGCCGAACAAGCATGACCATTCTGATGAACGACTTTCGCGCGGAGCCGCAGGAGATCCGCAACGCCGCATTGGCCGCAGCATCGCGCGTGCTGGAGTCAGGCTGGTATGTGCTGGGGCCGGAAGTCAAAGCGTTTGAGGACGTCTGGGCCGCGACCTGTCAATTGCCCCACGCGGTCGGCGTTGGGAATGGTATGGACGCCATCGAGATCGGCCTGCGAGCGATGGGTATTGGTTCGGGCGACGAAGTCATTACCACCTCGATGACCGCGTTCGCAACGGTGCTGGCAATTTTACGCGCCGGCGCAACGCCCGTACTTGCGGATATCGATCCCGGTACAGCTTTACTCGACCCCGTCAGTGCGAGGCGATGCGTTTCGAAAAAAACCAAAGCCGTTGTGATCGTCCACCTCTATGGACGTATCGGCGAGATGGACAAATGGGAGGCTTTTTCGCGAGATACCGGCGTGGCGCTTGTAGAAGATTGCGCGCAAGCCCATTTGGCCGCGTGGGAAGGGCGTGTGGCCGGGAGCATGGGACGTTTTGGCGCTTACAGCTTCTACCCAACGAAAAATCTGGGTGCGCCCGGCGACGCTGGCGCCCTAGTCACAGCGGATAGCGAACTGGCCGCGCTGGCACGTAGCCTTCGTAACTATGGACAAAGCGAACGGTACCATCACCCGGAGTTGGGGATGAATAGCCGGTTGGATGAACTGCAGGCCGCTATCCTGATGGTACGTCTCGAATGGCTTGAGCGATTCACGAAGCGCCGCCGCCAGATCGCGCAGACCTACTGGGCATCAATCCACAATTCGGCATTAACCCTAATGACGCCACCGGCTCATGATGCCAATCACGTTCACCATTTATTTGTCGTGACGACATCCGAGCGCGAACGCGCGATCGAACATTTTGCCGCGCACGACATTCAGGCATTGATCCACTACCCAATCCCGGTGCATCACCAGAAAAAAACCGCCGACTTGCGGCGGGACTCGCAAGGGCTTGGCCATACCGAGCGCCATGCGGCCACCTGCCTGAGTTTGCCCTGTCACGCCCAAATGTCCGAAAGTGACGTTAGTCAGGTCGTTAGCGCAGCTAACGCATTTTGGTAGATTGCCCTTGAAGATTGCTATCCTTGACACGTATTACCCGGCTTTCCTCGACGCGATCTATCTCAAGCAGGCCGACCTCGGGCAGCGACGGTATACCGAGCAGGTGAGCGTGCTGGTCGATCAGTGCTTCGGCACCTCGGATTTTTACTCCCGGCACTTCAATGATGCGGGTTGCGAAGCGGTTGATCTTATCGCCAACGGCATCCAGTTGCAGGCCAGATGGGCCGAAGAGCATAACCATCGGATAGGCGGCTGGCGTTGGCGCCTTGATCCACGGGTAACCCGGCTACCGGGCCTCGGTTTGCTGGCCGCGAATTGGCCCGCATTAATTGCTGTCACGGCCGAACAGGTGCGACGCCTCAAACCTGACGTGCTGTACTGCCAGGACATGAGCTTTATGCCGCCGCGAGTATTGAAAGAGCTCAAGCGCCATGTGGGACTGATAGTGGGACAAATTGCGAGCCCCGCGCCCGCGCTACGCTACTTGGAGTGTTTCGATTTGATCTTGACGTCATTTCCGCACTTCGTGGAGCGGTTTCGCGCCCAAGGGCTCGCCTCTGAGTATTTCAGGATCGGATTTGATACGCGCGTTCTGGAAAAATTGGGCGCGGTACCCAAGGATCTCGATGCGACGTTCGTCGGCGGCATTACTGCAGCTCATTCGAGAGGTACAGCTTTGCTAGAACAATTGGCAAGCACCACGCCGATCGAATTTTTTGGTTATGGCAGCGACCGCCTTGCGCAGGATTCCCCGATTCGTGCACGGCACCACGGCGAAGTGTGGGGGCTGGACATGTATAAGGCCTTGGCCCGCAGCAGGGTAACGCTGAATCGCCATATCGACGTCGCTGAAAACTATGCAAACAATATGCGCTTGTTTGAATCAACCGGTGTGGGCACTTTATTGATTACCGATCAAAAGAAAAATCTAGCGGACCTATTTGAGCCGGGGCGGGAGGTGGTGACTTATTCGAGTGCCGAAGAAGCTGCAGAGATGATTCGTTATTATGTTGAGCATCCGCAGTTGGCGGAGGATATTGCATTGGCGGGCCAGCGCCGGACCTTGCGTGAGCACACTTATCGTCATCGAATCGATGAACTCGTCGGAACGCTGCGCAAGCACCTTCAATGAACCCCTGCAAACACATTCGAAATATGGCGACCAAACATTTTTGCACCCTTTTTGATAGTAGCTACCTTCTTAAAGGAGTGGTAATGCTACGGACACTTGTGGAGCAGTGCCCGGAGGCAAAAATATTCGTGTTATGCATGGATCAGCAGACGCGAGATATTCTCGACCAGCTCGTTTTATCGCAAGTCGAGTGCCTAATGCTGGCCGATGTCGAGGACGAAGCCTTGCTGGCAGTCAAAGGAGGCCGCAGTCGCGGCGAGTATTGCTGGACCCTGGCGCCTTGCCTGCCGTGGTATTTGCTACAAACCAGGCCGGAAATCGATACCATCACTTATGTCGATGCCGACTTGATGTTTTATGCACCAGTGGATCCGATCTTTACCGAAATTGGCGATGCGTCCATCGCCATCATCGAGCATCGTTACACGGAAAGTTTGGCGAAATTAGAAATACAGGGACGCTTTAACGTGGAATGGGTCGGGTTCCGGCGCGATCCCGAAGGACTGGCATGCCTGAAAAAATGGCGCGAACAATGTCTCGAGTGGTGCTATGCCAGAATCGAGCCAGAGCGCATGGCCGATCAGAAATATCTTGATGCTTGGCCCAAAGCGTACCGATCGGTACATATCATCCAGCACGTGGGCGCAGGCGTCGCCCCGTGGAATTACCCTCGATATTCGATAAGGACTAGCGGGGACTCGATCACGATCGACGGACAACCTTTGATTTTTTATCACTTTCACCAATTGCATCAATTGGAGGGGGGGCGGTTTTCCCGGCTTGCTGCGTTATATCTGCAAGAGGGCAAGCCCCCGGAGGCGATTTACGAACGTTACGAAGCGAGATTGTTGGCAGCGTTGCGCGAAGTGCGGCGCTTCGTCCCAGATTTCAAGGGCGGCGTCCACCCGTGGCTACCGGTCGCGATTCGTCGGGCGGTGCAAAACGGGTTGCCGCTCTGGTTGAAATCTGCCATGCGACGGTTTGTACAAGCGTGAAAATTCTGGTCGTTTCACAATATTTTTATCCCGAGAATTTCCGGATCAACGAGCTCGCCTCCGTATTGGTGGAGCGCGGCCATCAGGTCACCGTGCTGACCGGTCAACCGAACTACCCATCCGGTAAGTTTGTCCCAGGGTACGGATGGGGCGGCCCACGCTCGGAAGAATATGCCGGCGCGCAGGTGTACCGGGTGCCGCTTGTGCGGCGTGGCTCGGCGAGCGCAGCCCGACTGGTTCTCAATTACCTGTCCTTCGTATTCACCGCGTGCTGGGGAGTTCTGTTCAGATTACCGGCCGATAGTCAATTTGACGCGATATTCGTGTTTGGAACGTCACCGGTCACAGTGGGCATTCCGGCCGCGCTGGCACGCCGACGTTATCGCGCGCCCGTTTTATTTTGGGTACTCGATCTATGGCCCGAATCCCTGTCCGCAGTAGGGGCAATACGTTCCCCGTGGCTGCTGCGTCGCGTCGAATCCTTGGTCCGCTGGATCTACCGCCGCTGCGATCGGGTCCTGGTTCAATCGCGTGCGTTCGTTCCGGAGATCACGCGCCACGGTGTCGCAGAGGCCGTCGTCCGCTATTTTCCTAATTGGGGAGAGGCAACCTTCGATGTGCCGGCAGCAGGTGTCGATTCGCTGCGACTATCGGGTATTCCCGACGGATTTCGGGTTCTTTTTGCCGGCAATGTCGGCGCCGCACAGGATTTTCCGGCCATTCTCGACGCGGCCGCTAGGTTGAAGGAGCGCGCCGATATCCAGTGGATCATCGTTGGTGACGGGAGAATGGCCGCATGGGCCCGAGGGGAAACCCGCCGCCGCGGCCTGGAACAGAGGGTATACTTTATGGGGCAGCACCCTCAAGCAGATATGCCGAGCTTTTTCGCCGCGGCTGACGCACTCTTGTTAAGCCTGAGGCGCGAACCGATCTTTGCGCTGACGGTACCCGGCAAGCTTCAGTCGTATCTTGCTAGCGGCAAACCGGTACTGGCGATGCTTGACGGCGAAGGACGCCGCATCGTCGATGAGGCACGTGCCGGTTTTACTTGTGCTGCGGGCGATGGGGAAGGGCTGGCGCAGGTGGTCGAGCAATTAGCCGCGATGTCGGCCGCTGAGCGTGTCACCATGGGCCAGAGAGGCCGTGAATTCTTCTTAGAACATTTTGCGCGAGAGCGCGTATTTGATCATCTCGATGCGTGGCTGGTCGAGCTGGTGAATCTTCAGGGAAAAAAGGAATCCGTATGAGTTCGGAGTTGCAGAATGCCGATAGGGCGTCTTTATTTGCTGGCCGTACCATTTTGATCACCGGTGGTACCGGCTCATTCGGGCACGAATTTGTTAACTTGTTGCGCCCTATGGGGTGCCGAGAAATTCGAATCTTCTCACGCGATGAACTCAAGCAGGAGCATATGCGCATCGAGTTGGCGGATCCGAAGGTCAAGTTTTATATTGGCGACGTGCGTGATCGCAGCAGTGTCGATCAAGCCATGCGTGGCGTGGATTTTGCGTTTCATGCGGCGGCGCTCAAGCAAGTGCCATCCTGTGAGTTTTTCCCGATGCAGGCGGTGGCTACCAATATTCAGGGTAGCCATAACGTGGTGGAGTCTGCGATTGCACACCGGGTTTCGCGCCTTGTTTGCCTCTCGACCGACAAAGCGGTATACCCCGTCAATGCCATGGGAATGACCAAGGCATTGATGGAGAAGGTGACGCAAGCTGCTGCACGGGGCCTCACGGATAGCACCACCGTATTATCGAGCGTGCGCTACGGTAACGTCATGTACTCACGAGGCTCGGTGATTCCTCTCTTCATTCAGCAGATGCGTGCTGGCAAAGCTCTGACCCTGACCGTTCCGGAAATGACGCGCTTTCTGCTGCCATTGCCTTCGGCAATCGAACTGGTGGCGTTTGCATTCGAGCACGGCCGGCAAGGAGACCTCTTTGTACGCAAGGCGCCAGCCTGCACGGTGGGCGATCTCGCTCAGGCATTGAAGAACCTCTTCAAAAGTGACGTCCCGGTCAATGTGATTGGCATGCGCCATGGCGAAAAGCTATACGAGACGCTAGCGACGCGTGAGGAGCTCGCTAAGTCTGAAGATATGGGGGACTACTATCGCGTGAGCATGGATGACCGCGATCTGAACTACGGCAAATATTTTACCGAAGGCAATGCCGCCGAAGTGGCGTTTGACGACTACCACTCGCACAACACCGAGCGCCTCAGCATTCAGCAGGTCGAACAACTCTTGCTCTCGCTGCAGGAGGTGAGAGACGAGTTGGAGGCGGCCGGATGTCGCTGAAAATCGGCATCACAGGTGCTGATGGTTTGGTCGGCTGGCACCTGCGAGCGTGGTTGCGCGCCTACCGGCCTCAGGCGGAGGTTCGTTTGGCCACACGCGCGACTTTTGCCGATGTATCCAGGCTCGCCGAATTTACGGCGGGTATCGACGCGATTGTTCATTGTGCAGGGAAAAATCGAGGCGACGATGCGGAAATTAAGGCAACCAACGTCGACTTGGCAATTCAGTTGAGCAATGCGTGCGAGAGTTCGACGAAAGCAAGCGGGCGTTATCCGCACGTCGTATTTACCAATTCGACTCACGTGGCGCGAGAGACTGCCTATGGGGTAGGCAAGCGCGCCGCCGCAGAAATTCTTGCCGCAACTGCTGCGCGACACGGTAGCCCCTTTACCAACTTGATCCTGCCACACGTTTTTGGGGAATTTGGTAAGCCATTTTACAACTCGGTGGTGTCGACTTTCTGCCATCAGCTTGCGGCCGGTGAAAGGCCAAAAGTCCTTGCGGATGGTGATCTCGAGCTGTTGCATACACAGGTGGCCGCTGCCCGGTTTGTGGCTGCGATCGAAGGGCGAGAATCCGGCGAGTTCCGGGTATTCGGTGTGCCGCTGAAGGTCAGCGCTTTGTTGGCCAAGTTAAATGCGATGGCCGAGCTATATATTGGGCACGGCAGCGTTCCAGATTTGCGGGATACGCTGGACCTGCCCTTATTTAATACTTTACGTAGCTACCGTTCCCCACAGCAGTTACAAATCGCTCTGGCGGCCGATCAGCCATATGACGACCTGACCAACCGGTTAATCCAGACCGGCGGCCGCACTGAGACTTTGGCGATCGCGTCTGGTGCGGGCCGGGGGGATTATTTCAGCACCGAGATGTTTGAGCGGATAAATGTCGTATCAGGTGAGGCGACAATACGGCTGCGTCGTCTGTTCTCAGATGAGATCCATACCGTACATGCTTTGGGCACCATACCAAGTTGTATCGATATCCCGACGTTTCATACCTACCGTATTACCAATCCGGGTTGCCGCGAACTGGTTGTGCTTAAGTCAGTAGGCCCGCGTGACCCATCACATTACGCCACCTTCACCGAGGCAGTGCTTTAATGAACAAAAAACTTAAGGTTATGGTCGTCGTGGGCACTCGCCCCGAGTTGATCCGTTTGTCTCGCGTTGTGGCTAAACTGGATCACTATGTACAAGTGGTGTTGGTGCATACAGGCCAGAACTATGACTACGAGCTTAACCAGATTTTTTTCGATGAGCTCGGGATTCGCGCACCCGATCACTTCCTCAATGCTGTCGGCGGCTCTCTTGCCGAGACGATTGGTAACGTTATTGCCCGAGTTGACCCGCTATTGGAAAGCGAAGCGCCTGATGCGTTTCTAGTGCTGGGCGACACCAATTCATGTTTGGCGGTGATTGCTGCGAAGCGCCGCAAGATTCCAATCTTTCATATGGAGGCGGGTAATCGGTGTTTTGACGAACGTGTTCCTGAAGAGAGCAACCGTAAGGTCGTCGATCATTTGTCCGACATCAATCTGCCCTACAGCGACATTGCGCGAGAGCATCTATTGCGCGAAGGCCTGCTTCCGGACCGGATCGTCAAGACGGGTAGTCCGATGTTTGAGGTGCTGCAGTATTATCGCCCCATCATTGACGAGTCGAAGGTTTTGAAGCGCCTGTCGTTGGAAGCGGGTCAGTATTTCGTCGTCAGTTGCCACCGCGAAGAAAACGTCGATGCGCCTGGCCAACTGGAAAAGCTTGGCACGCTATTGAACGGAATTGCGGAGAAGTACCAGGAACGAGTGATTGTGTCGACCCACCCGCGCACCCGTAAGCGACTTGATTCGCTGGGGTTGACGCTCGATCCGCACATCGAATTGATGAAGCCACTCGGTTTTCCGGACTACGTCCATTTGCAAATGAATGCTCGAGCGGTGCTCTCCGATAGCGGCACGATTAGTGAAGAAAGCGCAATCCTCAATTTTCCGGCACTCAATATTCGTGAAGCGCATGAGCGGCCGGAAGGGATGGAAGAAGCTGCTGTCATGCTGACGGGATTCGATCTGGACCGGGTGCTGCAGGGGCTGACCATTCTGGCGGATCAGCCGCGCGGCGCGAATCGCGCATTGCGCGAAGTCGCCGACTACACGATGCCGAACGTTTCCGACAAGGTATTGCGCATTATCATGAGCTACACGGATTACGTGAATCGAGTTGTGTGGCGAAAATAATATCCCATGCCGAGCGACTCGAAATCATTTGGGTGGGTCGCTTCGCAAATTGAACACCGTTATCGTTGGATTCGACGACCATGTCTGCCCCAGTCATTATTGTTATACAGGCACGTCTGTCTTCCACGCGGTTGCCAGGCAAAGCCCTTTTGCCCTTGGGCGGGCGTCCAACGATATTGCTATGTGCCCAACGGGCGATGAACACGGGCCTCCCCGTTCTTATTGCTACTTCGGATGAGCAGGTTGATGATCCTCTCGCTGTGGCGCTTGACGCCGCGGGGATCGCTGTATTTCGAGGTTCTCGTGAAGATGTACTCAATCGTTTTGTCATGGCGACGGAAGGGCAGTCCGACGAAACGCTAGTCGTCAGGCTGACTGCTAACAACGTGTTGCCGGACGGCAGTTTCATTGACGCCATCCTTGCAACTTTTGAGTCATCGGATCTTGATTATCTCGGAACTGACTGTCCGGATGGCGGTTTTCCTTCGGGGATGAGTGCAGAGATTTTTCGGGTCTCGATGCTGCGGCTCGCAGATAAGACAACTGAAAGTGCGTTCGACCGCGAGCATGTGACTCCGTGGATCCGGCGGAACGGGCGGGCCGCCGTGTATTGGGCTCCGAATCCAGGAGAAAATCGGTCGCATTGCAGATGTGCACTCGACGATTTCAACGATTACGCACGGTTGAATGTCGCGTTCCAGGGCAGCGAGAATCCTGCTGCGACGGCTTGGCAAGATTTGGCTGCGCGTCTTGAACTACTATCGAGCAGAACTGACGAGCTGCGCTGCCCCTCTATCAAGACTAGCGATGGACGCATACGCAGCCGATTGACGCTAGGCACCGTACAGCTTGGTATGCCCTATGGTATTGCGAATCGCTCGGGTATGCCCAGCGAGAATGAGAGCCGGCTTCTGCTTCAGAACGCTATTGATGCGGGGATTTCGGCCGTTGACACTGCGCGTGCCTATGGCGTTGCGGAAGAGCGGCTGGGTGCACTTTTATCGGCCGCATATCGCGACAGGATCAGCATCATTACTAAACTCGATGTGCTTTCCGAAATTCCAGACTCTGCGCCGCGCGATTGGGTACGCAGCGCAGTGGACGCCAGTGTCTATCGGTCGTGCAATGCGCTTAGAGCGAAAAGAATCGATACCTTGTTGTTGCATCGCTGGGCACATCACGATGCCTGGAACGGCGCAGCGTGGGGACGTCTTCTCGAAATGAAACAAGATGGCCTGCTCGAAGTCATCGGCGCGAGTGTTTCGAACCCCGTAGAGGCGATCGCCGCATTGGATGATGCTCATCTCGGGCATCTGCAGTGCCCCGTCAATATTCTGGACTGGCGATGGCGCTCGGAAGCGTTCCTGCAAGCCGTTCAGCGTCGTCCCGATGTGATCATCCATGCGCGCAGTGTTTTATTGCAGGGACTGCTCAGCCTGGAGCCAGCGGCTTGGCCGAGGATGTCGGGTTTTGATGCGAGATCGTTGTGCAGCATGCTCGATAAAATCGCGTCCGATTTCGGACGACTCGATCGCATAGATCTGTGCCTAGCCTATGTTCGTGCTCTACCTTGGGTAACGAGTCTGGTCATCGGAATGGAGCACAGCGACCAACTACGGGTAAATCTCCGATATATGCAGACTCCCCCGCTCGATACAGATCAGGTCGGTTTGATACAGGACAGCCTACCGCACGTTTCCGAAATGATTTTGAATCCCGCTCAATGGAAGCAGGCAAATGAATAGCGCCAAAATTCTGGGCCAATCATGCTCTGATGACGGAGTAGTCCTGCTGACTGGTCGCGGACCTGCCCACAATGCCCCGGAAGACTGGATGCTATGGTGAACGTCACCCCTAGCACTTGGCGTGTCGCTTTTCGCGTCGATGCCGGCACAGAAATTGGCACTGGCCATGTAATGCGCTGCCTCACACTTGCCGCTCGCTTACGGGAACAAGGAGCGGAGACTCATTTTATCTGCCGTGTACAGGGGGACTACCTAGACCGATTGATCGAACCGCAAGGTCATGAACTGCATTTTTTGCCACAAGCGTCGGATCCGCAGCTGGTAGCGTGCAATGAGCCGTATGCAAGTTGGCTTGGCGTTACTATCGAGCGCGATGCGAACGATACTAAGCAACTGCTTTCCACGATTCGGCCGGACTTGTTGGTGGTAGACCATTATGGAATCGATGCGCGCTGGGAGACGGTAGTACGCAGCTACGTTGATAAGATTCTTGTAATCGATGATCTGGCCAATCGCCCGCACGACTGTGACGTGTTGCTCGATCAAAACGTCTTGCGTAACGCTGACTCTCGCTACACAGGTTTAGTGTCGGAGCATTGCCAACTATTGTTGGGCCCACGCTACGCGCTCCTGCGCCCGGAGTTTGGCTTGGCGCGGCGCCACCACCCACATCTGCGGCTGGAGGTGAAGAGGGTATTGATATTTTTTGGGGGCAGCGATCAGCATGACCTCACGAGTCTAGTGCTCGATTCGTTGGAACAGCTAAGCGACTTGGACATCTCCGTTGATGTGGTGGTCGGCGCCGCAAACCTTCAAAGCAAGTCAATAGAGCAACGCTGCCGAAAGAACGCAAAGCTGAATTTTTTTCGGCAAATCGATAACATGGCGACCCTCATGTCCAATGCGGACCTAGCATTTGGTGCAGCCGGTGGCGCAAGCTGGGAGCGTTGTTGCTTGGCGTTGCCAACGATATTAATTAATTTCGCTGAGAATCAGATCGAATTGGCGTGCGAACTCGCGAGAAAACGGGTGTTGATAAATCTCGGCCTAAACACCGAAATGAATGCTGGCTCCATCGAGCGGGTGTTGCGAAAGCTGATCAAGCGGCCGTCGCTAATGCAACGAATGAGTTCACGTGCTGGGCGGCTTGTCGACGGTCGGGGCGCCGAGCGAATCGCATTAATACTTAGGCGCGATGCGAGCCAATTAAGGCCGGCGCAACCGGACGATGTCGAACAAGTGTGGCGCTGGCGCAATGCGCCGACAACCCGACAACATTTTTTCGACTCTTCTCCTGTTTCGCTAAAAGATCATCGGGCATGGTGGTTAGAAAATATCTGCAAAAGCGATAGAGTTCTCCTGATTGGAAGTGTTGGGGCGATTAACATCGGCGTACTCCGCTTCGACGTATCTGGTGTAAAAGCCGTTATTTCTATTTACATAGACCCTGATCTTACCGGCCAGGGTCTCGGGACGAGCCTAACGAATAAAGGACTTGAGTGGATAAAGTCAAGCCGTCCGGATATTTTGACTGTCGAAGCGCAGGTCAAGCCGGCTAACGAAGCATCCCGTCGTATGTTTATTTCCACCGGATTCAAGGAGGAATACACGTCCTTGTCCTGGTCAAGGGAGCAATCAATTGACTGATATTAGTATTGTGATCGCCTCACCGCATTCAAGGCATGATCATCTCGTTCAATCGATTGCTGAACGAAGCCAAATAAAGGTGGCTCGCGTTCGCTCGCCTGAGGAACTCATGGCGAATTCCCTCACTGAGCTTGCGCCAAAATATATTTTCTTTCCCCATTGGTCCTGGAAGATTCCATCGGCCATATTTAAAAAATACGAATGTGTCATATTTCATATGACAGATTTGCCTTTTGGTAGGGGAGGAAGCCCGTTGCAGAATTTGATCGCGCGGGGCTTTGCTCAAACGCGCTTGAGCGCCTTGCGGTGCACTGCGGAATTGGATTCGGGTCCAATATACGCAAAGCAAGATCTTTCCCTTCATGGGACGGCCGAAGAAATACTGTTGAGAGCTGCCGCCATTACCGAGCAGATGATCTTGGATATCGTCCGTGAGCAACCTGTGCCTTGCCCACAAATTGGTGAGCCCGTAGTTTTTCCGCGCAGATCTCGAAAAGATGGAAATCTCGAGGCTATAAGCAAATTGGAGCAAGCTTTCGACTTTATCCGTATGTTAGACGGAACCGGTTATCCGCCAGCATTCATCGAGACGGAACATCTACGGTTTGAGTTCACGCGAGCTAGCATTAAGCCGGGCGAGCTCATTGCTGATGTGCGGATTTCTTTACTGAAAACGGAGCAAGAATGACGTCCAAAAAATCAGTACTGGTGGTTGCTGCGCACCCTGATGATGAAGTACTGGGATGCGGCGGCACCATCGCAAGGCATTGCGCTTTGGGCGATCGCGTGGAGATCCTCATCATGGCCGAAGGCATTACCAGCCGGATTTCAGATGAAGGTAGTCAACAGACTCAACTCAGTGAACTCGCAACCCACGCGCAGCGCGCGAACCGACTCTTGGGTGTGAGCCAACTAACCATGCTTCAATACCCGGACAATCGAATGGATAGCTCGACGCTGCTCGATATCGTCCAGGACATTGAAAAATTGATAAACCGGACTATGCCGGAAATAATCTATACGCACCACTCCGGCGATGTGAATATAGATCATCGCAGGATTCATGATGCGGTGGTGGCTGCTTGTCGCCCACAACCCGGCCAGTCGGTAAAGCAACTCCTTTTTTTTGAGACACCATCTAGCACGGAATGGCGGCCGCCGTCGTCGCTCCGTCAGTTTTCGCCGAATTGGTTCGTCAATATCGAAGACACGCTGCATCTCAAGCTGGCTGCGCTAAAAGAATATTCCGGTGAAATGCGTGAGTTTCCCCATCCACGCTCGATAGCCGCCTGCGAATACCTATCGAGATGGAGAGGAGCAACGGTAGGCGTGGCAGCTGCCGAAGCCTTTGAGCTCGGTCGCATGATTATTTGAGAAGGATTACATATGAAAATAGGCCATTATTCTGTCGGGTCGGATCAGCCGCCTTTTGTGATCGCTGAAATGTCGGGCAATCATAATCAGTCGCTCGACCGGGCGCTGGAGATTGTCGACGCCGCGGCACAAAGTGGGGCGCATGGTTTGAAAATACAGACATATACGCCCGATACGATGACTCTCGATATTGCAGAGCACGAATTTTTCATCAGTGATAAAAGCAGCTTGTGGAAGGGTAAAAGTCTGTACGCCCTGTACGGCGAGGCCTACACGCCATGGGAGTGGCACGCACCCATTTTTGCCCGTGCTCGGGAGCTGGGCATGGTCCCTTTCAGTACACCGTTTGATCATAGCGCGGTCGATTTTTTAGAAGGATTGGATGTTCCTTGCTACAAAATCGCATCGTTCGAAAATACCGATCTGCCGCTCATCAGGCGTGTTGCGGCGACGGGCAAACCGATGATTATTTCGACCGGCATGGCAAGCCTCGCGGAGTTGGATGAGACCGTCCGTGCTGCTCGGGAAGCTGGATGCTCCGACCTGATCCTGCTCAAGTGCACTAGTACATATCCAGCGACGCCGAAAAATACGAATATTCTGACAATTCCACATATGCGGGAGTTATTTGATTGTGAGATAGGTTTATCCGATCACACTCTGGGTGTCGGCGTTTCGGTGGCGAGCGTCGCGCTTGGCGCCACTGTGGTGGAAAAGCACTTTACCTTGAGCCGGGCAGACGGGGGCGTCGATTCAACCTTTTCGTTGGAGCCGCAAGAAATGCGCAGTTTGGTTGAGGAAACGGGGCGAGCTTGGGAGGCGCTGGGTCGGGTTTTTTATGGCGCGACCGAGGCTGAGGAGAAATCCCGTGTATTTCGTCGCTCGCTCTATATCACTCGCGATATCAAGGCAGGTGAAGTTCTTGATGAAACCTCAATTCGTGCGATCCGACCTGGGCTGGGCTTGCCGCCCAAGTTCATAGATATGCTCATCGGTTTGCCCGCCGCGCGTGATTTGCCGCGCGGTACGGCAGTCACTTGGGATGCGGTCCTTAAGCGAGGTTCGGACCAATGAATTTGCTTGGCAAGATCGGGGGGCTATTAAAAAAAATTCGGCTTAATGAGCGGACGCTTGCTCTGCAAGACGGCTTTACTTTAAAAGCAAGACAGCAGCCCGCGGCGGGTTCGGCGGCGGCCACAGTACTGATCGAGTGCGTCGAGGATCCATACCACTATATGTTGTTCGGGACGATATGCGAGGGTCTGCAGTCTCACCAACCTTTACGGGTCGAACTATATATACAGCCGGCCGTGCGGGTGGGTATGGTCGATTCTCTTCGCGCTTTGCTGCCTGGTTTTTTCCCCCTCAATCGCTTAATGGCCGCTCGCTGGATCCGGCTTTACAGTTGCTTTTCCGACGGCGTTGGGTATCGAGGGCAGTCATTCGATCCGCTTGGCGATTTTGTCGATCTTGTGCGCAGCGTGAAACAATGGCGTAAGCTCCGCAGCGGTGAGGCGGTGCGGGATATCGTGATCGAAGGCGTGCCGGTGGGCGATCTACTCAACGATACCTATCTGCGGTTTCGCCCCGCACCGAGATTGGATGCGGCTGATGGTTTCCTGTTGTTCATTCTGTGGAATGCTCATCGGAGCGTGCGGCGTGCATATCGCTATTTTCGTGGCGTACGGCCGCAGCTTTATCTGACCTCCTATACGACGTATATTCAACACGGCATACCAGCAAGGGTTGCACTCAAGCAAGGTGTTCCAGTTTTGTCGTTCGGCAATTTTCAAGAGTTCGCCAAACGCCTTAGTCTCGACGATTGGTTTCACACCCGGAACCCGGATCGGTATCGCGATGAGTTCGAACGGCTAGCCGAACCGCAAAGCTATTTGGCGGAAGCTGATCGACAGCTTTCGCTGCGGCTATCCGGTGGAATTGATACCGCGACCGCCTATATGGCCAACTCCGCCTACCGTGCGACAACAAGCGAAGTGCCTGATGTGAAGGGCGCGGTCGTCATCTTCCTGCATGATTTTTACGATAGCCCGCATGTCTACCGTTATTTAATTTTCCCCGATTTCTGGAAATGGATTTGTTTCACACTCGACACACTAAACGAAGCGGGCATTCGGTATTTCGTGAAACCGCATCCGAACCAGGTTGCGTTTAGCGGAACAGTACTCGACGAACTTAATCAGCGGTATCCAGGATTGCCGCTCATCTCATCGTCAGTAACCAATCGCCAGTTGGTCGATGGCGGCATGGTCTGCGCCGTAACTGTACATGGCACAGTTGCTCACGAGATGGCTTATTTCGGTATTCCAACCATCGCTTGCGCGCACCATCCGCACATCGCGTTCGACTTCTGCAAGACAGCACACGACCGTGACACGTACGCGGCGTATTTGCGCGACTCGGCAACCCTTGACGCAAATCCCGAGTTGTTTCGAGCTCAGGCACTGCAGTTCTACGTCATGCATAACTTGTCGCTACCGCCGGATGCAATTGTGCTGAGAGATGCGGCGATTAACTGTTGGTGCGTCTGCCTCGATTCGCAACAGCCCGCGGAGGCGATACGAACCTCTTTTGAATCGCTGCGTGAGACCCGCGGCTTTCAGGCATTTCTGGACGATACTCGTCGCCTGATCAGGGGGGCGCACGAGCATCCCAACATGACTGCCTGCGGTTTTGAGGAGCCGTTGATATGAATGTCGCTGTCAAAGCAATGTTTGGTGTGCTGGTTTTCCCATTGGGCGTGCTCAGCTATCTACGAACCGGCGTCACACCACCGCGGGCTCATATGGCGATGATCCACCTTTTTTGTGCGACCGGGGGGCGATTTAACGACTTGGTCAGCCGCCTGCTCGGCCGCGGCAAAGCGCAACTAGTGCTTCCGACACAAGCCGGTGTGATTGGAGATCTCTCGCAAGACAAGCTTGGGAGCCACCTGGCCACGCTGCGGACTCACGGTTATCTGGTATTTCCGAAAGCCCTGCCGCAAGAGACCTGCGACCGCATCATGCGATTTGCGCTCGACACTCCAGCGACTGTGCGTCGCATGGATCACGAGCCCGCATCGGTCGGTAATCGCATATCGTCTTACGAACCAGGCAACCCGAAGGGCATCCGTTACGATTACGCGGTCGATGCGCTATTGAATAACGCGGATGTTCAAGCTTTGCTGGCCGACCACGCGCTGCTCGCACTGTCGCAAGCCTATCTTGGTAGCCGTCCGCGCGCCGATGTCCTGTCAATGTGGTGGCATACCAATTTTCATTCGCGACCCGATAGTGAGGCAGCGCAGTATTTTCACTTCGATATGGACCGCTTACGGTGGCTGAAAATCTTTATTTATTTGACCGATGTCGGTCCTGACGATGGGCCCCATACGTTTGTTGAGGGTTCTCACCAAACGGGCGGTATCCCGGCTGACATGCTGAATAGAGGTTATACGCGGCTCACGGATGACGAAGTCATTGCCGAATATGGACCCACGCGGTTGATCGAGTTTGCGGCACCGCGGGGCACTATTATCATTGAGGACACCCGAGGATTGCATAAGGGCAAGCACGTGAGCGGAGCGGATCGTCTAGTGTTGCAGTTGCAATTCAGCAATTCATTGTTTGGAGCGACCTATCCGAAGATGACCATGGGAAAGGTCCGCGATCCGGGTTTGGCCGATATGTTGCGGCGAGCGCCCGATGTTTACCGGGCGTTCACCTGAAATGCTCGCACGGATCTCAAATCGAATTTTTGGCTATATCAGGGCAGCGCTATATATCCGGCGTCGGTTTCCGCACGCAAGGGTGCATCCCACTGCTCGCATCGTCGGGGCGGAAAGAATGATGTTGGCTGAGGCTGCGCACGTTGGCCGTCACACTAGTTTGCAGATCCCCCATAACGCAAGTCTGTTTCTCGGCGAAGGCGCGTGGGTCGGAGACGACTGTGATATCGCCGCAGGTGGCACCATCGTCATTGGAGCTCGCACGAGTATTCAACACCGCAGCCAATTGCTCGGTGACGTTCGAATAGGTGCAGGGTGCGCATGTGCTGCCAATCTCTATGTTTCGTCAGGGCGGCACGCGTTCGATCGGGTTCCTGCTTTGCCAATACGGCTTCAGGATCACCTAGCGTCGCAAACACCATGGGCGGAACGTTCTCAGGCGGTGGTGATCGGCGATGACTGCTGGATCGGAATCAATGTGGTTGTTTTGCCAGGGATCACGATAGGGCGCGGTTGTGTAATCGGTGCCAACTCGGTTGTGTCGAAAGATTTGCCACCGTATTCCGTAGCCGCTGGCGTGCCCACTCGGCTGTTACGAATGCGCCTTGACTTTGCTCCTCCCGCATCGCTTGACGCCTCGAATGATTTTCATCTACCGTATTTTTACGCGGGCTTTCGGCAATTGTCTACATGGGCATCCGAGGATACCGCGGTACCGCGCCAAAGCGGCGGCCTTCGCGCAAGCGAGCAATTTACCGTGGCATTGCAGATAGCGGATGGCGAGCCCTTTAGCCTTCAGTTGGATGCATCGACATCGGGGCGCATCCGCCACGGCGACGTCATGCAGACGCTGCGATCCGGACGGCAAACGATACACTTCAATGCGCGGCCGGGTCGCTGGAAAACTCTTGCTTTCGAGTGGTTCTCTGACCAATCTTCGCAATCAAGCGCTCTCATCGTCATGAGTGTTTGCGTGGAGCAAGAGCCCCACTTGGTAGGAGCCGCACCTTGACTTCTCAAGCAAGCTTTGCTCAAACGCTGGGGCATCTTCCCCGTTTTCTTGCTTACGTGTTTCGACATTTTCCGCTGACCAAAGCCGTCGTCGCGCTGACTATGCTGCTCCTGTTTCTCGAGTACGCGGTGCTGAGCGTCATGATCCCATTGTCCGGCGCAGGCAATGCGCCGGCGCACGGTAAGTTGGTCGCGCTGTGGCAAGCAGTAGCTGGCGCAATGCGGCTGCCCGCCAGCCAGCTCACCTGGCTCTGGTTCTTTTTGGTTTTGATGGCCTTACGGGTGCTTGCCGGCTACGTGCACTTGCTCATGACTACCTGGCTTTCCAAGCAGGTTCACCGTCAACTGAGCGAAAAGACTTTTCACCGCGTATTGTATGAAGAGCCGATGGCCGAAATATATCGACGCTCGATCGGGTTTTATATCACTCTCGCAGGCGATGATACGTTTCGTGCCGGGACGTTGATTAACTCCGCCTTTCAGACGCTGGCAGGCGTGATCTCGGCATTGGCCGGATTTTTGCTGCTTTATTTGTTTTCTGTTCCGGTGTTTTGGGGAACTCTCGGGTTTCTCCTATGTTGCGCCGTATTGATTGGAGCCGCGTTCCGGATACTACTGCGAACCAATCAGCGTGCCGTGGGTCTGTCACGGGATGCCGGAACCGCCTTTGTCGAAGCACTGAATAGTTTGCGCTCGATCCGATCAATGGCTTCGGAAGATTTTGTTTTCGACAACTACATCGGTCAAATCCGGCGGTACGTACGGCTGTTGTTTGAAATTGACGCGGCGAAGCAAGGGATGAAGTTACTACCTGCGTTGCTGCTACTGATCGTCGGCGCCGTGCTGCTTTGGCCTGGGTCTCCTGTCAGCATGGGTCTCACAGCAAGCTATTTCTTTGCGATCACGACAATCTTGATCCGGATTTTCATGTCGCTGGGCGTGATGATGACCTCGGGTGCGACACTGTTAATCGACATACGCGCTGCTAAGGATATCGATGAATTAACAAGCTCGGCAAAGTCCCCCATTCCCCACAATAACAATCCAACGAAATATCGGGTGAATAGTGTGGAGTTGAGCGAGGTTGGATTTGGTTACGCGGGTGGTTCCAACGTACTGGCCCGACTGAATTTTCGATTCGATGCCGGGCACATTTATGCCATCGTGGGACGCTCAGGTTCGGGTAAATCGACCCTCGCCGATATTTTGCTTGGTTTGGTCCAACCCAGCGAGGGAGAAGTTCGCATCAACGGCACATCGGCTCATTCATCGCAGTTACGGCAGAAAGTGGTTCTTGTTGAGCAGCAGGCGCGAATTTTCTCGACCAGTGTTCGCCAAAATCTGTTGCTCGGCCTGTCACGGGACGATGACGAAATGTGGGGCGCTTTGAGAGCGGTGGCTCTAGATGATCATGTGAGGCAGCTACCGACCGGGTTGGACGCCAACTTTGACTACCAGGGTGCAAATTTATCTGGCGGTCAGCGACAGCGTTTGGGTATTGCCCGCGCGCTACTGCGACACCCGGACGTACTGATCCTGGACGAAGCGACTAGCGCTCTTGACAAAGATACGCGGCATGTCGTGATAAACAGTTTGCGCGAGCGCATGCACGACAAAATCCTCATTTTCATCACGCACGAAGCCGAGATCGCAGCGCTGGCGGACGTTGTGCTGAAGCTCGATGCAGATTTACCCATTCTCACCTAAGGTTGGCTAGCTTGTGATCATTAGAAATGACGTGGCGCCCTATTTCACGATAACCGGCTGCTCCGAAAATAGGAATCAAGAGCGATGGATAGACTGAAATTTTTTATTAGTAAATATCCGAGACTCAAGTCGGCACTCAAACGCCTCAGGAGCATAGTTGTTGGCTCGCAATCAGTCTCATCGGGCTATACGGAACTGTCGGTAGAAAAGGCCGATATCGAAGCGGTGAGGCTTAAGGACGCTTGGAAATCGACGGACATACCCGGTAAACAACGGGAACTGGTAGACAAGCAGCTCAAGAAATTCCGAGAGGGCGGATACGTCGACGTATTTGAGATTCTTGTGATGGCTCTGCGCGGGCTTGGCGCGCTCAGGCCCGGCGCGACTGTCTTGGAAATCGGCTGTTCGAGCGGCTTTTACTCTGAAGTATTCGCGATTGCGAACTTGCCGTTCAGATACAGAGGGTGTGATTATTCCGAATCATTCGTCAATCTGGCGAAAGATAGCTATCCGAAAGGTGAATTCGACATTGAAGACGCCGTTGCACTCACGTACTCGGATTCCCAATTTGACGTGGTGATATCTGGATGTTGCTTGCTGCATATTCCGAAATACGAAATCGCCATTGAGGAAGCCGCCCGCGTAGCTAGCGATTATGTTATTTTCCATCGCACGCCAGTCGTGGAGGGCGAGGCGAATCGATACTATACGAAGTTTGCCTACGGCCTGGAGACCATCGAAATTCACTTCAGCGAATCTCACTTCCTAGATATCGTGCGACGCGCGGGGCTGATCTTATTGAATACGTTTACGATCGACGAGAGCGAAGTTGATGGCATGAGGTCGGCTGTCAAAACGTACGTCTGTCGAAAAACTTCTTCCAATAACGAAAAGTGATACTAAATGTCGTTCTTCCCTCGCAAGATTTTTTTAGGCGAGCTTTTGAATGAGGTGTGTCGGCCCGCTACAATTTTTGATCCGCTAATGCTAGTCGAAGTATCCGCTGGTATCGTATCAAAGGCCGAAAACCGCTTGCGCAATGATTCCCATAACGCCATGCCATTGGCTTTCGTCAGTAGAAAACGACTTTGACCCAGACCCCTTCGCTAGTCCCAGCTACTCGCTCTATTTCCGCCCGCCTTTTGTCCGGCGGCCTTTGGGCGCTGGCTTCCCGAGGGCTCGCAGTGGCCGCAGGGTTCGCGGTCAATGTGCTGTTAACAAGATTGTTGACGCCGGCAGAGGTAGGGGCTTATTTCCTAATTTACAGCTTGGTCGCTGCCGCTTCTGCCGTGGCGATGCTCGGTCTTAATTTCAGCATCGTGCGACTGGTTGCTGAATCCCTTAGCCTTGATCAGCCGGGGCGCGCGAAAGGTGCAATATTGCTGACTTTCGCGATTGTTTTCTCGGCAATTTTCTTGTTAGATGCGGCGTTGATTACCATTCCGAGCACATGGTTAGCAGGACACATCTTTGTAGAGGGTGGTCGCCCGCTCGTTTGGCTTACAGCGGCTTGGATTGCCGTATTCACACTACAGCTGATTTCAGCGGAAGTCTTTCGCGGTATGCATGATATTCGCAGTGCGTCAGTCTTTGGTGGCTTGGTGATCGCCGTCCTTGGGGCGTTGTTCTTCCTTGTTTGCCTAGTTGTCGGTGTGCATTTGACGTTACCTTATGCAGTCGCTTTGAGTGTGGTCGCGGGTGCTGCGAATTTTGTATTTGCGGGTTGGCTCATTCGAGGTAAGGTAAAGACGCTGAATGCCATACCTCGGTTTCACTTCCGTGAAATGCTGCTCATTTCCGCGCCGCTGTGGATTGCGAATTTGACGCTCCTGGTATTGACGCAAGCGGACGTATGGATTCTGAGCACTGCGCGCAGCCATGACGCGGTCGCTGTCTACGGGGCGGCTGTGCGCATGACGACCTTCATGACGGTGCCCCTGCTGGTAATTAATTCAACGCTCCTACCGGTAATCAGCGAATTATATGCACGCGGAGATCGCAAGGCGTTGGAGCGAACACTGCGTGGTACAGCCGCTCTGGGGGTGATTCCTGCTGCTCTGGTTCTTGCATTTTTCTGCATCTTCGGCTCAGGACTGATGGGGGTAGCCTTTGGCAGTTTTTACAGCGGTGGCTTTTACGTTTTGTTGATTTTGAGCGTGGGCCAACTCGTCAATATTGCAGGAGGGTCTTGCGCGTATGTCTTAATGATGACTGGACACCAACGCGAGATGATGTGGATCACGCTAATCGCCGGGATCGGGACCGTGGTACTCGGATTCGCCCTAGTTTCGTCGTATGGGGCATTGGGCGTCGCAACCGGTTCGGCACTCGGGTTGATGTTTCAAACGATTGCGATGTGGCTGTGTACGCGCCTACGTCTTGGGATCTGGACGCATTGCTCCATGGCAAATTTGTGGCGCTTGTTATTAACGTTCAAACGTACTTGATCAAAATCAGGTGCGCCCTGTAACTCATATGCCCCGCTCCATGACTAATTCGCAACCCCTCGTCTCTATCGTCGTGCCTGCTTTTAATGCTGAGCGTTATATTGATGAAACCGTTCGGAGCCTACTTGCTCAGACTTATCCGAATATCGAGATTCTCCTCCTTGATGATGGATCGACGGATCAGACTTGGTCATTACTGCAACGTTATTCCAGCAAGTGTTATGTCGAAACGCATCCCAACATGGGGCAGGCGGCGACCCTTAACAAAGGATGGGCGCGGGCCCGCGGAGAAATTATTGGTTACCTGAGTGCGGATGACCTGCTGATGCCGCAAGCAGTCGAGGTTGCTGTGGCAGAGCTTAGGAAGATGCCGGAGATTGCTCTGGTTTATCCCGACTATCAATTAATGGACGAAGCCTCAAGGCTACTTAGCATTGTGCAAGCACCAGATTATTCCTATGACGAGGTCGTTTTGCATGGGCAGTGTCCAGTCGGGCCCGGGGCGTTGTTTAGACGGACTCTGTTCGAGCGTGCGGGGGGATGGGACACCGGGTTGCGACAGATCCCCGATTATGAATTCTGGCTACGGACCGGATTGTTCGGGGACATGGTGCATATCAAACATGTGTTGGCGGCGTTTCGGGTGCATGAAAGCTCTCAAACGTTCGCTGTCGCCGACGAGAAAAAGGCAAGCGAATATCTATACGTAATGAACAAGTATTTCGCTCGCACCGACATTCCAGAAAAAATTCGAACGAGGCGAAGGATAGCCTATAGCAGTGCTTATATTTTAACGGCACGTCTTCACTTACGTTCCGGTCGGTTCCGCGCGGGTTTTCGTGCTCTGACGATGGCGTTACAGCAAAGTGCAACGACTTCGTTCCGGAAGGGGTCAATAAAGTTGATTTTGAACGGGCTTGTTGGCCGTTTCAAACATGCAATCAAGTACGCATTGCTTCGGACGTTTAAGAGAATTTTCTGAAGATTTTGGATGAGGGCCAATTTTCTATTGATTTTCTTCGCGGGTCTTCCAAATTGCATGCTGGCGATTTTGCTTCATGGGGAACCGGCAGCACTGGAAACTGGGCAGTACTTTTGAACAAACGACGTAGCTTCTAAAAGGGTTGCATGACAAGGCGGGCCGCGGCATCAACTGCGGAGCCCTGAGGACAACAACGTTTCAGGCATTCGGGCAAAATGTCGCACGGCTTGTCCACGAGCGGCATGGCATGATGAGGATTCTTGCAGGGCCTGCTGAGCGGATTTGTGGGGCTCGCGTCGTGCGTGTCCGCCTATGTGTGAAGTATGCTTGAACTAATCGTCCAAAACGGCGCTGTCTGGTAAGCGCCATGGAAAATTTGAAAAGGGGCGGTATGGAATTTCTTTCAAAACGACTCTCCTTTAGAACGTTTACCTTCGCCGACATTTCCCAAGAATATATTGATTGGTTGAATGATGCGAAGGTGAATAAATATCTCGAAACGCGTCACGTTGAGCAAACGCGTCAGTCGTGCGAAGTTTACGTAAAGAGTACGGAAGCCGATCCAAACAGCCATTTTTTTGCCGTCTGTGAGCGTGCCACCGCACGGCATATCGGTAACGTGAAAATAGGCTTCATCAACCCGACGTACAAACACGGGCAGCTCAGCTTTTTCATCGGAGACAAGAGTGCATGGGGCAAAGGCTTCGCGACCGAGATAGTGGGCGCCATGACGGAATTCGGCTTTACCCAGCTCGGACTCGAAAAAATCGAGGCGGGCTGCTATCAGCAAAACCTGGCAGCGGTGAACGTGTTTCTCAAGAATAACTATGCGATTGAAGGATTCATCCGGGGTAAGGTGGTGGTGGACGGACGTAGATCGGGAGTGGTCTCGCTAGGAATCCTACGCCATGAAATGGGATCGCCTTCGAAATAACCCGTGGGCGGGGTGTGTTGCACCGATCAGAACACCCGTCTGTGCTACTCGGCCGAGCGGCGTATAGCGCGCGGGCCCGCCTCATCAGTTGAAACTTGCCTGTTAAACAATCGAACAGAATAAATGACGAAGATTATTGCGTTGGTTCAGGCCCGGATGGGCTCAACACGGCTACCCGGCAAAGTGATGCGCCCGGTCGGGGGCATACCCATGATCGAGTTACTCCTGCGCAGGCTGTCGCGTGCCAGTGGTTTGCACCAAATTGTTGTTGCTACGGCGGACACCGCCATCAATCTGCCATTGGTCTCGTTGGTTGAGCAGCTCGGCTTCAACGTATTCCGAGGCTCCGAGAATGATGTACTTTCGCGCTTTACTGCCGCTGCCGAAGCCTACGAGGCGGACGTGGTGGTCCGCATCACCGCAGACTGCCCACTGATAGATGCCGGGTTGCTCGATAAAATGATTGATGCCTTCCAGGCGCAAGAGGTCGACTACCTAGCGAATGTCTCGCCAGCGACATTCCCGGACGGGCTCGACATGGAAATTTTCACGGCAGATGCGCTCAAGAAAGCGCATCGCGAAACCAGCGAGGCCTTTGACCGCGAGCATGTAACCCCTTACTTGCGCAACAGTGGAAAATTCAGGCTTGCCAACCTTGCGAACGATGAGGATTTATCGGGTTTGCGCTGGACCGTCGACGAATTGGCAGATTTCGAGGTGGTGTCCAACGTATTCGCACACTTCGCGCCCGACTGCCTTTTCGGCTGGCGCGACGTGCTTGCTCTCCAAAGAACGCGGCCTGAGCTTTTTTCCGCAAATAAAACCTTGAGTCGAAACGAAGGAGCAGCTATGGGAACCGGTCAGAAACTCTGGAAGCATGCCAAGACGCTTATTCCGGGAGGCAACATGCTCCTTTCAAAACGTGCAGAAATGTTTCTACCGGACCAGTGGCCGGCATACTTTAGCAAGGCTAAGGGCTGCACTGTTTGGGATCTGGACGGCAATGCCTACACTGACGTGAGCATCATGGGAATTGGGACCAACATCCTCGGATATGGCCATCCCGAAGTCGATAGTGCGGTCGCACAAGTTGTCGCGTCGGGCAACATGTCTACCTTCAATTGCCCGGAAGAGGTGTACCTGGCCGAGCGACTTGTTGCTCTCCATCCGTGGGCTGACATGGTGCGCTTTGCACGATCTGGCGGCGAGGCGAATGCGATCGCCGTGCGGATTGCACGGGCTGCTACCGGCAAGGATAAGGTTGCCGTATGCGGTTACCACGGCTGGCATGACTGGTATTTATCGGCCAACCTTGGCGACGATGAAAGCCTCGCCGGACACCTGTTACCGGGCCTTGAACCTAGAGGCGTTCCTCAGAGCCTTAGGGGTACCGTGTTCCCCTTCACCTACAATGACTATGATGAGCTGGAAGCACTCGTGTCCGCACATGATATCGGCGTCATTAAAATGGAAGTGGTACGCAACATGGGGCCCACGAACGACTTTTTGCAAAAGGTACGGGAACTGGCGACGGCACGTGGCATTGTCCTTATTTTTGACGAATGTACCTCCGGCTTTAGGCAGACGTTCGGGGGCTTGCATAAGGCGTATGGTGTCGAACCAGACATGGCGATGTTCGGCAAGGCGCTGGGAAATGGCTATGCGATCACGGCAACCATTGGCCGGCGCGAGATCATGGAGGCCGCCCAGAGCACTTTCATCAGCAGCACTTTCTGGACGGAAAGAATTGGTCCTGCCGCCGCGCTCAAGACGCTTGAGGTCATGGAACGCACGCGCTCTTGGGAATACATCACGGAGACCGGCCTCTCCATTCGAGCGCGTTGGCAGACGCTCGCGGATCGATATGGTATTGAAATCGATCACTGGGGTTTGCCAGCGCTCACCGGGTTTAGCTTCAAGAGCGAGCGTGGGCTGGCCTACAAGACGTTGATCACTCAAGAAATGCTGCGCAACGGTTACTTGGGGGGCAACAGCGTGTACGTTTGCACGGAACATACGCCAGAGGTTCTAGATGGGTACTTCAACGTCCTAGAACCCATCTTCCAACAGATACAGGATTGTGAGAACGCTAAGCTCGATGTCATGAATCTCCTTCACGGTCCTGTGTGTCACGCTGGTTTTAAACGCCTGAATTGAGGACTGCATTTCGCTGCGATGCACTGGCACGGCGGTGCATGCTCTCGACAGGCCGTTAAAGCTTCTATGTCATCGGACAGCGGACCTCGGTGGGCGGAATTCGTGCGGCTTAGACACTTGCGTTTCATTACGACCGCGAAAATGGCGGCCGAGCCTGTTCGGGGTGCTTTCAGTTGACGTCTGCCAGCGGCATCGACAATTGGGCCTGCGTGAGGCAGACATTGCCTCTGTCCGCCTGAGGCGAAACGAGGCGGCCTCGCTCGGGACGACCGTTGTACGGCTTTCCGAGCAGGAAGGATCAATATATTGAGCGCTTGCTGCGCGGACGCCCCAAAACTGATAGAGTACCTCGCGATAATTGCTAGCGTTATCTGGACGATTGAATGGAAATGCGAGGTACCGCGTGAAAGAATTGGTTCGAAGCCTGATCCCCCCCCTCGTGTGGAAATGGTATCAGAGAAGCAGGGCGTCCAAGACGGTCTATCCGTCGTATGAAGCTGCTCGAGCGCGGTGCTCGCCCAGTTCATATGAAGAGGATGATGTTGTAAAAGTGGTGATAAGCAAGAACATCGCCTACCGAAAAGCTATAGCCCATACACCGTCTTTCGATCTCGGTGCGCTGAGGACGCTGGTTGGATTGGGGATCGCGAATCAGGGCGGCCAATTGCGCGTTCTGGACTTTGGTGGCGGCGGTGGCTATCACTACGCGCTGGCGAAGCAGCTCATGGCGAAAAATGACCTGCGCTGGAATATCGTCGAAACGGAAGCGATGGCCGCGGAAGCAGCTCGCATTGCTACGGACGAGCTGAAATTTTTTAACGATATCAATGCCGCCCGTGCGGACTTGAAAAACGTCGATATAACGTTCACGAGCGGCGCACTACAGTACTGCTCGAGCCCACTTCGATATCTAAGTGACTTAATCGACGTTGGCGCAAAATATTTGTACATCACCAGGACTGCGTTGAATAACGGCCCGTCGAATATCGTGATTGTCCAAGAATCCAATCTTTCAGATAATGGACCGGGCGCGCTTCCTGAAGGCTTTACCGACCGTAAGGTATCTTATCCGGCAACCTTCATCAGTCAGTCCGAATTCGAGCGTGTCATAAAAACAAGGTACGAAATCCGCTTTATTGTTACTGAGGATCGGGATGTCCACCTGGCTGGTTCGACTCCAATCCATCTGTATGGCTACTTCTGCGAGCTACGCGCGTGAACTATCGCTGTGGTGGGACCTGCGTTCACGCCGCCTTGGCCGGCTGCGGAATGAGTTGGACGCTCGACCGACTACTTGCAATAGGTGCACTCAACTCGACACGGCAAACCGCTAATCGGGATTGAGTCCAATCGTCCTTGCACTTAGGGTGATATGGGACCATCTTCGTCCCCATCGTGGTTTTTCAAGTCGTAACGAACAATTCGCATTCAAGAGTCACCGGCTCAGTACATCGTTTTGCTTTCATTTCGTAAGGCTGTGAGCCTTATCTGACGGGCTTTACATCGCGATCATCCACGATGTGCACGCGTCATAAATCAATGCTAGATTGATTTGCCCCCGAAATCTCGGGTGTCCGATCAACTAGGAAGAGATGCTATGACGACCAGCTATACAGTAGCCAATTCTGTGCCGATGAGTGCCTTACCGACCACGAACGGCATCAGACAGCAGTTCCTCGCAGTAACGACCAATCCTAGCAACGCCACTTTTGCACCAGACGCCCTCGCGGCCGCGCCCATCTTCGGACTGGGTGGCCAAGCTCTGCAGGGTGGAGAAATAGCATCTGGTGGAATCGCTACGCTGGTTTCGTACATCGGACCGCTTTTGAATTCGGGCAGCTTATGCTGGGTGCTACTTAATTGCGATGGCGGTGCTCAACAGGTCGGCAGCGGCGCAGGCAGTCAGCAAGCCGCTACTGTAGGTCAGGTCCAAGAGGGGGCTTTGTATACTGCCGTCGCTGCCGGCACGGCGGACGCGCTCACGGCGACCGTCGCATCAACACTGACCTCACTCTCGAACGGGCAACCGTTCATCGTTCTCGCCGCGGCTGCGAATACGGCTGCAGCGACGTTGACTCTGACGCTGGGTAGCACCGCGCTTTCGGCGCTGCCAATTGTCAAGGGTAACAACCAAGCTCTCGCCATCGGAGATATCCCTGCCGCCGGCTATCCAATTGAATTGAACTACAGTTCAACGTTCAACGCTTTAGTAATGCAAAACCCGGCAAGTGGTGTTGTCGCAGCAAGCGGGATCGTGGGTTCAATGAGCAACGCCAAGATGTACATTTCGGCGGCTGCGGTAAGTGGGACTTTTACCGCTGACCAGATCATCGTTGCTACCGCCTTAAATGGATTGCAATACCTCCTTCCTACTTATAGCCAAACGATCAATCTTGGGACGACCGGTGCGGGTGGAATGGACACCGGAGCAGCGCCAGCCAGCGGCTATGTCGCCCTCTACGCGATCTATAACCCGGCCACGAAGGCCACCAGTATCGTCGCGACGAATGCAACGTTGTCCGTTGCCCCAACGATTTACAGTGGTGCTAACATGCCGAGCGGTTATACGGCGTCTGCCCTCATCGGTGTCTGGCCGACGACTGCGAGCAGCCAGTTCAACCCTGGATTTCAGCGCGATCGAACGTTATTCTTTACCGCTAAAATTTTGCTGACGACCGGCACTGTGGTGCCCGTACCGGTGTCGCTTCCGATCGCCTCTGCAGTGCCGCCCAATGCTGTATTCGTGTCGGGATTCTTAATAGCTGATGCTCTGTCCGCGGGGACCGTTTATGAGATCAACGTCGGAGGGGATGCGAATCTTATCGGTGAGCAGGCCGTGGCAACAGAAGGGATAATTGACGGAGTAAAACCCGTATTTCCGTTTAATAACGTGCCGATCATTACGACACAGACAATTTATTACGGGTTCGCCAACGACGTAGGTTCGTGCACGATAACTATAGAGGCGTTGTCCTATAGCATTTGACGGCAAAATTACGGTTTAACCTACGCAGTCCGTGGGCTCCGCCGAACTAAAAATCGGCGAATCTAGTCCCCACCGGAATTGTCAGGAATGAACGCGACGCCAATGCCGCTGGCGTCGCTATCTTGGGATCCGAAGGCCTTATTCCACAGCGCGGGCATCGCAGACCACATCGCGTCGCGGCTCAGAGTGACGCAACGCGAGTTGCCCCCAACGTCTCCCAACGTGGCTAGCGTACCGACAAGTGGCGCTTCGCCTCAAGAGATTGCCCCGTTCTTGGCCACCCGTTAGTCTAGTGGACCGTCGGGCTGCTGAAGCCTCCGCCATGGCATGCTGAACGCATAAAAGGCCAAGACTGCAACGAGATTTTCCGCCAAAAATACAAACCATAGATATGGGAAATTCATTTGGCAAATGGCATTTGCCATGTAAAGACACATTAGCGTCGATAAAAAACGACTCTTGCACAATCGAAGGATAAGCAGTTCGATCAAAATGATGGATCCACAAACCAATAACATTCCAAAGAAAACAACAATTGGAGAGCCGGAATAGAAAAGAATAGCGATCGCGCCCGCTAAGGTCAGAAACGTAAAATTCTGATCTTGGCAATATCGCGAATGTGCAAGAGATTGATAAATTGAATCGACTCCCTGAGCAGGATTTTCGAAAATCCCGCGCGTGAACAAACGGCGTCCGAGCTGTTGAGGAGAGGACGCGACCGAAAGTACGCCTTCGAGCCCGATCCATCGATCCGCGGCCAATGCCAATATCTCTTGCGCTAGCCCGTCAATCCATGCCAGACGCCCGGTAGGAGGCAGCGGACGTGACGCGGGGACTAACTGCCCGCGATCACAAATTAATTGGGGTGAGTTAGTCGATGATCCAGGTGGTGTTGGTGATGCGAAAGCAGCAGGCGCAGTCGGACCGCCATGGGTTCCCGATTCTGGCGTCACCCCAGCACCATGATCGCTGGCACTCAAGACCGACGATGTCGAGGGAGTGTAGAGGTTATCTCGAAGCCATGTCACCATTGAAAGACTGATTAAAAAACTTCCAGCTAAAATTATTGGTAAGCCCCAACGGAAAGTTTTCCAGAATCGGTCTCGCAGATCTGGCATGTGAACAGAAATTGCAACTGCGAAGGCCACCATGAGAAACGCGGTCACCGCTCGTGTCAAAATCGATATGGATGCGACCACACCTAACATACTGACTGTGATGACCAGCAGCAGCAGTTTTCGTGGGCGAATGTGCAATTCCCAGTCGAGTAGCAGGGCAAACAAAAACGACGCGCCACAAAAACTGGCCCACGATAAAAGCACGTTTAATTTATAAGGAAGTACGATTCGCGGGCTTACACCTACTTGAAAAAAAGCAAATTGATAATTGGCGCCGTAAAGGAGCAATGTGCTAGTTACACATATTGCCCACACCCAAGGCCGGCGCTGTGAATACCATGACGGTATATTATATATCACTGCATCTATAATGTTCGGGCGTCGACGATAAATAAGAAGGTGCACCCCCCGGCATAATGCGACACCTGCCGCGCCTGCCGCTGCCGCACTTAATGCTCGGTCCCATATTTCAAGCGAGCCGTCAAATGCTCCCGTCGGTTCGGCGAATTTATAATGCCAAACCAAATGAATCATAAATTTAAACCAAAATCCAAGAAATAAAAAGCCGGCCAAAAACAGGTAACCATCAAGCCTCGGTCGAGGTAGAATTAATAACAGCATTGCCAAAAAAGCGGCGTGAAAAGCAAACAAAATTGGCAGTCGGCCGACATATTGGGTTCCCGACCAGACGATGGCTGTCATTACCAATACCGCGGCCACTCCTCCAACCATTCGAGTTCTATTCAACATGGTATGCCATATTGCGTGTGGAAATTCATTTTTTGGACGTTGCTCATTACTATGGGGCACCGGAATCATATTTCTGATTCGGTATCTCATTCCCTAATCTGCGGTTAATACGCGCATCCGCCTCAGTTAATTCCGGAAAAAGAAATTCCGGCGCAATGAACAGTTTCGGCGCACTTAAGTGTAAATTAGACAGTTCTTTTGAGCGGCAGTTTAAGATCGATACTGCCGCCGCACATACCCGCCAAAGATGAGGGATGTAAGCGAAACCCACGCGTCAATTTCCGTCAACGGCCTGGTGCGTTGCCGAATACAGGTGCAAGTGTCCGCCTCCGTCCGGCACCTCAGCCGTCATCCTCCGCACAAGTGTCCTTTGACAGATCGAGTGATAACTCTCAATGTCGGGCACCCATACTGCGATAGCGGGTAACCAGATGAAACTCGTATCGGTTATAAGCTATGCTTTAAAGGCCTCGACTTAAATAGATTCTTCGACTCGCTCAAATCTATCAAGGTGAGATGGCTCTGAAATTTTTGTATCGCCGGCGGGCAGCGCTACCGAATTGATGAAGCCATTACTGTCTAATGTTCTACATAGCGATTTGCGGTCGTACATCCATTGATGATGTCTAGTACCAAGAAAAAATGCGCGAAGCTTTTCAGAAATGGTCCGAGGTTGTGAGGCACTAATTTGCATGGATCCAATAAATAAGTCGGCGTCGCCCTTGATCAGATAGTTGCGAACATAGATCTCCAGATCGGGGACGGCGATTCTAATTATCCCGCCAGGCACCATAACTCTTCTTGCTTCGCGAAGAAATTCAAATGCTTGTGTTCGATCGAGATGCTCGAGCATATGAGAGCTATACAAAACCTCAACAGAACTATCTGGCAAAGGTATTCTTTTCGTCGCATCGGCCCATTTTATATTATTTTTCCTGCAAAATTCGATGTACGCAAGTTGAGGTGGGCTAATTAATCGAAATTTATATAGTAGATCGACGAGTGTACGGTGTGGTGCCAGCCTTATACTCAGTGAATTATCAAAATTTTCCCAGCCTTCGGTCGGAGCCATACCGCAGCCGATGTTCACTCTGTTCATTCCTGTTTTCCGCAAAGTTTATCGATTAATTATCTTATTATTAATTACAGAAGATCGATGACGTCTGTAGTCTCGCGATCGCACATGTAGCTACTTCTTGAGCGATCGTTTCTCAAGCCGTTCAAGAATTTATTTTTGGCGAGCCGAAAATTGGTGTCGGTTACACTGGACCTCCACCTCCGCCCCATTACTGTTTAGGCGCCTGCGAATTCCCCTTCCTAAACACCAGCCATTTAGGCACCTTAAACCGCACAATGCTCAAATATAACCAAACATAAGTCACAACAAACACCACCACAAACACAAACAAATGCACCGTATGCCGCCAGAACAACGTCGCTGGCGCCACCGCCACCAAACACAACAGCCACAAATACGGCGATGTAAGCGAGTTCCGCTGCGTCAATTCCCTGGCCGTCTTCCCGCCCACCGCCCAGCGCATCAGCCGCTTATAAACCAGCATATGCAAATGCACGCCATCCGGCATCCCGGCGGACATCCCCCGCACGAACCGCTTCCGATAAATCGAAAAGCAAGTCTCGAAGATCGGATACATAAAAAGCAGCACCGGATACCAAGGCGAGACATCGCGATGCCTCAGCACCAATAAAATCGCCAGCTCACCGAGAAAGAACCCAACAAAATAAGCCCCGCCATCACCCAGGAAAATCAGCCCCGCCGGGAAGTTCCAGATAAAGAAACCGAGGATCGCCCCCATCATGATCAGCGATCCCGAAAGCACAACCGGATCTGAAACCTGAAACCCCACATAAGCCAACGAAGCGAACATCATAAAGCTGACCATCGCAGCCAGCCCATTGAACCCATCGATGATATTCACCGCATTGGCAAGCGCCGCGACCGCCAGCACCGTCACCACGCAAGCCACCAGCGGCAAGGCGAGCGCCATATCGAACCAGGGCACGCTCAAGCGCGTAACAGCCGCGCCCAACAAAAAATAAGCCAGCAACGCAGCCGCCATCGTGCACAGCAGGCGCACCAGCGGACTGACCCGTTTAGTCAAATCCTCAACCAAGCCAGACAAAAACGCCGGCATGCCGCAAGCGGCCAAAATCAAAATCGCCGTCGAAACGCGCGGATAACTCAGTTGTAGTTCGGACGCGGCTGCGATGAGACCAAGCAAAATCCCAACCCCGCCAATACGCGGCACCGCATGCGTATGGAATTTCTGCACACCGCTCAAATCTTGGTCCCCGGAAAAACGCTCATGCAGGTGCGCATAGCGGATTACCAATAGGGTAACCAACAGCGAGACAAAAAAACCGAGAGCGAAACTAAGCATGACTGATGCGGGACGCCGGTTACAGGAGGGTTGAACGAGGGCTGGGCGAGGAAAGGGCGTCAATCTACAACGTTAAACGCGCGTCAAAAACCGCCGCGCGTTTAACGCACACCGACAAATCACAAATTATACAAAACCATCGGGGTTGCTCGACTGCCAGCGCCATTGATCCACGCACATACGCTCGATACCATACTCCGCGCGCCACCCGATCAACTCAGCCGCCAGCTTCGGGTCTGCATAACAAGCACCAATATCACCTGGCCGCCGATCAACAATTTCATACGGCACCGGCCGCCCGCTCGCTGCTTCAAACGCCCGAATCACATCAAGCACGCTATACCCCAGCCCCGTGCCCAAATTAACCGTAAAACTACGATTCAATGTGCTCAACGCATCAAGCGCCGCCAAATGCCCGCGCGCCAAATCAACCACATGAATAAAATCCCGCATGCCGGTGCCATCCGGCGTGTCGTAGTCGTTCCCAAACACCCGCAACTTTGCCAATTTCCCCACAGCCACTTGCGCCACATAGGGCATCAAATTATTCGGCACCCCGGCCGGGTCCTCCCCAATCCGCCCACTCTCATGCGCCCCCACCGGATTGAAATACCGCAACGTAGCAATCCGCCAGCTCGCATCCGAAATCTCCAGATCCCGCAGAATCTGCTCGGCAATCAGCTTGGTCTGCCCATAAGGATTAGTCGCCGAAAGCGGAAAACTCTCATCAATCGGCACGCTCGCCGGATTCCCATAAACAGTCGCCGAAGAACTAAAAACAAAATTCTTCACATTACGATCGCGCATGGTCTGCGCAAGCACCAGCAAACTATCGACATTGTTCCGATAGTACTCAATCGGCTGAGCGACCGACTCCCCAACTGCCTTAAGCGCAGCAAAATGGATCGCAGCCGAAATCGGATGATTGTCAAAGATACGCGCCAGTGCGTTTTCATCGCGCACGTCTTCCTGATAGAAATCGATCTTCTTGCCGGTAATGCTTTCAACGCGCCGCAGCGACTCAGCACGGCTGTTCACCAGGTTATCGATCACCACCACGTCATATCCGCCGTTAAGCAGTTCGACGCAGGTATGCGAGCCGATGAAGCCGGCGCCACCTGTCACGAGGATGGTGCCTTTAGTCTGGCCTTTTCTTTGTACACTTCCCGTCATGATGGTCTCTTCTCCTCGAAACGCACACCAGTGTGCGTTGTCAGTGCCGCAAAATAGCGTTCAATGATCAATCGTTCGTCGAATTCCGCCTGCATTCGGGCGCGGCCCAGCTCACCCATATGAGCGCGCTGCTGCGCCGTCATTTCCAGCATGTGCAGCATCTTAGCAGCCAGATCGTCTGCACTGCGGACTTCGCACAGCAAGCCCGTCACGCCGTCCTCCACGACGTCGCGGCAACCGGGCACGCGGGTAGCGACGATCGGCCGCCCCAACGCGGACGCCTCCAGCAACGTGCGCGGCATGCCTTCGCGGTACGAGGGCAGCACCACGCAATCGGCGGCGCTCAGGTACGGGCGCACATCGTCAGTTTCGCCCAGCCATTCCAACACGCCTTCTGCCACCCATTGCTCGACCTCTTGCTGCGAGATCGCGCTCGGATTAGCGACGCCCACCGGTCCAAGCAATTGAAAGCGTGCCTGCGGGTAACGCGTCTTCACAGCGCGCGCGGCGGCCACATATTCGGCGACCCCTTTGTCCCAAAGCAAGCGCCCGACCAAAATGAAAACCAAGCCCCCATCCCCCGCGACCATGGGCGTCAGCGGAAACTGATCGAGGTCGATACCTTCGCTGCGCAGCAGATAAGCGCGCTCGGGGTGCACCAGCAGTCCCGCATCAACGAAGGTCCGATGATCGTCCGGGTTCAGAAACCACACCTCGCGAGGAAATCGAAACGCTATTTTGTACAGTCGCTTGGCGACCTGTGCCGCACGGCTACGCTGGATAAACACATAGCCGAGCCCGGTCGTAACCGCGATCGATTTGACGCGGGCCAGCGCCGCCGCAATGGTTCCGTAGATATTGGGCTTGATCGTGTAGTGAAACACCATGTCCGGTTTCAGCGCCCGATAGTGCCGCCAGAGCGCCGCCAGCGTTTTCAGGTCGGCGAGCGGATTGGTGCCTTTGGAGGCAACCGGGACGTCTATGCACGTCACGCCGAGCGCCTGCAATGGCGCAAACGTGCGGTCACGCGGCGCCAGCACGGTCACGCGCGCACCCTGCGCAAGCAATGCCTTGATCAGCCCGGGCCGGTAGGTATGGATCGCCCACGCAGTATTGCATACCAGGCAGACGTGCAGAGGGCGGCTGACAGTCATGGCAAATTCGCGAAGACCGCGTGGCAGTGAAAAAACAAAGTCATGCGCTGAATAACCCGCGTTTGAGCCCCTGCAAAACGCGATACGGTACTGCAAAATGCAGCAGGTTTTTCGCGAGACCGAGCCAATAATACGGATTCAACGCATCGATATACCGTAACTGCAACCTCAGCGTCGAGCTGATCTGCGCACGCCGACGCGTGGCGCTGATACCGCCTTCATTGATTTCATAGCGCAGCCCGATTTCCGGCAGGTTCGCGCATTCGGCGTGCTCCATGATGCGCAGGAACAAATCGAGATCTTCCGCCGCGCGGTACCCGACGCGGTAATTACCCGCCGCCTGTACAGCCTGCGCTCGCAGCATCATCGCCGGGTGTACGAAGCAACTGCGGAAAAAACGTAGACGCCGAATAGCCTCAGGCTGCGTCGGCGGCGTCAATAAGAACAGCCGCTCTCCCGCGCGCGTCACAACTTCCGCCCAAGCGCCCACGGCACCCACCTCCGCATGAGCTTCCAGATAAGCGCGCTGCCGGCCCAACCGCCCAGCGGTGGCGAGGTCGCCCGCATCGATCCGTGCGATATACCGCACGCCCCGCTCGAACAGCAATTCACAGCCGGTGCGCAAGGCCCGCTCGATGCCGCTGTTGACGGCCAAGCGCAACACTTCTACGCGCAATCCCTCCAACGCAGGCACCTCGATCGCGGGCGTGCTGCCATCGTCCACCACCAGCACGCGCACGGGGCTGGTCTCGCGCAGCGAAGCCAGCGTGCGCTCAAGATCTTCCTGGCAGTTATAAGCCGGTATCAACACGGCCACGTCGTCCAGCGTGGGGGCGCCGTCAACCACGTCGGCGCTGTCGGCGAATTCGGAACCAGGGGTCATGGATGCAGCCGGTAGCGAAAGTAGTAAAGATTGACGGCGGTGGCGCTCAGGTAACCGCAGGCAAGGCCGGTCAGCGCACCGTAGGCGCCCCACAGCGGGATCAACAGCATGTCCACGCACAGTGCCACCAGCAAAGCGATCAGCCACTTGACCAACAACACATAGCGCGCCTGGAATTTGAGAACGATCAGATTGCCCATCGCTTCGACCGCAGCCGGCACCGACAGCCACACGGCCCAGCGAAAAATCGGGATGGCTTCCTCGAACGCCGCGCCGAACACCCGGCGAATGATCATGCCGGCCAGCAGATCCAGCACGATGGAGCCCAACGCCATCAACACACCGGCCAGACACATCAGCCGCACCACGTTGCCCCGCAGCTTGAGCAGGTGCTCGACGCGGTAGATAAACGCGGGCGCCAGCGTCTGCGCGAGCATCAGCGCCAGCGTGATCCAGTTCTCGTTAAGCTGTTGCGCCGCGGAATAGCGTCCCAGCGCAGCATACGACACAAAGTGCTGGAGGATCAGCCGGTCCAGCTTCAGAAACAAATACATGCAAATCAGCCCCAGCCAGAAAATGGTGCCGGCCGAAACAAAACGCTTGAACAACTCCGGCTCGATTCGCCACCCGAGCCGGCCGCCGTTGCGCCACATGAAATAGACGATCAAAGCCGCGCCGATCAGCGCGGCTTCCGCAGCCCACAGCCAGCCGAAACGGCCGGGCGCGACCATCGTGCGCACCATCACGAAGACCAACCCCGCTTTCAATATGGCGGTGCTCAAGCTGATCAACAGCGCCGGCTTGCTGTGAGTCTTGCTTTGCAGCCACACGCTGACTACCGCGAACGGTTCGCGAAACAGCAGCGTCACTGCCAGCCCAGCCAGCATCGCGCCCACCATGGGGTCCAGCCAGCCGAGGGCGAGCGCGCTCCAGCACAGCAGGAGCGCCGCCAGCGACACCATGAAGCGCAGGGCGAAGGCGCTGCCAAGAATCGCGCCCAGGGTCGGACCTACCGCAGGATCTTGCGGGGTGCGCTGGGTCTGTACGATGGTGGGGACCAGGATTTCGGAGCCGCACACCCACGTGAGGGGGGCCAGCACCAGCAGCAGCGTATTGGCGTATTGCCATTTGCCGAAGAGTTCGGGGCCGAAATAGCGTGCCAGCAGGCCGCTGATCGCTATCGCGACAGCAATCTGCACCAGCCGTTCGAGACCTAGCCAGAACAGATTGCCTAATGCTTGGGTAACGTCGGGATGGGCGAGTTTCTTGAGCATGCGCGCTATATGAGGGATCCGAGGCGCGCAAGCGGCGCCCCGTATCCGAAAACATTAAAAATAGCGCCGTCGCAATCCAGTTCACCCGTCCCGCAATATCCGCGATCACCGACTCAACGCGAGATCCCGTCAGCCTCCAGGGGCGAAACGATCGACTGCCGGCCCGCTGCAGTGCTTTACCGTGTAATGCACGCGTAAACGACGTTGCAGTCCTCGGGATACTGTTTGCCCAGTTCGTAAGACGCGCGACAGAATTCCGCCTTCCAGTCTTTCACAGGGCCGCCGACTCGGCCCCAGCCGAAGCCGCCTTCTTCCCATAGCCCGTTTTTCAGGAACCAGTCGATTTGCGGCGTCGAGAGCATTTTGTAGAACACGCCACCGGTGGCCGTGATCTTCAGGCCCGCACGCTCGATATCGGCGCTCAAGGTGCTGAGGGTATAAGAACGGCGATGCCCAGCTACGTGAATATCGAAGGGGGAGAGCTCTTCACATTCGGTCAGCGTGCCCATCAGCACTGCGAGGCGACGGTTGATCGCGTTCGCATTCGGCACATGGACCAGCAACACGCCGTCCTCGCTCACCAAGCTCATGGCTTTTTGCAAGACCGCGACCGGGTCGATGACGTGCTCGAGCACATTGATCATCGATACGGTGCTGAAGCGCTCGTCGGAGTTGAAGTCTTCGATCAGCGACTCATGGAACTCCGCCGTTTTCAATGTCGCCTTGGCCAGCTCCAGGTGTTTGCTGGACGCATCGACCCCGACCACGCGACGGAAATGCGGCGCCAGCATCGCTGTCAATGTCGCATCGCCGCACGGCATGTCGAGCAGGCTGTCGCCACGCTTGTGCTCCAGCACCGCCTGCGCCTGGTAGTACGCCAGAACGCCGTTGTAATCGCTGAAGTTTTGTGAGCGTGCCCAGGTAAACGTTTCCTGCAAGGCCTTTTCGTCGTTGGTTATCACATCCACTCCCTTGTCAAAATTCATGTCGGCGACGAAACCAGCGCCGCGAGTCCACTTGCCAGCGAAATCGTCGGCTCCCAGCCGAGCAATTTGCGCGCTTTACTGAAGTCCATCGCGATATGCGCCGAGTCGGAATCGATCGCGGTGCGCTCGATGCGGCTTTCGCTACCGAGCAGATCGATCAACATCGTAGCGATGCCATGAGTCGTCGTCGTTACACCCGTGCCGGCGTTCAGCACTCCGGTGAACCCGGACCGCACCACGCGCGTAATGAGTGAGACAAGATCGTCGACATGAAGCATATCCAGAGTGGGATCGCCGTTGCGATAGCAATGAGTCACTATCGTTTCGCCTCGACGGGCCTTGTCGATAAAATTGTACAGGAACTTCGATCGGTCACTGCCCGCGCCATACACCCGGCTTGATCGGATCAGCGCGCAACGCAGGCCCAAATGCACGCGACAGTGTTCGATCAACATCTCGCTGAGAAACTTGGCCTCTGCATACGGACCACGCGGCAGCGCCGGCACCGATTCATCGGCGCACAGGCTGCCCCGGTATCCGGAGTAAATCTCCGCGCTCGACAAATACACCAGTGGAATATCCCGCACCAAACACACATCGATGGCATTGCGCAGCATGCTGAGCGTCTGACCCATCGCCACATTGGACGTGAAAACCCGAGGCGCGGCCAGGTGCACGAGAATATCCGCGCCGCTTTCGCTGGCCAGCATGTCCAGTTGCGTGCTGCCGCGTGCGACGTCGAGTTCCTGGCTGGAGGGCGCGATCACGTCCATGTCCGCGCGCAATGCCGCGGCGCTCGACCGGCCGATAAAGCCGTGCGCACCGGTCATCACGACAGCACGCCGCCCGGACCGCAACTTGAGCGCCTGGGTAGCGGCATCGTCGCCCAGCGCCGCGCGCACGATCTGCAAAGGCTCGACTTTGATATCGCCTTCGCCGGTCGCGTCCTGCACCCGGCGTACCGCCGCTTCCAGGCTGATACCCTCGGCGCGTGCCAGTATGCCGGCGGCCACCGCATTGCTGCGCGAGATGCCGTAGTCGCAACACACCACCGTTTTCTTGCCTTCGGACAAGAGCGCGTGACCGAGCCGGATTTTTTCGGCGACGGCGTCCACGCGGTTGCCGCCCTTATCGACCAGATCCCTGACGTCGACCAGATGTATGCCGGGCATGCCTCGCACGGCGGAAGCCGGTGCAGTACCCAAGAGCGCGGTGATCCAGCGTATGGTCATTTCAGTTGCTCGTCCGGGACATAGCATTCGGTCAGGCTGCGCAAATACCAGCCGGCCCGAATGGTCGGGCGGGCAGGGAGCTCCCCGTCGCTCAAATAGCGCACCAGCAAATCGATTTCGTTGAAGCCGGCGAGGGCGCGCAAATAGGTTGACGCGGAAAAACGCGGGTTGATCTCGAACGGCAACAACACGCCATCGCGCACACGTCCCTGGACGTTGATGGGGCCGCGGCTGCCGATGGCGGCAGCGATGCGTTCGGCCTGTGCACACAGCTCGGGAAACTCGCCGATATAGCCTTGCGAGTACCCGCTCGACACGAGCCCGCCTCGGCCGCGATAGGCGACCGAAAGCTTGGCGTCCATGACACGGCGTAGCGCGATCGAGCCTGCAACGCGGGCGTCGGGCAGGGACAGCACGCCGATCGTGAACTCGCCCTCGTCGTCGCCGATATATTCTTGTGCGATGGGGATGCTGCCGCTGCGTCGAATGAATTCGGCATACGTCATGGCTTCGTCCACGGTAACGGCGAAGAACACCGACGCGCTGCCGCCGCTCCCGGTCGCGGGTTTGACGATACACGGCAGGCCTACATGCTCAAAATCGCCCGGGCCGGTGATCGGCGTTGTGCGCGGAATGGGAAAGCCCGCTTGCGCCAAACGCTCGAAGGTCAATTGTTTGTCCGAGAACGCCGCGACAAGTGGCGCATCGTTCGCGAGCAGGCGTATGCCTTGCTCGGCCAGCGTCTGTGCGGCAGCCCCGAGTAAAGTCATCGGCTGCTCGCCGCCGGGAATCAACCATGTCGCGCCCGCTTGGCGGCACGCGTCGATCACGGTCTCGACGTAGTTATTGCGATCGACACGATACGTCGCCTCGAAGCCCGAGTCGTAGAGACCGTAGGCCGTGGGCGACACGTCACACCCGTAGACCACGTAGCGCTGGGCCAGGCGCAGCGATTTGCAGATCTCCGTGCCCAGCGAGGCGCCGCCGATGCCGGCAACCATGATCTTGAGCGGATTCGAAATGGCCATAGAGAGTTCTTCTTCTACTTAAGGGACGCAACTAAGTGACGCCAATGAGTGACCCAAGACGCGGTCAGGCGAAGCGCCGGATCAGCGCGGCAACACGTTCTATGTCTGCGCTGCTGATATCGTGATAGCTCGGCAGGTTCACCGCGCGTGGAAATATCGCTGCTGCAATCGGCCTGTCGCCGTGCCGGCGCGCGCGCTCGATGGTCATCAGGCTCAACGGCCAGAAGAACACACGGCCGTCGATTTCCTCGGCTTTGAACGCCGCCAATAACGCATCGCGATCGAATGCCGTGTTCGCGTCGAAGGCGACCGTCGGCATCCAGTAACCGTTGACCGTGCCGGGATGTTCCGGGTTCATGCTGATGCGCTCGGCCACCGGGGCAAGCGCGTCGCGATAGCCCGCGAAGACCGCGCGTTTCTTCCCGATCAATTCGTCGATGCGTTCCAACTGCGCGCATCCGATCGCCGCCTGGATATTCGACATCTTGTACTTGAATCCGACGCGCTCGGCCCAGAATTGCCGCTGCTCGCCGCGCGCGCGGCCGTGGTTGCTCAAGGTCAGCACGCGTTCATACAGATCGGGATCGTTCGTCACGAACATGCCACCTTCGCCCGTGGTCAGTGTCTTGGTGCCGTGGAACGAGAACACGCCGAATTTCCCGATGGCGCCGGCGCGCTTGCCGCCATATTGCGAGCCGATCGCCTCGGCGGCGTCCTCGATGACAGGAATGCCATGGCGCTGCCCGATCTCGAGCAGTCGATCCAGATCGCACAAGTTGCCGTAAATGTGGGTCGCGACGATCGCCTTGGTGTTGGGCGTAATCGCGGCTTCGACCTGATCCGGCGCGAGGCACCAGGTATCGGGCAGCACGTCGACCAGGACCGGTGTTGCGCCCAGGTGAACGATAGGCGAAACCGTCGCAATCCAGTTGATGTCGGCCAGGATCACTTCGTCGCCCGGGCCGATGCCCAGCGCGGCCATGCCCATGTGCATGGCGCCTGTGCAGCTAGAGGTGGCGATCGCGAACTCCACACCGAGGTGAGCCTTGAAATCGCGCTCGAACCGGTTGATGTAGTCGTAACAGCGCTCCCCCCATCCGTTGGCTGCCGCGTCGGTCGCGTAACGCGTTTCGAGTTCGGTGATCGAGGGTTTGGTGTAGTAGATGCGGGACACGGGATCTCTGCTCTGTCTCAATAGACTTTGACGGACGGCACGGCGACGGCGAATTGGCCGCCCCACTCACGCACATAGGCCAACTGCCTGGTCACTTCGTCGGCGATATTCCACGGCAAAATCAGCATGATATCCGGTCGCCGCTCGCGCAACACGTCCGGCGACAGAATGGGGATATGGCTGCCCGGCAGGAACTTGCCCTGCTTGGACGGCGCGGCGTCGCACACATAAGGCAGCAGATCCGGCTTCACACCGGCATAGTTCAGCAGCGTGTTGCCCTTGGCGGCGGCTCCGTAAGCGGCCACGGTTTTGCCAAGACGCTTTTGTTCCAGCAGGAAGGTCAGCAGGCCGTTTTTGACGCCGTCGGCTCGCGACTGGAACCCACGATAGGCATCGCTATCGCTGTGCGTCAGACCGCGGCTGCGCTCTTCATCGAGCACACGAGCGACGGCCGCAGTGTCGATGCGGGCGTCATCCGCGTGGCAGCCATAAACGCGCAGGCTGCCGCCATGTGTCGGCAGTTCCTCCACGTCGCACACGCGCAAACCCGCCGCAGCAAATATGCGCGCTACCGTGGCCAGCGAAAGATACGAAAAATGTTCGTGATAAACCGTATCGAACTGCACGTGTTCGATCAGGCGCATCAGGTGCGGGAACTCCAGCGTGATGGTGCCGCCCGGCTTTAGCGCGGTCTTGAGCCCAGCGGTAAAGTCATTGATGTCCGGCACATGAGCGTAGACGTTGTTGCCGACGATCAGGTCGGCACGCCGGCCTTCGGCGGCAAGGCGTTTCGCCAAAGCGACGCCGAAGAATTCCCTGAGCACGGGGATGCCTTGTTGTTCAGCGGCGTGGGCCGTGCTGGCGGTCGGCTCGATACCCAGGCAGGGGATGCCGGTGGCGACGAAATTGCGCAGCAGATACCCGTCGTTCGCGGCGACCTCGATCACAAGGCTCTCTGCGTTCAATGCCAAGCGCGATGTGATCATTTCCGCATAGGCTTTGGCGTGCGCCAGCCACGTATGCGAAATGGACGAAAAGTAAGCGTAGTCGTGGCTGAACAACGCGTCGGCACGCGCGTAGTCCTCCGTTTGCACCAGTGCGCACGTTTGGCACACACGCAGTTTCAGCGGGAAATAGGTCTCCGGCGCACACAATGCGTCTGGCGCAAGATAGGCGTTCGAAGGCGGCGCGAAACCGAGGTCCAGAAATACGTGCTCGAGCGGCGTGCTGCAATGACGGCACTTCATAGAATTAGCCCGCGAAAGTCGGAAGAGATAAGTGGATGCCGTTGATCCCGCTCGGAGACATCGGTGATGGGCAAGGGCCACGCTATGCCCAGCGCGGGATCGTCGTGGCGCACACCGCCCTCGGCGCTCGGCGCGTAATGGGCGGTATGCAGATAGAGCAATTCGCCGTGCGGCTCCAGCGACTGAAAGCCGTGGGCGCAACCTTCCGGAATGACCATCATTCGCGCATTATCGGGCGACAACTCTTCGGCGTGCCATTGCAGGAACGTCGGCGAGCCGGCGCGCAAATCCACAGCGACATCCCACACGCGGCCTCGAAGGCATCGCACGAACTTCATTTCGGCATGGGGCGCCGCCTGGAAGTGCATGCCGCGCAGGGCGCCAACCTCGGCCGTGCGGGAGTGGTTGATCTGGACCACCTGGCGTTCACCGACGACTGCGCTCAGGTCGCGGTCGCAATACAAACGCTGAAACGCGCCGCGGTGATCGTTGAACGGGGTGGTCTGCACGACCTTGACGCCCGCGATGCGCGTGGTGCCCACGCTCATGCTCATGGCTGACACCACGATGCGCCGGCCTGTGCGGCGGTGCGCAGGTAATCCTCAAGCTGATAGGGGGTACGTATGTCACTCGTTGAGAGGTAGGTCTGGTACCAGTCTATGGTGTTGGCCAACGCGTCGTCCAAGCCCCATACCGGTTCCCATGCCAGGCTCGCGCGGGCTTTCGCGCTGTCGAGATAGAGCAGCTTCGCCTCGTGCGCGTGCGTGCTATCGGTGATGTGCCATTTGAGTTCCGGCCATAACGCAGCGATCCGCTTCATGACCACGCCGACCGGCTGGTTCCCCGCCTGGTCGGGGCCGAAATTCCATGCCTCGTCGAAGCCGTGTTCGCGATTGAGCAGTTTTTGGCCGAGCAATAAATAACCGCTCAACGACTCGAGCACGTGCTGCCACGGCCGGGTTGCGTGCGGCGAGCGAATCTCCAGCGACGCCTTCGCCTGCACGGCTCTGAAGATATCGGGAATCAGGCGGTCTTCCGACCAGTCGCCGCCGCCGATCACATTGCCTGCGCGCGCGCTGGCGATCAAGGGCGCATCGGCGCCGGACATGAACGATGCCCGGTAGCTGGCCACCAGTATCTCGGTTGCCGCTTTTGACGCGCTGTAGGGGTCATGGCCACCGAGCTTATCGGACTCCCGATAGCCCCACAGCCACTCCTGATTCTCATAACACTTGTCGGACGTCACGACGAGCACGGCGCGCACGCTCTCGATGCTGCGGCAGCTCTCCAGCAGATTGGCCGTGCCCATGACATTGGTCGACCATGTCTCCAGCGGTTCGCGATACGAGCGGCGCACCAAGGGCTGGGCCGCCAGATGAAAGACGATCTCGGGACGCGCGGCAGCCACCGCGTCGGCCAAGGCGCGCTCATCGCGAATGTCGAGTCGATGCTCTTCGATGTCCAGGCCGAGCAGATCCCAATGGCTAGGCGTGGTTTGCGGCGCCAGGGCGATACCGGTGACGTCGGCCCCCAACTGGGTTAGCCAGTATGCGAGCCAACTGCCCTTGAAGCCGGTATGGCCCGTGAGCAGGACGCGGCGGCCCCGGTAGGCGTCGCCGAACAGTTTCATGGCCAGACCTTCCAGCGCGGGTCGTTCACCCAAAGGTCTTCCAGATAGTTTTTGTCGCGCAGGGTGTCCATCGCTTGCCAGAAGCCGGAATGCTGGTGGGCCATCAGTTCGCCCTCGCTCGCGAGCTGCTGCAGCGGCGCGCCTTCCCAACTGGTGGCGTCGCCCTCGATATAGTCGAACACCTTGGGTTCAAGCACGAAAAATCCGCCGTTGATCCAGGCTCCGTCACCGGCCGGCTTTTCCTGGAAATTGCGCACCGCGCCAGCCTCGAGATTGAGCGCGCCGTAGCGTCCCGGGGGCTGGATCGCGGTAACCGTAGCGAGCTTGCCGTGGGTTCGATGGAACTCCAGCAGCGTGCCGATGTCTAGATCGGTTACGCCGTCGCCATACGTGAAACAGAATGTGTCGTCGCCGACGTGCTCGCGTACGCGCCGCAAGCGGCCGCCGGTAGACGTCTCGGCGCCGGTGTCGATCAGCGTGACGCGCCAGGGTTCGGCGTAGCGTTCGTGTACTTCCATTTGGTTGCGCGCCATATCGAACGTCACGTTGGACATGTGCAGGAAATAGTTGGCGAAGTATTCCTTGATGACGTAGCCCTTATAGCCCAGACAAATCACGAAATCGTTGATCCCATAGTGAGAATAGATTTTCATGATGTGCCAAAGCAGCGGCCTGCCGCCAATTTCGATCATCGGCTTGGGCTTCAAATGCGACTCTTCGCTGATGCGCGTACCGTATCCGCCCGCCAGGATCACGGCCTTCATGCCGATGCTCCGGCGTGAACTTGCAGGTGCTGTCTCACGAAGCCGGGAGGGAAGCCGGGGGTGACGCCGGGGTGGGTGGCCCAATGATTGCCGGCAAGATTTCCAACGCGCATAGCAAGGCTCATGTGTCGATCACATCCGAAAAGGTCACGGGAAGGCGCGGTAAATAGGGTGAACGGCAGGGTGAACAGCAGGCGCGAGCGCACGCGTCCCGCCGCCACGACTGCCACGACTGCCATGATGATTCGCATTGGCGGTTCAAGTCCAGGCTGGGAATTATTGTGTATCGCGCGCGCGACGTCGAGATGGGGGGTTTTCTAGGTAGCATGCGCAAGGGCTGCGCGACGGCTACCGGTAGCGAAAATGAGTGCGTTTGCAAGAGAGTGTACGAAACGAAGGAGAGCACTCGATAGCAGCGAGGAATGTTGCACCGGCCGGTAGTATATGCCTGTCGTATGGTACCGCACAGCCGTAATCGCTTTTATGGTGTTAGTCTAACATTATAAACTTACCCAGAATTGTTCTGTTTCTTGTGGATGCCACTTTATGATTTCGCAATCGATTTTCAAAGCGTACGATATTCGCGGTGTAGTCGGCAGCACGTTGGATGCCGGCGTAGCGCGGCAAATCGGCCGCGCGTTCGGTAGCGAGATTCGCGCCCAGGGCGGCACCGCCGTAGTGGTCGCGCGCGATGGCCGCCTGTCCGGCCCGGAACTGACCGCAGCGTTGGCCGAAGGCCTCCAGGCGGCGGGCGTGGACGTGATCGACGTCGGCATGGTGCCTACGCCGGTCGGCTATTTTGCGACGCAGATTCCGCTGGACGGCCGCAGCGCCGATTCCTGCATCGTCGTGACCGGCAGCCATAACCCGCCCGATTACAACGGCTTCAAGATGGTATTGCGCGGTGCGGCCATTTACGGCGAGCAGATCCAGGCGCTCTATCGCCGCATCGCCGACGGCAATTTCAGCACCGGCGCCGGCACCTATAGCGAGCACGACGTGATCGACGCCTACTTGACGCGCATTGTCGGCGATATCAAGCCGGCTCGCCCGATCAAGCTCGTGATCGACTGCGGCAACGGCGTAGCCGGTGCACTGGCGCCCCGCCTGTTTCGCGCGCTGGGCTGCGAAGTCCATGAGCTGTTCTGCGATATCGACGGCACGTTCCCGAATCATCACCCCGACCCGGCTCACCCCGAAAACCTGCAGGACGTGATCCGCGCATTGCGCGAAACCGATGCCGAAATCGGCTATGCGTTCGACGGCGATGGCGACCGTCTGGGTGTGGTCACCAAGGGCGGCGACATCATCTATCCCGATCGCCAGCTCATGCTCTACGCGCAGGACGTGCTGTCGCGCAACCCGGGCGGCCAGATCATTTACGACGTCAAATGCACGCGAAACCTGGCGCCGTGGATCCGCAAGCACGGTGGCCAGCCGCTGATGTGGAAGACCGGCCATTCGCTGGTAAAAGCGAAACTGCGCGAAACCGGCGCGCCGCTGGCCGGTGAAATGAGCGGCCATATCTTCTTCAAGGACCGCTGGTACGGCTTCGACGACGGCCTGTATACCGGTGCGCGTTTGCTGGAAATCCTCAGCCGTGTGAGCGATCCCAGCGCACTGCTCAATGCCTTGCCCGATTCGCTGTGTACGCCGGAGTTGCAACTTAAATGCGCCGAAGGCGAAAACTTCGAGCTGATTGCCAAGCTTCAGGCCGAAGCGAAGTTCGAGGGCGCCGACGACGTGATTACGATCGACGGGCTGCGGGTGGAGTATCCCGACGGCTTCGGACTGGCGCGTTCTTCCAACACGACCCCGGTGATCGTGATGCGTTTCGAAGCCGATAGCGAAGCCGCGCTGGCGCGCATCCAGCAGGATTTCAAACGGGTCATACTTGCGGCCAAGCCGTCGGCGCAACTGCCGTTTTGAGCCGCCGTTCCGGTCGCCGAGCCTGCTTGCGGCTCCGCTCGACAGTGCCCGCGGCCCAACACCGCGTCAAGTAAGCGCGGCCGCCCGCTTCCAGGGCAGGTATCATATGAGGTCTTGGCCCGGCTTGCACGCCGGGCATTCGTTTGCGCCTTTCCGGTATGCCTGCTTTGAAAATACTGATTGTCCGGGTCTCGTCGCTCGGTGATGTAGTGCATAACATGCCGATGGTGTCCGATTTGCACCGTCATTTCCCCGATGCCAGTATCGACTGGGTCGTGGAGGAGGCGTATGTCGAGCTGGTGCGCCTGCATCCCGACGTGCGACGCGTGATTCCCTTCGCGCTGCGCCGCTGGCGCAAAAGCTTGCTGTCGGCGGCCACGCGCGCGGAAATGGCCGATTTCCTGCGGCAATTGCGCAGCGAACAGTACGACTATGTTTTCGACACCCAGGGGCTGTTCAAGACTGGCGCGCTCATGCAGATGGCGCGGCTCGCACCGAACGGATGCCGTGCCGGGCTGGCCAACGCGACCGAAGATTCGGGCTACGAAGGCCTGTCGCGCATTTTTCATCACATCTCGGTGCCGGTCGGTGTGCGTACCCACGGCGTGACCCGCTCGCGCGAAGTGGCTGCCGCGGTGCTCGGCTATCAGGTGGACGGCCGCGTCGAATTCAAGCTGGGCACGCCCCAGCGCGAACCGGTGCCGGCCTGCCTGCCCGATGTCCCGTTTGCGATGCTGTTTCATGCGACCGCGCGCGCAGCCAAGCGCTGGTCCGACCAGAGCTGGGTGGAGCTGGCGCAGCATCTCGCCGCGCGCGGTTTGCGCGTGTTGCTGCCCTGGGGTAACCAGGCCGAGCTGCTGGCCGCCAACGATTTGGCCGCGCGCATGGACAATGCAGTGGTCCTGCCTAAAATATCGGTATTGGAGGCCTTGGCATTGATTCGCCGCGCTACGCTGGTGGTGGGCGTCGACACCGGGCTCACGCATATTTCGGCCGCGTTGGGACGTCCGACCATCGAGCTTTACTGCGATTCCCCACGCTGGAAAACCGAAGGATTCTGGTCACCGCAGATCGTCAATCTGGGCGACACCGGCACGCCGCCTACGCTGACGGAAGCCCTCGCCGCGGTGGCGACGGTGCTCGACCACCCGAGCGGCGAGCGCCGCGCCGCGATTTTTACTGAAATACCCGCCGTCTTTTCTAAAGAGTCGCCATGAGCTCGCAAATCATTGAACTGGACGCGCAGGACTGGGCGCTTGCCGATGTCGACGACGCCGTGAAAGGCGCGGCGGTCAGGGAACTGGAGGCCGGGAAAGTGCTGTATTTCCCCAAGCTCGGTTTCCCGCTCAGCGAAAGCGAACAGCGTTTCCTGACGCCCGAGGTGCGCGACCCCAAAGTGCGTAACATCAGCCTCGACGCACAGGGCCGCCTCAAGGGCGCGCACGGGGCGCACGCGGTCCAGGTCGAACTTGCCGCGATGATAGGCCGCTTTCGCGCCCAGTCGCAAACGCTGATTCACTCGCTGGTACCGCATTACACGCCGGCGCTGCGTCTGGCGCCGACCAGTTATCGGCCGATGCAGGTCGAAACGCGCCGGCAGTCAGTGCGCGCCGACGACAGGCGCTTGCACGTGGATGCGTTTCCGTCGCGCCCTAACTACGGCGAGCGTATCCTGCGCGTGTTTACCAACGTCAACCCGGCCGGCATACCGCGCGTGTGGCGCGTGGGCGAACCGTTCGAAGCGGCCGCGCAGCGTTTCCTGCCGCGTATCAGGCCGCAGTTGCCGGGCTCGGCCTGGTTGCTCAATACGCTGCATGTCACCAAATCGCCACGTAGTGCCTACGATCATTTCATGCTCGGTCTGCACGACGCGATGAAGGCCGACGAGAATTATCAGCGCGATTGCCCGCAAGAAACCATGCCGTTTGCACCGGGCAGCGTCTGGGTCTGTTTCTCCGACCAGACTTCGCATGCGGTGATGTCCGGCCAATTCATGCTGGAGCAGACGCTGTTTTTGCCCGCCAGCGCCATGGTGCGCCCTGAATGCGCGCCGCTAGGCATACTCGAGCGGCTCACCGGCCGCACGCTGGTCTGACGCGATAGATGCTCAATACCCTGTATCGACTGTTGTGGTGGCTGATTGCGCCAAGCGCCGTGGTGCGTTTGCTGTGGCGCTCGCGGCGCGAGCGCGGCTATCGCGAGCATATCGCCGAGCGCTTCGGTTTTAGCGATCGTCCCGACGGATTGACCGGTCCACTGGTTTGGGTACACGCGGTCTCGGTAGGCGAGACGCGTGCCGCGCAGCCGTTGATCGAAGCGTTGCTCGCAACCTATCCCGATGTGAAGATCCTGCTCACGCATATGACCCCAACCGGTCGCGCGACCGGCGAGCACCTGTTCGGCGATCGGGTGCTGCGCTGCTATTTGCCGTATGACCTGCCTCAGGCGGTGCAGCGCTTCTTGCAACGCTGGCAGCCGGCACTGGGCGTGTTGATGGAAACGGAGGTGTGGCCCACGCTGATTGCCGAGTGCGAACGCGCGAAAGTGCCGCTGGTACTGGCCAACGCGCGGATGTCGGCGCGCTCGGCGCGACGCGGCGCCAGATTCGGTACGGCGGCGCATCGCGTGTTCGGTGGATTCTCCAAAGTGCTGGCGCAAAGCCCTGCGGATGCGCAACGCCTCACCGCGTTGGGCGCGCGCGAAGTGATGGTGCTGGGCAATTTGAAGTTCGATATCACGCCGCCGCCGCAAGCGCTCGAATTGGGCCGGTTGTGGCGCGCCGCTATCGGTGCGCGGCCCGTGTGGGTTGCGGCCAGCACGCGCGAAGGCGAGGAGGTGGAAGTGCTGGCCGCCTTCAGGAAGGTGCTGGACGCGGGTGCGCAGCATCCCGCTTTGACGCGCGCTTTGCTGATTCTGGTGCCGCGTCATCCGCAACGGTTTGCCGAGGTGGCAGCGCTGGTCGAGCGCAACGGCTTTCGCTGCATGCGGCGTTCCCAATGGGGAGTATCGCCCGATGCCGATGTGCCCGCGGATGTGCAGGTGTTGCTCGGCGATTCGATGGGAGAGTTGCCGGCGTATTACGCGGCTAGTGATCTCGCGTTTATCGGCGGCAGTTTGTTGCCGCTGGGCGGTCAGAACCTGATAGAAGCCTGCGCGATCGGCGTGCCGGTCGTGTTCGGCCCGCATACCTTCAATTTCACACAGGCGAGTGCCGATGCGCTGGAAAGCGGCGCCGCGTTACGTGTGGCCGATGCGGCCGGGCTCGCACGGGCGGTGCAGGATCTGTTTGTCGACCCGCCACGCCGCGTCGCGATGGGTCAGGCGGCCGCGGCGTTTGCCGCGCGCCATCGTGGCGCGACGCAGCGCACGGTCGCCGTGTTGGGCGCTTTGCTGGGAATGACTTAGGCAATAACCGACGCGAGATCTCGCTGTTCAAACAAGATGCGAGCGCACTTAAGTGACGGCAATAAGCGACGGCAATAAGCGTAAGCAATAAGCGACGGCAATGCGATCGACCTGTCCGCCGCTCACGCCACAAGCAAACCCTGCCGCTCGATAAACGCGATGACTTCGGCCAAGCCAATACCGGCCTTGGTGTTGCACATCACGAATGGCCGCGCGCCACGCATCTTTGCGGCGTCGGCGGCCATCACCTCGAGCGAGGCGCCGACCATCGGTGCGAGGTCCACTTTGTTGATCACCAGCAGATCCGATTTGGTAATGCCGGGACCGCCTTTGCGCGGGATTTTTTCGCCGCCAGCCACGTCGATCACATAGATCGTCAGGTCCGATAACTCGGGGCTGAACGTGGCCGCGAGGTTGTCGCCGCCCGATTCGATAAAGACGATATCCGCATCGGGAAAGCGCGTCAGCATCCGGTCCACGGCTTCGAGATTGATCGACGCATCTTCGCGGATCGCCGTATGCGGGCAGCCGCCCGTCTCCACGCCCATGATGCGCTCGGCCGGCAATGCGCCTGCCACGGTCAACAGGCGCTGGTCTTCCTTGGTGTAGATATCGTTGGTGATCACCACCAGATCGTAGCGCTCGCGCAATGCCTTGCAGAGCATTTCAACCAGTGTGGTCTTGCCTGAGCCGACCGGGCCGCCGATGCCGACGCGCAGGGGTGGCAGGCTTTTGGTGCGGGCGGGATAGAGTGCGGTCATGGCGTTAAATGAATTGAGTGAGTGGTGTCAGGCGGCGCAGTGGCGCGGTCAGTTGTGATCAAGGCTCAAGAGCGGAACAATCGGGAGTATTGCGACTCATGCCGTGCCGACAAAATGCCCAACAAAGGCGCGAACGTGGATAGCTGCTCAGGGCCAATCTCGGTGGCGCGTGTTGCTGCTGCGGCGATGGGCGCACGCGATCCGTAGAGTATGCGTTGACCGGCCAGTTGTCCCAATGGCACTGCTTTCAGCGCGGCCGCGACCTGATTCTCGACCCAGCTGAACGCGTACGCGGTCAGGCTCGCTTGCACCTCGGCGCCGTGCGCGGCAGTCACAAAAGCAAATACGGTCGGCAACGCCACCGGCTTGAGCATCATCAGCGCGGTGCGTTGATCTGCCTCGCCCCATTCGAGCGAATTGCACAGCGAGGCCAGCGACCAGCCCATTTGCTCGGTTTCCTGCCGCAGCTCGGCCGACTCGCGGCTCGCCAGATACCAGGCGTTGGCGCTAGCGAGCGCGGGCCCGGCCGCGGCATCATGCGCCGCGTGTGCGTGCCAGCGCTGCATCTGCTGCGCAATAAATGGCAGCTCGCAGCGCGCGAGTACGCCTTCGAGCCCGGCGGCGATCCACTGCTGCGCGGATTGGGCATCATGCACCTGTCCGGTTTCCACCGCGGCTTCCAATCCCTGCGAATAGCTGAACCCGCCGATCGGTAACGCCGGCGACGCCAGATGCAGCAAGCCTATCAGTTCAGTCAGTTGCATCGTGTGAGTGCGGACAGTTTCCGTCATGTTTGTGCTCGGATTCCGGACCGTGCTTATGCGCTTTCGCATGCTCGTGCTCGTGCTTGTGCTCGTGCTGGTGGTCATGCGTGTGGTCGTGGCCATGCTCATGGTCCTGCCGATGTCCGTGCTCGTGCCCATGTCCCTTTGCCGGCTCACGGTCATGCTCGGCATACACCTTTTGCGCAAGTGCATAGTCCTCGGCAAACGTTTCGTCGTGGCCATGCTTATGACCGCCGCCGTACGCGCCCGCTTCCGGATGAAATGGCGCGTCCACCACTTCCACTCGCATGCCGATGCCCTGCAGCATATCCCGCAGCACGGTATCCATTTCAAGCTGCAGATAACCGTCGCCGAGTTCGACCGGGGTATGGCGATTGCCGAGGTGATAAGCCGCCCGCATCAACTCCGCGGCGCTCGAAGCGGTCACGCGCATCAACGATTCGGGCGCGGCCACCACACGGATCAACGCGCCGTCGTCGGCGACCAGAATATCGCCTTCGGCCAGCACGGTACCGCGTGGCATCAATAGCGCCACCGCTTCGCCGTCATCGAGGTGAGCCGCGAGCCGGCTCTTGCATCGCGCTTCATACGGCAGCGTCAGCGTAGCCGCACGCGCCACCAGCGCCCGCGCGAGCTTGACGTCGCCACCGATACGCTTGTCGATCTTGCGCATGGTCGTGGTCATCAGAACAGAAAGTAACGTTGCGCCATCGGCAAGCTCTTGGCCGGCTCGCACGTCAGCAACTCGCCGTTCGCAACCACCTGGTAGGTTTCGGGATCGACCGTAATCGTCGGCTGCCAGGCGTTATGGATCATCTGCGACTTGCTGATCTGCCGCGTGTTCTTCACCGCGACCACGCGCTTGTTCAGGCCGTAGCGGCCTGCGACATCGGCATCGAGCGCCATCTGCGAAACAAAGCTCAGCGAGGTCTTGCCCAATGCGCCGCCGCGGGTCGCGAACATCTCGCGATAGTGCACCGGTTGCGGCGTCGGAATCGACGCGTTCGGGTCGCCCATCAGCGCAATCGCGATCATGCCGCCCTTGAGGATCAGCGTCGGTTTGACGCCGAAGAAGGCCGGATCCCACAGCACCACGTCGGCCCATTTGCCGACTTCGAGCGAACCGACTTCATGCGAAATACCGTGTGTGATGGCAGGGTTGATCGTGTACTTCGCGATGTAACGCTTGACCCGGAAATTATCGTGACGCGGCGTATCCTGCGGCAGCGCGCCGCGCTGTTCCTTCATCTTGTGAGCGCTCTGCCACGTGCGCAGTATCACTTCGCCGACTCGGCCCATCGCCTGCGAATCGGACGACAGCATCGATAGCGCGCCGAGGTCGTGCAGGATATCTTCCGCCGCGATCGTCTCGCGCCGGATGCGCGATTCGGCGAACGCAATGTCCTCGGCAATCGCGGGGTCCAGGTGATGGCAGACCATCAGCATGTCGAGGTGCTCATCGAGCGTATTCACGGTGTACGGACGCGTCGGGTTGGTCGACGAGGGCAACACATTCGACTCGCCGCATACCTTGATGATGTCGGGCGCATGGCCGCCGCCGGCGCCCTCCGTGTGATACGTATGGATCGTGCGGCCCTTGAACGCGGCCACGGTCGCTTCGACAAAGCCCGCTTCGTTCAACGTATCGGTATGGATCGCCACCTGCGTGTCGGTGTCGTCGGCCACCGACAGGCAGCAATCGATCGCAGCCGGCGTGGTGCCCCAGTCTTCATGCAGCTTCAGGCCGATCGCGCCCGCGGCGATCTGTTCGAGCAGCGGCGCGCTTTGGCTGGCATTGCCCTTGCCGAGAAAGCCGATGTTGACCGGCCAGCCGTCCGCCGCCTGCAGCATGCGTTCCAGATGCCAGGGCCCAGGTGTGCAGGTGGTGGCGAAGGTGCCGGTAGCCGGGCCGGTGCCGCCGCCAAGCATGGTGGTCACGCCCGAGGCCAAGGCCTCGTCGATTTGCTGCGGGCTGATGAAATGGATGTGCGTATCGATCCCGCCGGCGGTCGCGATCATGCCTTCGCCCGCGATCACTTCGGTAGCCGGTCCGATCGCAATCGTCACGCCCGGTTGGATATCGGGGTTGCCGGCCTTGCCGATCGCGGCGATCCGGCCGTCCTTGATGCCGATATCGGCTTTGACGATGCCCCAATGGTCGATGACCACGGCGTTGGTCACTACGGTGTCGACCACGTCGGCATGCACGCGTTGCGACTGGCCCATGCCGTCGCGTATCACTTTGCCGCCGCCGAATTTCACCTCTTCGCCGTAAATCGTCGCATCGTGCTCGATCTCGACGAATAGCCCCGTGTCGGCCAGCCGGATGCGGTCACCGGTGGTCGGGCCGAACATTTCCGCGTACGCGCGGCGTCCAATCCGAAGAGTCATCTGCGTATCCTTGTTGCGTTCGGTTACTGCGCCGAATCGGAATGAGAAAAATGAATTTGCCCAGCGCGCTGCCTGGGAGCGCCGCTTAGAGCGGTCCCATGATCTTGCCGTTGAAACCGTAGACGATGCGGTCTCCCGCCAGCGCCACCAGTTCGACCGTGCGTTCCTGGCCCGGCTCGAAACGCACTGCCGTGCCGGCCGTGATGTTGAGCCTGAAGCCGCGCGCTTGCTCACGCTCGAAACTCAACGCCGTGTTGGTTTCGTAAAAATGGAAATGCGAGCCGACCTGGATGGGCCGGTCGCCCGTGTTGGCGACCGTCACGCACACGGTTTCGCGCCCCACGTTGAGTTCGATTTCGCCTGGTTCAGTCAGGATTTCGCCGGGTATCATCGCTGCCTCGCGCGCTAAGTGTTAAGGAATCGGGTGATGTACGGTCACCAGCTTGGTGCCGTCGGGAAAGGTGGCTTCGATCTGGATATCGGGGATCATCTCGGGCACGCCTTCCATGACATCGTCGCGGCCCAGCAGTGTGGTGCCGTAATGCATGACCTCGGCCACGCTCTTGCCGTCGCGCGCGGCTTCCATGAGCGCGGCGCTGATAAAGGCGATGGCTTCCGGGTAATTGAGCTTCAAGCCGCGCGCGCGGCGTCGCTCGGCCAGCAAGGCGGCGGTGAAGATCAGCAGTTTGTCTTTTTCGCGAGGCGTCAGTTTCATAATCAACTCAGGGCGTTCAGGGTCGGGGTGCGGCGATTTGGAGCCGGTCGATGGGTCTATGGGCCGGCGGGTGAGGCAACGGGTGAGTCGATTGCAGCATCGTTCGCATGGTCTCAGGTCGACCACAATCTCAGCGGTTGGGCGGGCACGCCGTGCAGCACCGGTCGCAACAGGTTCCAGCACGCTATCTGCAGCGCCTGCAGCGCTTGCATCTGGCGGGCTACGGCGCGAATCAACAGCACTCCGCCGGGCAAACAGGTAAAGCCGCTACGCAGGTTCGCATCGAAGCCGAGCAGGGCGGTGAGTTGTTCGTGCAGCGCTGCATCCGTTTGCTCGCTGCGCACCGGGCCGATTGCCCATAGCGTGCCGAACGCGGGCCAGCCGCCCAGGCCCTGCGGGGCGTCGCGCAGCGGGTCGTCAGCGGCGAGGATGGCGCGCTCGGTCCACAGCAGTTCGCCGTTCGGACGCATCAGCGTGGTCGTGGCGTGCAGATGGCCGGCGTTCCAGCTTTCGCCGGCGGCCTGACGGCCCAATTGGGTGGCTTCCCAGCCGATCGCGCTGCCCGATGCGGCAATTACCAGCGTCAGGTCGAGTTCGGCCCGGGCGTCGTCGAACACGATATTGTTTTGCGGCAGCCAGTCAAGATGCGCATCTTCATGCACGCGCAGTGTCACGTGCTGCCGAGCGCTGCGCCGATTCGATTTGTACCATTTGGTGGCACCGGGTGTGGCGAGCACCGCATGGCTCGCCGCGCCCACGTCGACTTCTATCGTCAACGCATCGCCACCCGCGATGCCGCCCGGTGGATGCACGATCACCGCATGGCAGATCTGGCCGCCTTCCGGATACAACGGCTTTTGCACCCGCAGCGGTCCGCTATGGCGCCGCTCGGTCATGAAACTGCCGCCGGGACGCGCGGCAAATGCCAGTTTGAGGTGAGCCTGCCAGGCGGGCTGGATCGTATCGTTCAGGGCGCTGGTCGGCATGGAGCGATGAATCGCATGATTAATTCGAAGTAGATCTGCAATCTATCACGGCAAAAAAACAGCCGGTATTCTTGCCCACCTCTTTCGCGATCAGGTGGTCGGCACCAGCTTGCCGGTGTACACCACCGGGCCGGTGGGACCATTCGGATTGGGCGAACCGCCGCTCGGTTCCACCGAAACGGCCAAGACCGGATAGTTTTGCGGTCGCTCATGCAAATGCACGCTGTAGTGCGCATCGGCATGGATGATGCCAAGCGAGACCGGGTTGCCCTGTGCGGGCAAGCCCCACAACTGTAACGCTTGGTTGCTTTGCAGCGCATAGGTGGCCAGCTTGTCCAACGTCAGCGTGCTGTGCGTATCGTCCCAGGTTATCAACAGCGTCGACTGCTGCGAAGTCTGGTCGTGCAGCACGGCGACGTAGCCGATCCGGGCGCCACTCGCCCCGTCGGCCGGAATTTGGGTCGGCAGCAGCGCGATGCCCAGTGCCACCAACGCGGCGGCGCTGGCCACGAACGCCCAGCCGCGCCAAAAATTCAGGCTTTCGAACCAGCGTACGACGCGCTCGCCCGTCTCTTGCTGGACTGTCATGGGGCGCGCAGCGCTGCAGCATCCTCGCCGGGAACGGGTTCGAGCAGCGCCACAAGCGCGTTTGGCGTGGGTTCGGAACGGACCGGTGTCATAAAATCCCTGGTGAGTTGTAGCGCTATCTTAACCAGATTAGCCGGAACCCAGCTATTGGCCGGAACCAACCTACCGGACGGCGCATGAACCGCGTTGGCAGGTCGCGCGTCAGGCGCACATCGGGCAGGGCGCCTGCCGTACCATCTGGTCAAGCGCCCCAGCGCGCGACTAACCGGTATTGCGCAAGCCCGCCGCTATCCCGTTGATGGTCATGTGTATGCCGCGTTTGACGCGCTCATCGCTAACACCGGAGCGATGCCGGCTCAACAGCTCCACTTGCAGGTGGTTCAGCGGGTCGAGGTAGGGAAAGCGGTTCTTGATCGAACGCGCCAGCAGCGGGTTATCGGCGAGCCGCTCATCGTTGCCGGTGATTTCCGAGAGCAAGTGCGAGGTTCGCTCCCATTCGGCGACGATCCTGCCGAACACGTGCTTGCGCAGTTTCTTGTCGCTGACCAGTTGCGCATAGCGCGACGCCACCGCCAGGTCGGACTTCGCCAGCACCATGTCCATATTCGACAACAGCGTCGAGAAGAACGGCCAGGTTTTGTTCATCTTCTTCAGCAGTGCCAGCCGCTTGTTGCGCTCGACGGGCGTTGCGGCCTGATCCAGATAGCCTTGCACGGCGCTGCCGAAACCGAACCAGCCGGGCAGCAGCAGTCGGCACTGGCCCCACGAGAAACCCCACGGAATGGCGCGCAAGTCCTCGATCTTGCGTTGCGCCGGATCGTTGAATTTGCGCGAGGCCGGTCGGCTGCCGATATTGAGCTCGGCAATTTCGGCGATCGGCGTCGAAGCGAAGAAATAGTCGGTGAAGCCGGGAGTTTCGTACACTAGCGCGCGGTACGCCTGCATCGCATCGTCAGAGAGCTGTTGCATGAGATGCTCGAACGCCGCCGGCACGTCCAGCGTTTCGGGGTCGCCCGCAAGCGACGCTTCGAGGGTTGCCGCCACGACGGTTTCAAGATTGCGCCGCCCGATCTCCGGGTTGCCGAATTTCGACGCAATCACTTCGCCTTGCTCGGTCAGGCGGATCTGCCCGTCGACGGTGCCCGGCGGTTGCGACAGGATCGCCTGGTAGGTCGGGCCGCCCCCGCGGCCCACGGTGCCTCCGCGGCCGTGAAAGAGCCGCAGCCGTACGCCGCGGTCTTTGAACAGCGCGACCAGCGCGAGCTCCGCCCGATAGAGTTCCCAATTCGAGGTGAGAAAACCGCCGTCCTTGTTGCTGTCGGAGTAGCCCAGCATCACTTCCTGCTCGTTGCCCTGCGATTCCATCAGCATATCGATGCCGGGCAGCGCGAACAGGTCGCGCATGATCTGGGGCGCCTGGCGCAAATCGGGGATGGTCTCGAACAACGGGATCACCATCAGGCCCGGCTGCACCGTTTCGGGCTCGGCGGCGCCGTGATCGGTCGATTCAAGCTGCTCCTCCAGCGGCACCAGCCGCGCCTGCATCAGCCCGGTTTCCTTTTGCAGCAGCATCAGCTCGACCAGGTCGCTGACCGTCTCGGTGTGCGAAATAATGGCGTTGCGCACGGCCCGCGTGCCAAACCGCGCCCGGATCTCGCGCGCGGCCACGAACACCGCGAGTTCTTTACGGGTGAGTTCCGAGTATTCCAGATACGGCGAGAGCAGCGGCCGCGGCTGCGCCAGTTCGGCTTGCAGCACCTGCAACTTGTCGGCCTCGCTCAAACCCGCGTAGTTGGGCACGACACCGGCGCGCTGCAGCAACTCAGCGACCACCGTTTCATGAATGTCGGAGCTTTGCCGCAGATCGATGCTGGCCAGATGGAAACCGAATACTTCGGCTGCGCGCAACAGCGGTTCCAGGCGCGGCCGCGCGAGCGACGCGCCGTGATGCGCGCGCAGCGAGTCGAGCAGGGTCTGCAAGTCGACAATAAACGCTTCGGGATGCGCGTAGGGCTGCAGGTGGTGCGCCTGCACGCCGGGCGTTTCGCGGGTGATGGGTGCGGCTGCGCCCAACAGGTGATGCGCGGTGGCGGCCAGGCGCGCGTACACGCCGATCAGCGCGCGGCGATAGGGCTCGTCGGCACGGTGCGGCGATTCGTCGGGCGAGGCGTCGGCGAGTTGCTTGAGCGCATCGCTCGAACCGCACAGCAGTTCGGACATCGACAGCTCCGCCCCCAGCTTGTGGACCTGGGTCAGGTAATGCTCGAAGATCACCGCGGCTTGATGCGTGATCGCATATTCGAGCGTCGCGGCGGTCACGTTGGGATTGCCGTCGCGGTCGCCGCCGATCCAGCTGCCCATTTGCAGGAAATTGGGCAAGCGCGCGGGCAAGCCATGCGCGCTGACGGCCTTTTCGATATCGGCGTACAGCGCCGGAATCTCGCTGAGGAAGGTCGCACGGTAATAAGACAGCGCGTTTTCGATCTCGTCGGCGACCGTGAGCTTGGATTCGCGCAGCATCCGGGTCTGCCACAACGAGGTCACCCGCGCGCGCAGCAATGCTTCGTTATGCTCACGCTCGGTGCGCGTGAGCGGCAGGTCGCGCTCGGCGAGCAGGTGGGCTATAGCGTGCTGCGCGTCCAGGATGCTCTTGCGTTGCACCTCGGTCGGGTGCGCAGTCAGCACCGGCACGATCAAGGCGTGGTCGAAGAAATATTGCAGCGTCGGGGTCTTGCTGGCTCCGCTGCGGGCCAGGCGCGCGAGCGCGTAGGCGATCGTGCCGGCGGGCGCGGGGGACTCCGCCAGCATGTGGACGCGGCGGCGGCGAATATGGTGGCGATCCTCGGCGATGTTGGCGAGATGCGAGAAATAGCTGAACGCGCGCACCACCGAGACGGTCTGGTCGCGGCTGAGTGCATTGAGCAGCTTTTCCAGTTGCGCAGCGGCGGCGTTGTCGTCCTCGCGGCGAAATTTGACGGCGCGCTGGCGGATTGTTTCCACCACATCGTAGACCGCGTCGCCGTCCTGTTCGCGCACCACGTCGCCGAGCAGGCGGCCCAGGAAGCGGATGTCCTCGAACAGCGGCTGATCTTTGTCCTCGCGGGCGCGAGAACGTGCGGCGCGCGGCGCGCGGCCCGCAGCAGAAGCGCGGGCAGGGGTTTCCGATGCAGCGGGATGGGTTGCAGCTTCGATGCTGCGGGCCGAGTCGGAAGACGTCACGATGAAAGTCCCTCGCTTATTACAAGTGGGATTACACAGGGTGGATGGGTGATTCGATCCGCATAATCTACCCAGATAAGCCTGTGCCGGCCAGCCGGTTGGCACAGGGGTGCGTGATACCATTACCCGACTTCTTAATCCGGCCCGCGCACATGTTCCGGTTTTTGTCGGAACGACGCTGCAGGTGTTGCAAGCGGGCCTTTCAAAGCTTTTCCATGAACTCCGAGACGCAGTCAGCGCCATTGCCCGCATCCTCGCTCGCCACGACGTCCGCTCCTCAGCGGACTGCGTCGCCCCTCGCGCCGCCCGCCAGGCTGGTGATCGCCACTCGCGAAAGCCGGTTGGCGATGTGGCAGGCCGAGCATGTGCAGGCCGCGTTGCAAAAATTATATCCGGCCTGCCAGGTGAGCCTGTTGGGCATGACGACCCGTGGCGACCAGATTCAGGATCGTACCTTGGCTAAGGTCGGCGGCAAAGGGTTGTTCGTTAAAGAACTCGAAACCGCGCTGGAACAAGGGCGTGCGGATCTTGCCGTACATTCGCTCAAGGATGTGCCGATGACGCTGCCCGACGGCTTTACGCTGGCCGCGGTGATGCAGCGCGAAGATCCTCGCGATGCGCTGGTGAGTTCGCTTTATGCGTCGCTGGACGCATTGCCCCCGGGCAGCGTGGTGGGCACCTCCAGCCTGCGTCGCGAAGCGATGGTGCGCGCGCGTTATCCGCATTTGCAGGTGGCCCCGTTACGCGGCAACCTCGATACGCGCTTGGCCAAGCTCGACCGCGGCGACTATGCGGCGATTATCCTCGCCGCTGCCGGGCTGCAGCGGCTGGGCTTGGCCGCACGCATTCGCGCGCGGCTCGATATCGCGGATAGCTTGCCCGCGGCAGGCCAGGGGGCGCTGGGCATCGAGACGCGTGCCGACCGCCCGGAGCTGCTTCAATGGCTGGCGCCGCTGGCCGATACCGGCACAGCGCTGGCTACCGCCGCGGAGCGGGCCGTTTCGCTTGCGCTGGGCGGCAGTTGCACGGTGCCGCTGGCGGCCTACGGCAGTTGGGACGGCGCGCAGCTCAGGCTGCAGAGTTCGATCGCCACGCCCGATGGCGCGCGCACGCTGCGTGCCGACGCTTGCGCGGCGGTCGCGGATCTGGACCAGGCGCGGCAATTGGGGCTACGGGTTGCGCAGACGCTGATCGACCAGGGGGCGCTGGGTATCGTCCAGGACTTGTCGGACGCGCAGGCGGCTGCGGTTGACCCGGCTGCGTCGAACGAGCCGGCCGATCGCGCCGATTCGCTATGACGGGCCTGCCATGACGAGATTGGAAGCGACTGGCGGCGCGCACGGTTCAGGCCAGCCGCCAGTTTCCAAACCGACCGTGATCGTTACGCGCCCGGCGGCGCAGGCGGCGGGTTTGAGCGCGGCGCTCGGCGCCGCGGGGTTTGCGGCCTTTGAGTTCGCATTGCTCGAGATTGCGCCGGTGCGCGACCCGCAGCCTTTGCTGCAAGCGTTGGTGGCGCTCGAACAGTACGCGTTGGTGGTATTCGTTTCGCCCAACGCAATCGAACATGCGCTTGCGCATCTCGGCACGCCGTGGCCTGCGCAAGTGCCAATCGGCGTGCTCGGACCGGGCAGTGTGCGCGCGCTCGCGCAACATGGCATCAGTGCTCCGCGCGTGAGCATCATTGCGCCGCGCGGCGCGCTGGCATCCAGCCGCGACGGCGGCTACGCCGCGCAGCCGTCCAGCGTAGTGGCTGCCGATACTCGCGCCGACTTGCGGCCCGCTTCAGAGCGCGCTCCACGGCCCGCCCCACAGTCCGCCCCACAGTCCGCTTCAACCGCCGCTCTTCACGCTGACGCTGCCCACGCCGAGTCATCGGCCGACGCGAACGAGACCGTCCGCTACGACTCCGAAGCATTGCTGGACGCACTCGATCAGACGCTGCGCCTCGATAGCCTGGTCGGCAAACGCGTTTTGCTGGTCAAGGGCGATGGCGGACGCGAACTGCTGGCGCAAACGTTGCAGGCGATGGGCGTCGCGGTCGACGCCGTGACGGCTTATCATCGCAGTGCGCCGCAGCCCAGCGAGGCGCAATGGCAACGCCTGCGTACGCTGCTGGCCGGCCCCGCGCAGCAAGTGGTGTGGGTGGTGACCAGCTCCGAGGGGCTGCGCCATCTCGACGTGCTGGCCCGCGCCCACCTCGATGCCACGCAGCTCGCTACACTGTGGCGCACTCAAGTGATGGCGCCGCATGCGCGCATCGCGGAAACGGCACGCAGCCTGGGTTTTGATACAGTTACAGTCTCGGGCGCCGGCGATCGCAATATCGTCAGCGCGCTTCTGTCCCAATCAGTTCAATTGGTCTCCAAGCGCATGACAGACACGCACGATATGCAACCCGATCCCCAGGGCGCAGCCCGGCCCGCCGCAAGCGCGGCACCGGCTTATCCCGTCGCGGGCGACGCCACGCAATCAGATCGGCCGTTCTGGGACCAACCGCCCGGCGGCCCTTCGAACTTCGGGCAGCGCGCGCCACTATGGATCGGCCTGCTGCTGGTGCTGGCCGCGGCCGTCGCCGGTGGCCTGGTGCTCAACCGCACGCTGCATCGCGACCAGCAAGCGTCGACGCAACGCCAGGATGCCAGCGACGCGCGCATCGCCGCGGCGCTCGCACAGACCCAGCAAGCCTTGGCCGCCTCACGCGATCTCAACAACCAACTGACGCAATTCAACAGCAAGTTGCAGGACCAACAGGCCGCGCAACAAGCACTGCAGCAGCAATACCAGGACTTCACCCGCAATCGCGACGACTGGACGCTTGCCGAAATCGGCCAGATGCTTTCGACGGCCAGCGAACAACTGCAACTGACCGGCAACGTGCAACTCGCGCTTTTCGCACTGCAAAGCGCCGACGAACGGCTTGCCGCTTCAAGTGGTCCGCAGATGCTCACGGTGCGGCGCGCAGTGCAGCACGACATCGAAAAACTCAAGGCAACACCGCAAGTGGATCTCGCCGGGCTGGCGATCAAACTCGACGATGCCATCGCGCAGATCGACAACCTGCCGCTGCTGGGCGAAGCCAAAACCGGCCATCAACAGGCCAATTCGGTCAGCTCGGCCGACACGGCTGCGGCTGCCGCGCCGCCGCTGCCGGCTTGGCGCGCATGGATCGACGAGTTCGGCAGTGAGCTCGGGCACAGCCTGACCGGCCTGGTGCAGGTACGCCGCATCGACAACCCCGATGCCATGCTGGTCGCGCCCGATCAGGGTTACTACCTGCGCGCGAACCTGAGGCTGCGGCTGCTCTCGGCACGCCTGTCGCTGCTGGCGCGCAATCCGGCAACGCTGAAATCGGACCTGATGGCAGCCAGTGCTTCGGTGAATCGCTATTTCGATCCGGCCTCCAAGCAGGTGCAGATGATGCGTACCTTGCTGCAGCAAGTGGATCAGGCGGCGGTCACGGTGCAGGTGCCCGATATGAACGGCAGCCTCACGGCGGTCCGTCAGTTCAAGAGCCGGGGTTAAGCCATGATGCGCGCTCTTCTCTGGCTGGCGTTGCTGTTCGCAGTGGCTACCGCGCTCGCGATAGTCGGGCACCACGATACCGGCCAAGTCGTGATCGTGTTCGAGCCCTATCGGATCGATGTGTCGTTGAACTTCTTCGTGATCGCGATCGTGGTCGTCTTTATCGTGCTGTACGCGCTGCTGCGCGGGCTGCGCAATATCTGGAAAATGCCGGAGCGCGTGTCGGCCTATCGCACCCGTTCGCGGCTTGCCAAAGGGCAGACGGCGTTGCGCGAAGCCGTGGGCAATTTGTTTGCGGGCCGTTTTTCGCGCGCGGAAAAAGCCGCTCGCGATGCCAGCGTGCTGCCCGAAAACAATGACGCAGCGAGCCTGATCGCCGCAACGGCGGCGCATCGGATGCACGAGTTCACGCGCCGCGACGAATGGCTGGCTGCAATCCGCGCGCCGGAGTGGCAGGACGCCCGCCTTAGCGCGCAAGCCGATATGTGTGCCGACGGTCGCGATCCCGAGGGCGCGCTGGCCGCGTTGACCGAAATGCAGGCGCAGGGCAGCCGCCGCATCTATGCGCAGCAAATCGCGCTGCGCGCCCACCAGCAATTGCGGCATTGGGCCGAGGTGCTGCGGCTGGTCAAGGGGCTGGAAAAGCGCGACGCGATCCATTCCGCGGTGGCCATGCGCCTGCGTCAATTGTCGGGCGAAAACCTGCTGCGCGATTGCCGTCACAACGCCGATGCCTTGATGGACTGCTGGAATAGCTTGCCGGCCAGCGAACGCATTTCGCCGCGCCTGGCCGATCTGGCCGCCGAACTGCTGGTCGCGCTGGATCGCCCGGCACAGGCTCGCGCGATCGTCGAAGAGGCGCTGGCTCACAACTGGGACACGCGCTTGTTGCGACGTTATGCCGATTGCGCAGGCGACGATCCTCTGCCGATGATTGCGCGTGCGGAAGCATGGCGCGTGGATCATGGCGAAGATCCGGATCTGCTGTTCGCGCTGGGCCGTTTGTGCCTGCAGCAGCAACTATGGGGTAAATCGCAGGCATTCCTCGAACAGGCGCTCAAGCTGACCGACGACCGCACGCTCACGATGCGGCTGCATCGCACCCTTGCGCAGTTGCACGAGCAGCTCGGGAATCAGGAGCAGGCCAGCCAGCATTACCGGGCGGGCGCATTGATGATCTGACGTCGATCATCTGAGCCACGGCCCGGATTGGCCGTGATAATTGGCTATAATTCGTCATTCGCGCATCGTCCTGCGCGCGTATTTCGCGCACCGTTCACGCAACGACCAGGCGTTGCGCCATGGCACTGCGCCATGGCGCAACCCCGTTTTCTAATCCAGACTTTCACGAGACGCCCGATGAGCTTTAATCACGTACCCGCCGGCCGGGATCTGCCGAACGACTTCAACGTCATCATTGAAATTCCCGCACAAAGCGATCCGGTCAAGTACGAGTTGGATAAGGAACTGGGCTTGCTGGTCGTGGACCGCTTTATCAGTACCGGCATGCGCTACCCGGTCAACTACGGCTTCATTCCGCAAACCCTGTCGGGCGATGGCGATCCGGTCGACGTATTGGTCATTACCCCGTTCCCGCTGCTGGCCGGCTCGATCGTGCGCGCACGCGCCCTGGGCATGCTGCAAATGACCGACGAGGCCGGTGTCGATGCGAAGCTGGTCGCCGTGCCGGCCGACAAGGTCTGCCCGATGACGGCGGATCTGAAAACGATCGACGATGTCCCTGCTTACCTGAAGGACCAGATCAAGCATTTCTTCGAGCAGTACAAGGCGCTCGAGAAAGGCAAATGGGTCAAGGTCGAGGGCTGGCTGGGCGTGGAGGCGGCGCACAAGGAAATCACCGACGGCGCGGCAAGCTACAAGAAGTAAAGAGGCGGAAGAGCGGCCGCGGCGCGGCCGTTTCGTGCGCCGCGACCGTTACCGCGCGAGCGGAATAATCGATAACTGCGGGATCGCCACCACGAACTGCGCGCCCCATTTTGACGCGTAGGCGAGCTGATCCATCACTTCTGCCTGCAGATCCCAAGGCAGGATCACGATAAAATCCGGCCGGGTTTGCGCAAGATACTCTTCACCGCGCACCGGTATCCGGCTGCCGGGCAGGAATGTCCCCTGTTTGGCCGGGTTGCGATCCACCACATAGCTGATCAAATCTCCCCGTACCCCCGCGTAGTTCAGCAAGGTATTACCGTTGGCGGCCGCGCCGTAAGCGGCGACGGTCTTGCCGGCGCGCTTGGCGTCGATCAGGAACGCCACGAAATCGTCCTTGACGCCCTCGGCCCGCGCGTGAAAGGCGCGGTAAAACCCCGTGCTTGCAATACCCATGCGCAGTTCCGTTTCCAGCATCTCGCCCACCCGGGCGCTGACGCCGTAGCGGCCGCGATCCGCGCGCTGGGCAAACACCCGCAGGCTGCTGCCGTGCGTCGGCAACTCCGTGACATCGAATACGGTCAGGCCGTTGTACGTCAGGATGCGCATCACGGCGGTCAATGACAGATAAGAAACCTGCTCGTGGTAAATCGTGTCGAACTGGTTGTGGCGCATCAGATTCGCCAAATGCGGGAATTCGAACGTCGCCACGCCGCTCGGTTTGAGCAGCGTGGTAAAACCCGCCACGAAGTCGTTGATGTCGCTGGCATGCGTCAGCACGTCGTTGGCCACCATCAAGTCCGCGCTTTTGCCCTGCGCCACGAGTTCCTGCGCCAACGCGACGCCAAAACCGGCGCTCACCACGTCGATGCCTTTCCGGCGCGCGGCCTGCGCAGCGCCTTCGTTGGGTTCGATCCCCAGGCACGGAATGCCGTGCTCCCTCACGTACTGCAACAGGTAGCCGTCGTCGGACGCCACTTCGATCACCATGGACTCGGCGGTCAGGCCGAATTGCACGCTCATCTCATCGACATAACGCCGCGCGTGCGCAAGCCATGCGCCGGAGAGCGAGCTGAAATAGGCAATGTCGGTCGGGAGAAGCTCGGCCCGGTGGGCATAGTCCAGGGTTTGCGCGAGCCAGCACGTCTCGCATACCCACACTTCGAGCGGATACCATTTCTCGGGGGCCAGCAGCGTTTGCTGCGTCAGATGCGCGTTGGACGGCGGCGCGTTGCCCAAGTCGATCAACCGTGTTTTAAGTTCGGCTTCGCAATGGCGGCAGGTCATAGGTCCAACCCCTGGGAATTCGCTGGTCAAGAAAATCGTGAAAATGCATGCCGCGAGCCGCGCCTCTTGGCCGGGCCCACACGCCGCTTTGCATGCGGCCTGGTTGCCTGCATAATCTGCCGGTTTGTTTAGTCTCAGTGTTAATTCGCGCGATCAGGCGCTATATTACGCTGCGGTTCGTAGGCTGGGGGACGGTTCGTCCTTACCGCGCATTTCATTGGAGCTTCTTGTGTCTACGCCTGTTCTGAGTGTCTGTATCCCGACTTACAACCGCGGTAGCTATCTCCAGACATTGCTCTCGACGCTGGTCGGTCAGTTTGCCGATTTCCCGCACACCTTTGAATTGGTGATTTCGGACAATGCGTCACCGGACAACACGCAGGAGATCATTGCGGCGTTCGAGACGCTCTTGCCGATCCGCAAGTTTCGGCAGGCGGAAAACATCGGAGGCGCTGCGAACTGGAGCTTTGTCGTCTCGGAGGCTCGCGGCGAGTTCGTCATGTACCTGGCCGACGACGACGCCGTGATGGGACCGCAACTTGCGGACGCCATCAACCAGATGATTGCGCGCCCGGAGGTCGGTGTTGCCTACGCGCCCTGGATGTTCTTCGACATACCGAAGCAGGCGAGCCAGGGACAGTTCTATACCATTCCCCAGACCTTTCAGGTTCCGCGGGGCGACTTCAAAAGTCTCCTCGACGTCATACTGCACTATGGTATCTGGCCCGAGATCAGCATCGTGCGGCGTTCCGCGCTGCGTGCGGCCATGCTGCATATTCCCGACGTTGCGTTTTGTTTTTTTGTTCACGCGGGCGAGCATCTGGCGCGCTCCTCGGTACTTTTCCTCAAAGATCCGTTTTACCTCTCTATCTTGCGTCACTTCGAAGGCGATCAGCGGGTGCAAGCCGGCAACACGGAAGTACAGTACGCGTGGGACCGCTATCGAGGCGGCGTCGAGTATCTGCTGACTCGATGCATTCCGGGTGGACTTTCGCCGGACCAACACAAGGACTACCTGCTCAAGATATCGGCCTTTGTCGCCGAGCGGATCTGCGTTGCGATCCGGCTCAGACTCAATGCTCAGGAAAATCCCACCGAGATCTTCTACCTGGCCTTACGGGCGGTTGCCTTGGGTGCCGAAGCCAGGTTGCCGGAGCCGCTGAACTTGATTCGCTCGAAGGCGGCCTTGCACTTTCTATCGACCGATGCGCAACTCAATCTGTTCAAGAAGCGCGTGGTTTTCCTGGGAGGCAACTATGATGCCCAGACCCAGGCGTTTCTGGAACGGTTGCGCCCCGGCGAAGTGCAGTTCATCGCGAAGGTGCCGGATCTCGATGCGTTGCACGATACGCTGCTGTATGTCAGCGCAGATCAAAGGGCCACGGTGCTGTTTTCCGATGACGAACTGGCGAATGCCAATATTCGCGTTGTTCACGAAGCCGATCTGAAGGGGAAGTTCTTCTGGTGAAATCCGGCTAGCCGTCGATGTCCGAATCGGGCAAGTGCAGCGGCAAGGGCAGCGTTCCGTCGGCAAGCGCGCGCTTTTGCGCCGCGCTCAGGCGCTTCACGTAATACTCCAGGCGCGAGGCGACCGAGCGATTGGGCACGGCGAACGAGGCAAGCAGGCGTTGCGGCGGATGCGAGCGCGTATAGCGCGCGCCGCGGCCATCCAGATGCTGCTGGTAGCGCGCTTGGACATCCACGGCGATCCCGGTGTAGATGCTGGCGTCGCTGCATTCGATCAGATAGAGAAACCAGCTCATCGCAGCCCCGACACCTTGAACGGATTGCGCTCGCGCAACTCGTCCACGTACGCTTCGATGCCGCCCGTCTCGCGTTCGAGGAAATTCGCCACGGCATCGGCAAATGCCGGATGCGCGAGCCAGTGTGCCGAGTGCGTCACGGTCGGCAAAAAGCCGCGCGCCATCTTGTGCTCGCCCTGCGCACCACCTTCGAAAGCGGCAATGCCTTCGTCGATGCAAAATTCCAGCGGCTGATAGTAGGCGGTTTCGAAATGCAGGCAGGGGATGTGTTCGACAGCGCCCCAATAGCGCCCGTACAGCGTGCCGCCGTCGGGCTCACGCTGGTAGACCAGCAACGAACTGGCGACCGGCACGTCGCCGCGTTGGGCAATCACCAGTAGCAGGTTCTCCGGCATCGTCGCGCCTATCGTGCGGAAAAAATCGAAGTTCAGGTAGGGGCTCGAGTGATGCTCGCGATAGGTCTGCCGATAGCAGCGGTTGAAAAACCGCCAGTCGGCTTCGCTCGCCAGTTCGCCACGAATCCGGCGAAACGTCACGCCGGCTTCGCGTACCTTGCGGCGTTCGGCGCGGATGTTCTTGCGCTTCTTTTGTTCCAGCGTGTCGAGAAAGGCGTCGAAACTGGCGTAGCCGGCATTGAGCCAATGAAACTGCACGCCGCTGCGAAGCTTCATGCCGCTGGCGGTCAACGCAGCGGTTTCGGCCAAGGTCGGATACAGCACATGTAGCGAGGACACTTCCGTGCGTTCGGCAAACGCGACCAAGGTGGCAGCGAGGGCGGCGCGGGCCTGCTCGTCCTCGGCCAGCAGCCGGGTGCCTGTGACCGGTGTGAACGGCACACCGCACAGCATCTTGGGGTAATACTCCAGGCCGTTGCGCTGATAGGCATCGGCCCAGGCCCAATCGAAGACATACTCGCCGTAGGAGTGGTTTTTCACATAGAGCGGGGCCGCGGCCGCCAGCTTTTCACCCGCGGGCGTGTCGCGCCACAGCGTGACGAATTGCGGCGCCCAGCCGGTTTCGCCGATCGCGCAGCCCGTGCTGTCGAGGGCGTCGAGGAACTCGTGGCGCAGGAATGGAGTGGGGCGGGCTTGGCTTGCGAGTAGTTCATTCCAAGCCTGAGCATCAATCTCAGCCGGTGCATCGGCAATACGCGTGCGATAATTGTTCAACATCCGTGGCCTAACGTAACAGTTTCATCCCCTGCTGGCAGGGCACGATCTGTGGAGTATCCGTTGCTTGACCGGGCCGCCCGACAGCGGGCGTCCAGCTACCAGCCGTGTTTATGACAACCCGAATCGCACTCGCTCAAATCAATCTGACCGTCGGTGACTTCACCGGCAACATCGCGACCATCGTCGCTGCCGCCCGTGAGGCGCACGCATACGGTGCACGTATTTTTGTCGCTCCCGAACTGGCGCTATCCGGCTATCCGCCCGAAGACCTGCTGCTGCGCCCGGCATTTTACGCCCAGAGCGCTGCGGCGCTTGCGCAACTTGCCGATGCGTTGGCGCCGTTGGAGGGCATGCATGTGGTGGTCGGGCATCCGCACCGTGACATCCCCGTGCGGGCCGCAGCCGATACCGACAGCGGCATCGATCCCAATACTAATGCAAACCGGCCGATTCAGCGCGGCATGCCACCCGCCGGCACCTACAACGCGGCTACGCTGCTGCTCGACGGCAAGATCGTCGGCAACTATTTCAAGGAAGAGTTGCCCAACACCGAGGTGTTCGACGAAAAGCGCTATTTCGAACCCGGCACGAAGCCCTTGGTTTTTCAGGTCGATGGCGTCAACTACGGCGTCGTGATCTGCGAAGACGTCTGGCACGCGCGCGCGGCGCAGCGCGCCAAGCAGGCCGGGGCACAAGTGCTGCTGATTCCGAACGGCTCGCCGTATCACCTGGGCAAAGGCGATGTGCGCGTCGAGATCCTGCGCGACCGGATCCGCGAGTGCGGCTTGCCGATGATCTACGTGAATATGGTCGGCGCGCAGGACGAACTGGTCTTCGACGGCGGTTCGTTCGTGCTCGATAGCCGAGGCACCGTAATGATGCAGATGGCGCACTTCGAAGAAAAGGTCGGGCTGATCGATTTCGTCGGCGATGTGCCGCAGCCCGCCGAAATCATTGCCGCGCAGTCGCTCGAAGCGCAAGCGTATGCGGCGCTGGTCGTGGGGGTGCGTGACTATATCGGCAAGAACGGTTTCCCCGGCGTGCTCGTCGGACTCTCCGGTGGCGTCGACTCGGCGCTCGTGCTCGCAGTGGCCTGCGATGCGCTAGGCCCCGAAAGGGTGCGTGCAGTGATGATGCCGTCGCGCTACACCGCAGATATTTCAGAAATCGACGCGCGCGATATGGCGCAACGCGTTGGCGTGCGTTACGATGAAATTGCGATTGCACCCATGTTCGATGCCTTTCGCGGCGCCTTGGCGCAGGAGTTTGCGGGCCTGGACGAAGATGCGACCGAAGAGAATATCCAGGCGCGTATCCGCGGCACCTTGCTGATGGCGCTATCGAACAAGCGTGGCGCGATCGTGCTCACGACTGGCAACAAGAGCGAGATGGCCGTAGGGTATTGCACGTTGTATGGCGATATGGCGGGTGGTTTCGCAGTGCTCAAGGATATTGCCAAGACGCTGGTGTACCGGCTATGCCATTACCGCAATCAGGCCGAGTCGTTCGCTAAGCGCGACATCATCCCCGAGCGCATCCTGACTCGCGCGCCGTCGGCCGAGTTGCGCGAGAACCAGACCGACCAGGACAGTTTGCCGCCGTATGATGTGCTGGACGCGATCATGCAGCGTTTTATGGAAGAGGATCAATCGATCGGGGAAATCATCGCGGCTGGGTATGCCGCCGACGATGTCCGGCGCGTCACGCGGCTGATCAAGATCAACGAATACAAACGGCGGCAGGCGCCGATCGGCATTCGCGTTACGCACCGCGCGTTCGGGCGCGACTGGCGCTATCCGATCACCTCGAAGTTCAACGAAATGCCGTGATCCGCGGTGCAATCCGCCGCAAGATCCGATCACGGTCGGCCGGTTTCCACGCGTTGCCCGGGCCCTCTCTGAGCGCCCGGATCATTCCAAGAGGTCATCATGAAACGAGTCACTGCTGTCATTAAACCGTTCAAACTGGACGAAGTGCGCGAAGCGCTTGCCGAAGTTGGCCTGACCGGCCTGACCGTGACCGAAGTGAAAGGCTTCGGTCGCCAGAAAGGTCACACGGAGCTGTATCGCGGCGCCGAATACGTGGTCGATTTCCTGCCGAAAGTGAAGGTGGAAGTGGTGATCGCGGCGAATCAAGTGGAACAGGTCATCGACGCGATTGTCGGCGCTGCGCGCACCGGCAAGATCGGCGACGGCAAGATCTTCGTCACGGAAGTGGAGCGCGTGGTGCGCATCCGCACCGGCGAGCAGGACGAAGCGGCGGTTTGATTCCGGTCGCGGCGGCGGTTTGATTCCGGTCGCGGCCGTTTGAGTCCGGTCGCGGCGGCTTGATTCGGTCGCGGCCTCTAGTGCGGCAACGTGATCCTGAATCGATAGGTCACGAGCCGCGTTGCCAGGATCAGGCCGGTCGCAATCGCGGCGCTCGCATCGGGCGCCGTGCCGTTGCTTACCAGCGCGATGTAGGCCCAGCAACCGACGAAGGCACAGGTTGCATAAGGCCGCGAGTCGCGCAAGATCATCGGCACCTCGTTGCACAGCACGTCGCGCAGCACCCCACCGAATACCCCCGTAATGACCCCCATCATCACTGACGTAAACATCGGCAGATCCATGGCGATCGCCAACGATGTGCCGCCGATGCTGAATAAACCGAGCCCGATCGCGTCAGCGATCAGTAACACGCGCCGGGTGATCACGCCCGAGATCGGCTTCAGGATGAACGGCGCGAAAAGCGACAACACGAACACGGCCAGCACGTAGTTCTGGTGCTCGACCCAGTAGAACGGGCGCCGCTCCAGCAGCAAATCCCTAAGCGTGCCGCCGCCGAACGCGGTCAGGAATGCGATGACGAACGAACCCACCACATCGAGGCGGCGCTGACGCGCTTCGATCAGGCCGGAAATCGCATAGGCGAAAATCGCGATGCCTTCCATCCATGTGAGCAGGTCGGAAATTCGCAGATGCACGGGCGGGACCTTGACTTCCTCACCGGGGGCTAAACCCCGGTGATTCCTTCTGCAAGCGTAGCAAGTCCGCTACGGAGAATGTTGCGCGCAGCATTCGTATCACGATCGTGTACCGACTTGCACGCGCTGCACGTCCACTCCCTTATTCCAAGGCCTGCGATACCTTTCGGCCGCGAGTCGGGCAAAGCGCCGCAACTCGAACAGGTCTGGGTTGAAAACGCTTCGTTGACCTCTGCGAACACCACGCACTGCCCAATGGCCTTGTACTTGAGTTGTGTCCGGTACGTCGTCCACGCGGCATCGAGCACGGACTCAGCCATGCTCGTTTTTGCCAGCGCTTTCGCGTTCACGTTGCCCACGAAGATTGCTGCATGTTTGCTCACCAGCGCAGACGTTTCCTTGTGGATGGCGTCCTTGCGCTGATTGCCGATCTTGGCGTGGATGGCCTTGACACGGCGTTTCTTGTTCGCGCGCTGCGCGATGCCCAGCGCCTGCTCAGACTGGCGATACCACTTCGGCATTTCAAATGCCGTGCCGTCGCTATACGCGGCCGTCGTCTTGAGCCCGAGGTCGATCCCGATTGAGGTTGCGCCATCCGGCAAGCGCTTCTCTTCCACCTTGACCTTGACGGCGATGTTGACGTACCAACGCCCGCGCGAGTCCTCGTTGAAGCTACCAGCGAGCAACTCGTACTTCGACAGGCCATACGAGTCCCATAGGCCGATGTTGATGCCGTTGAAGCGCAATTGACCATTCTTATACTGAGCTGCGCCCTTCTTAAATGGCACCCAGCCGAGCGAGTATTTCGCCGATTTGCGATTGCTCACCCGCCAGTTGAGGCGCTGTTTTTTGAACTGCTTCAGACGCGTCGCGAACTCTACGCATACGAGCTGGATCGTAGTGGACCCGGCAACGACGCCGTCGCACTTGACGAACCCGTTCGTGAGATCTTGAAGATCGTATCCACTCAACCACTTCTTAGGCTTTTGGCAGTAGTTCTTGAGGCTGCGATACTGCGTCTCATTACAGAAATTCCACACCGTATTGACGTCGTGAGCCATCGCAAGCATCGCTTTCGCGTGCTTGTCTTTGATTCGAATCTTCAATGTTTTAACGGCTTCCATGCTTCATACCCTAATGGGTCTTAGAAACTATTTCAAGAGATGTTCAATGGGAACGCCACGAAAAACATACAGCCATCTTCGGCATGGCTGGCACTGCACTTTCGCGCTCGATGTATATCGGGTCTTCGTGACGAAGTATCTGCGCAACGTGTTCAAGAAACAGCATCTGGTCGCGATGCATCAGATCCTCGGAGACGTCTGCCAGGACTTCGAGACCGAGCTTGTCGAGTTCAACGGCGAGCACGACCACGTTCACATGCGGCTGAACTACCCGCCGAAGGCGGGGGCTTATCGAAACTGGTCGCCTCGCTCAAGGGGGGGCGAGCCGACTCTCGCGCCAGAAGTCGGAGAGTTCCACCCATGGTTCAAGCCGCGCGGCGTTCTCTGGTCGCCGAGCTACTTCGCAGCATCCTGCGGTGGCGCACCGATCGAGATTCTCAAGCGGTACATCGAACAGCAACAGGCGCCACACTAAAAGCGAAACTACAAATTCCCGACAACCCCGGGGCTGAACGTCGGGGGCTTAGTCGGTCCTTTGGTCACGGTTGTCCATGACGAAGCTGGTTGCCCGGTTGCAGCAGAACCACGACCGCGCCGGCGCCGCCGTCATGGGGCCGCGCCTGGCAAAAGGCGATCACTTCCTCTTTTTGCACCAACCAGGCGCGCACCTTGCCTTTGAGCACCGGTTGCTTGTTCAGCGAGCCCAGGCCTTTGCCATGTATTACGCGCACGCAGCGCAAGCCGCGCTTGACGCTGTCGCGCAACATGTCAGCCAAGGCCGCGCGCGCTTCTTCGCGGCGCATGCCGTGCAAATCGATCTGGGCTTGTACGATCCAGGCGCCGCGGCGCAATTTGCGCACCACGTCACCGCTCACGCCGGGGCGGCAAAATGACACCGACTCGTCGATTTCGAGCACGCATTCCGGATCGAATTCGTCGGAAATGGCTTCCGTGAGGACCGCGGCTTCGTCGCGCTGGGTTTGCAGCGGCAGCGGCAGCGGCGTGGCGCGAGCGCGCACGATACGCGGCGGCGTGCTCAGCGGCTGGACTGCGCCGATTTCGTTGCGGAATACGTTGGCGGCGAGTTCGGCTTCGCGGATCCGTTCGGCTTCCTGGGCGCGGGCCTGCGCGCGGCGCTCGGTTTCGCTGGCCAAGGTTGCACGTAAGGCGCCGAGCGCATCGAGACTGCGCAAGCGGGTGTTGGCCCGCGGCGAATGCGATGACGGTCGCGAGTCAGGGAGCGACCCAGGCAGTGACCCAGGCTGCGACGGTGACTGCTGCGGCGATCGAGACCCGACGGGCGCGCTCGATGCCGTCGTTTCGCGCCGGGCCACGCTTGCGCGCGGCAGCAGTTTCTCGGCCGGATGGCCAGAGCGCTTGGGACGCGGGGAAGTAGGAGTAGAGGCCATGACGGGAGATACGCAGTAGCAAAATTCGATACGCGAGTATGCCGCAGGCGGCCGGCCACCGGGGGCTAGGCTAGCTCAAAAAACCGATCGGCGCGAAACTCCGCGGCCCGACCGGTGCGGCGTCAGTGCGAACCGCCTTCCTCGATATAGCGCTGCGCGTCGAGTGCGGCCATGCATCCCGTGCCTGCGCTGGTAATGGCCTGGCGATAAACGTGATCCTGCACGTCGCCGGCCGCGAACACGCCCGGCACGCTGGTGGCGGTCGCATTGCCGTTCAGGCCGGTGCGGGTCACGATGTAGCCGTTTTTCATCTCGAGCTGGCCTGCGAAGATGTCGGTATTGGGCTTGTGGCCGATCGCCACGAACACACCCTGCAGCGCCAGATCGGTGGCCGCGCCCGTGTCGCGATGCTTGATACGGATGCCGGTAACACCGCTGTTGTCGCCTTTGACCTCGTCGAGCACATGATCCCACTTGATATCGATCAGGCCTTCCTTCACCTTGGCGAGCAAGCGGTCGACCAGGATCGGTTCGGCGCGGAATTTGTCGCGGCGATGTACGATGGTGACCTTTTTTGCGATATTCGACAGGTACAGCGCCTCTTCGACCGCGGTATTGCCACCGCCGATCACCGCCACTTCCTGCTGCTTATAGAAAAAGCCGTCGCAGGTCGCACAGGCCGATACGCCCTTGCCCATGAACAGTTCCTCGGACGGCAGTCCCAGGTATTGGGCCGAAGCGCCGGTCGAGATGATCAGCGCGTCGCAGGTATATTCGGCGTTGTCGCCGATCAGGCGCAGCGGCCGTTCGTCGAGCTTGGCGGTGTGGATATGATCGAAGATCATTTCCGTGTTGAAACGCTCGGCATGCTCGAGAAAACGTTGCATCAACTCCGGCCCCTGTACGCCGAGGGGGTCCGCGGGCCAGTTTTCGACGTCCGTGGTAGTCATCAATTGACCGCCCTGGGCCATGCCGGTGATCAATACCGGCGAAAGGTTGGCGCGTGCGGCATACACCGCGGCGGTATAACCGGCGGGGCCTGAACCGAGGATCAGGACTTTAGCGTGTTTGACTGCTGACATGGATACGTTCCATCAAGAATGCGGCGGCGCCACGGAAATCGGGGCGTCATCGGCATTTCAGTATATGAATTGCCCTTCGGGGCAAGAAACGCCACTATTATAAAGCGGCTCGCCGATTTAAGAATTCGATCCTATCAATCGAGCCCATAGCCTGCGGCGCATTGGCCTGCGCATCTTGCTCATAATGTAGCGCACAGGGTCCGCAACGTATTTACGCGGGAAATTGTCCGGCTCGCCGGTTCGACAGATTACAATTAGGCTCACCGATTCAGGCGGGCGCAGGCCCGCGAAGCACACGGCAATCAATGGCGAAACTCAATTACTCTTCAAGCGCTCCCACGCTGCCGCACCGCATGTCACGGCTGGTCTCCGAGATTCGCTGGTTGGCGCAGATCCTGGTGGCGGTTTTTGTCTTCATAGCGCTGCTGAGCTATAGCTCGCGCGACCCTAGCTGGATCCACGCCGTACAAGTCGATCACATCGCCAATTGGGGTGGACGCGTCGGCGCCTGGCTGGCCGACATGCTGCTACTGCTGTTTGGCGTGTCGGCCTACGGCTGGGTGGTCTTGCTGTTACGCCGCGCCGGGGCGCTGTATCGGCTCTTGACCGAAAGCGAACGCGAAGCGGCGCAGCCGCCGCGCAAAGGCGAGAGCGACGAGCAGGCCGCCAAGCCCGACATGAGCTGGATCGCCGAAGCGGTGGCCTTTGTGCTGCTGATGCTGTCCAGCAGCGCGTTGGAATCGCTGCGCCTGTGGTCGCTCAGGAACCATCTTCATCTGCCGCGTTCCACCGGCGGCGTGCTCGGCGACGCGTTCGGCAATGCCGTGGCGCGCGCGTTCGGTTTTACCGGCGGCACGCTGGTGCTGCTGTTCCTGTTTGCGGTCGGATTGTCCTTGTTTTTCCGGTTTTCCTGGCTGAGCACCGCCGAAAAGCTCGGCGGCCTGCTGGTTGGGCTGGTCACCGGCTTCCAGTTGCGCCAGGAAGCGGTGCGCGATCGTAAGCTGGGCGAGGTCGCGGCCGAACGGCGCGAGGGCAAGGTCGAGCAAGTGCGGGTGCGTTTCGAGGACCACGAGCCGGTGATGATCGTGCCCCCGGTGGTTACCGTAGCGAAATCCGAACGCGCCGAAAAAGAAAAACAGGTGCCGCTGTTCGGCGACCTGCCCGATAGCACCTTGCCGCCGCTGGCATTGCTGGATGCTCCCGCGGCAGTCCAGGAGACCATCGCAGCCGATACGCTGGAATACACCTCGCGGCTGATCGAAAAGAAGCTCAAGGATTTCGGCGTCGAAGTGAGCGTGGTCGCCGCTTACCCCGGCCCGGTGGTCACCCGTTACGAAATCGAACCGGCCACCGGCGTAAAGGGCAGCCAGATCGTCAATCTGGCCAAGGACCTGGCGCGCGCGCTGTCGCTGGTTTCGCTACGCGTGGTCGAAACCATACCGGGCAAGAATTTCATGGCGCTCGAATTGCCGAACCCGCGGCGCCAGACGGTGCGGCTATCGGAAATTCTCGGCTCCGAAGTGTATGCGAACGCGGCGTCGATGCTGACCATGGGGCTGGGCAAGGATATCGGCGGCAAGCCGATCTGCGCCGACCTCGGCAAGATGCCGCACTTGCTGGTGGCCGGTACCACCGGTTCGGGCAAGTCGGTCGGGATCAACGCGATGATCTTGTCGCTGTTGTACAAGGCGACCGCTGACCAGGTCCGCATGATCCTGATCGACCCCAAGATGCTCGAAATGAGCGTCTACGAAGGCATTCCCCATTTGCTGTGTCCGGTCGTGACCGACATGCGGCAGGCCGGCAACGCCTTGACCTGGGCCGTGGCCGAAATGGAGCGCCGCTACAAGCTGATGAGCAAACTCGGCGTGCGCAATCTGGCCGGCTACAACACCAAGATCGACGAAGCCGCCAAGCACGAAGAGAAGATTCCGAACCCGTTCAGCCTGACGCCCGATGCGCCGGAACCGCTGGAGCGCCTGCCGCACATCGTGGTCGTGATCGACGAGCTGGCCGACCTGATGATGGTGGTCGGCAAGAAGGTCGAAGAGCTGATTGCTCGGATCGCGCAAAAAGCTCGCGCTGCCGGCATCCACCTGATATTGGCTACGCAGCGCCCGTCGGTCGATGTGATTACCGGCCTGATCAAGGCCAACGTGCCGACGCGGATTGCATTCCAGGTTTCATCCAAGATCGACTCGCGCACGATACTCGACCAGCAGGGCGCCGACACGCTGCTGGGCATGGGCGACATGCTTTACCTGCCGTCGGGTAGCGGCTTGCCGGTGCGCGTGCATGGCGCGTTCGTGTCCGACGAGGAAGTGCATCGCGTGGTCAACAAGCTCAAGGAGCAAGGCGAGCCTAACTACGTCGAAGGACTGCTGGAAGGCGGGCTGGCCGGTGACGGCGAAAACACCATGGACGGTTCGCCGGGAACCGGCGCGGGCGCCGGGGAGTCGGATCCTCTGTACGATCAAGCTGTCGAAGTGGTGATCAAGCACAAGCGCGCATCGATTTCCCTGGTGCAGCGTCATCTGCGCATCGGTTATAACCGCGCTGCGCGCTTGCTCGAACAAATGGAACAGTCGGGGATGGTCTCGACGATGGCGTCCAACGGCAACCGGGAAATCCTGGTGCCGAACCGCGAAGAATAGAATTTGAGCGCCTGCGAACGACGGCCCCCAGGTTGCCTGGGATAGCCTCGGGTTGAAGCGTTAGCTTGAGTATCGAACCTCCGCGAACCGGACGAACCCCGAACACTGGAGTCTCAATGAAGTTATTTTCACATAGCGGGCTGGCCCGCCAAGCTGTTATTGCCACGCGCATGGCATTGGCCGGCGGCTTGCTGGTTGTTGCCAGCCATGCGATGGCCAGCGGCACCGAAGCACTGAAGAATTTTGTCGCCCAAGTGCATACGGCTTCGGGCGAATTCTCGCAGCGCCAGATCAAGGCGCCCAGCGCCGGTTCGGCCAGCGCGGCGATGTCGCAATTGAGCGGCGCTTCCACCGGTACGTTCTCGTTTGCGCGGCCCGGCAAATTTATCTGGGACTACCACACGCCCTATGAGCAGTTGCTGGAAGCCGATGGCGAAACGCTGTACGTCTACGACAAAGATTTGAACCAGGTTACCGAACGCAAATTGGGTAACGCGTTGGGCGCGAGCCCGGCCGCCATCCTGTTCGGCAGCAACGATCTCGGTGCGCATTACACGACGCGCGATGCTGGTGTCAAAGAAGGCATCGACTGGGTGGAGCTCACGCCCAAAGACAAAGACACGCAGTTTCAGCGAGTCGGCATTGGTTTCGGCACGGGCGCCGAGAATGGCGAGTTGAAGGCGATGGAGTTGCACGATGTGTTCGGCAACGTCACCTTGCTCACGTTCAGCAAAATTCAGAAAAACCCGTCGCTGCCGGCCAACACGTTTCAGTTCACCGTGCCTAAAGGCGCGGACGTGATCAAAGGCTGATCAAACGGCTCCTCAAACGTCGACATCGCGTCGAGCGGCCAGCACGTCGCGATAAATCGCCATCAATTGTTCGAAGTTGCGCTCAGGCGTGTACTTGTCGAGATAGTCGGCCCGTGCGTTGCGCCCCATCTCCAGCAGGGCGGCCGGATGGGTTTCGGCCCAGGCTATTTTGTCGGCCAGGTCGCGCGGGTCGCCGGGCTCGCACAGCAAGCCCGTGAGCCCGTCGTCGATCAACTCGCGCAGCGCGCCCGACCGGCTGCCGATGACCGGCAAGCCACAGGCAAAAGCCTCCACGACGCTCAAGGGCATCACTTCATGCCACACGCTGGGAAGGACGAGATAGGCCGCGCGGCGCATGGCGGATAACACCTCGGGGTGCGTTCGCGCGCCCAGGCTACGCACTTGATCGTGTGCGTCGACCTCGGCCTGCATCGGCCCGACGCCGATCATGTCGATATGCATGCTCGGCAATAGACGCAGCGCTTCGAGCAAAACCTTGATGCCCTTTTCACGCGATAGTCGGCCGACAAACAAGGCGCCGCTGCGTGGCGTCTCGTCGTGCGCGGCCACGGCCACGGCCACGAAATTCGGCTTGATCGAAATGCGCTCCGCGGGCAGGCCGCCTTCGATGAATTTGTCGCGGCAAAACCGGTTCAGCGCAATATAGCGCGTCACCTTGCGGTTGAAGGTGCCAGCGGCCCGGTGCACGCCGAGCATCGTGGCGACCACGGCGGACTGTGCCGCCGAGTCGCGATAGCAGCGGTGCACCACACCGCGCCACGGAAGCTTGCCCAGGCAGTCTTCGCACACGCGGTCCTCGCGCAGAAACATGGCTTGCGGGCACAGCAGGCGAAAGTTGTGCAAGGTCTGGATCACCGGTACGCCCGCGCGCGCGGCTTCCCAGTACAGGGACGGCGAGACCAGTGGAAAGCTGTTGTGAGCGTGGATCAGGTCGGGTTGGAATTCGCGGATGCGCGCGCGCACGTCGGCGGTAGTCTTCGACGACCACAGCGTTTCCCTGGCGGCGACGACGCGAGGCATGTCGTTGATGTTCGCATTGTCCCTGTCATAGGTTTCGACGTGTTGGCCGCCGTCGCGCAACAATTTGATTTCGGCATTCCTGACCGTGTCCTCGCCGCCGCGCCATTGATAGGCATTGTGAACCACGAGTATCTTGAGCGGCGATCCGTTCGCGGCCGCGCTCAGGTTCGCGAAGTCTGTATCGATCGGCATGTTCATGCGTGTGCCCCAGGTTGGGATGTCTCGGATGCTATCAACATGTCTCGTGTGCCTGTGCGTCGTGTGGGCTCGGCGGCGTGCTGGGTTGCGTGCTTGGTTGCGCACTCAGCCGCGCTTTCGACTGCGCTTGCAAGTGCGCCTTCAACTGCGCTTGCAACCGCTTAAGGTCGCGCAATACGAAGCAACCCTGTAGCAGCGCCGCGGTAGCAAGGCTCAGGCATGTTCCGATCGCGGCGCCGTAGATCCCATGTGCGTGGAGCAGCCACAGGCCGCCCGTAAACGTGAACACGGTTCCGCCCAGATTCGCCAGGAACGTGGACCGTGCGTCTTGCAACGCGAGCGCATAAGAGCCGAATACCGCACCGAGCAACGAGAAGAACACGCCAGCGGAAAGGATGCGCACCAGCGACGCCGCATCGTCGTACAGGCCGCGATACAACACATGCAGGATCGGCTCGGCGAAAATTTGCATCAGCGCGAGGAACGCAATGCTGGCAGCACTCGAAACCGCGAGCGTCCTGATCATGTGTCGGCGAAATTCGGCTTCGCCCTGCTGGTTCAGCAAGGCCGCGGCGCGCGTGGGCAAGTAGTTGAGCACGCTCTGCACGCCCACGCCGATCGCGCTAAGCAGGTTGCGGCTGACTGCAAAGTACGCGATCGCCGCGTGACCGTAGCCCGCCAGCATGAACGGATATAACTGGTTCGCACCCCACAGCGCCAGCACGGTGAGGATCAGCCATCCCGACATGGTCCAGTGCTGCGCGGCGACGGCGCGCGCGCGCGATGTCCCAACGACATGGGCCAGTTTGACGTTGCGCAGACCGAGCAGAAATGCGATCAACGACGTCGCCGCCATGATGAGGAACGCGCCGGCGCCGTCTACGCGCGTAAAGGCGGAGAACGCCACGAGCAATATCAGTTGTCCGATGTAACTGACAAAATCGTTCGAGAGCGCGCGATCCAGGCGGCCGATCGTGTACCAGTAGCGACGCAAGGTTTCCTGCAGCAAGAAGCCGCCCAGGTAGCAGGCCGCGCTCAGCAGCAGACGTACGTCGGGGAAAAAGCCGGCCGAAAGTGCCGCGAGCAAGACGATAGAGACCGGCACGATGACGATATGAGCGCGCAGCAACACGGTCATACGCGTGCTGAGATCCGCTGCATCTTCTGTTGCGCCAAGGACGTTGAGCGGCTGCGTGAGAAAGGCGCGATGCAGGTTCGAAAGAAACAGCACACCCAGCAGCGCGAGGCTGAACAGGCCAAAATCGTCGACCGAGACGTGACGGCTCACGAATAAGACCGACAGGAAATTACTTCCCGACAAGACACACTGGTCCAATAAGGCCAACGCCCTAGGTTCGGTGATCGCGCGTTTCAGATCCTTCATCGCTATTCCAGAGTCGACGATCCCAGCCGGGGGTCGTACTTCGTTCATACGCTGCCGTGTTGCGCGCTGCCCATACCGCTCATATCGCTCGTCGCCATTATTCGTTCGACAACGCGCGGCGCAACCAGTCCACCCATCGCAAGCGAAACCGTTCCTGCACGACTAGCGCGCGGTCGCCGATGCGAAAAATCGCGGGTCGCAGCCGCTGCTCTATAGGTCTTTGAACCATCCACCACGACGCCACCGCCAGTAGTACTGTGGACGGCAGCGCGAGCGCGGCATTGACATACCAGTGACTGGGCGCAGGCACCAGCGATGCCACGGCCTGCTGCACCGGAAACGCGTAAAGGTACATGCCGTATGCGTAATCGCCACTCAGGACAACGCGCGAGCGCGCCGGATTCCACAGCCCGACATAGATCGTCGCGTAGGTGAGTGGGATCGATGCGAAGTAGGCACCTCCGGGCGCGATCAAGAGAGCCAGCGACAGCAGCGCGAATATCGCGAACAGCGGAAAACTGTACGCGATCAACCGTCGAAACACGAACAGGGAGGCGCCCACGACGAAGCAGGACAACAGCAAGAAGCCGCTAAACGTATTGGGTGCATCGTGGATGCGCGTATTGCTGAGCAAAAAGTACGCGGCGGCGCCGATATGCATCGCGGCGAGAAAAAGCAGCAATTGCCGGGTCGGCTTGGAAAGGCCGAGGATCGACATCAGTACGAGCAGCAGATAGCATTTCGCCTCGCGAGGCACCACCCATAGCGGCAGATTCACCGCGTTGGGCAATTGGTTGTTGGTGAAGACTCCCGGAAGCTCCCAGTGGAGCTGGCCGAACATGTTCAGCAGATACGTGTAGAAACGCGGATCGGTGAAATATTGATCCATGCGCAACGACGTGAACATCGGGCCCACCAGCACCGCGCTGAACAGCACCGCAACCACCAGCGCCGGCAGCACACGCAGGATGCGTAAACCGATGAACGACACCACGCTGCGGCACCGTTCGAGGCTGCTCGCCACGAGAAAACCGCTTAGCGCGAAGAACATCGGCCATATCATCGCGATGAGCGGGTGTAGCGGGCCGTTCCAGATCGCGGTTGCCACCGCTTCGCCATAGACGATCTTGGCGGTGTTGACCAGAAGCAGGAGTATGGCCAGCACGATGCGTAAATAATCGAAACCGCTGCACCGCGAGCCCGTCGCGACCAAGCGATCTTCCAGGGTCTGGTTGCTGAACATTTCCATGCTGACCTGAGCCTCGTTTAAGGGATAGCGTTGTGCAGACGATGTTTCGATCGTCGGCCGCGCACTCGTACCGCAATGCGTCAGATGGCCGGTCCCGGACGCCCGTCCGATGGCTCGCCACCCAATGCCACTGCACCAGTGGCCGTATGGGTCGCGTGCGCCACGTCGCCCGCATGGCTCATGTCGACCCTGGCCGCGCCCGCAACGCTCTGAGCGGCAAGCTCGCTCGGCACGGGCGCCAACATGGAACGCAGGGCCCGGTACCACGTCAAATCGGGCATCCGCTTTTTCTCGGCGAGCGTCGCGCGAAAAAGCGGATCCATCGCGCGTTGAATTTGCACGGAATGCCGGTCCTGTCCGGTACGCAGCGTCCAGTCCTGCAACGAATCGGCCGTCGCCGTTTGCCAGCCCAGGTTCCATTGCGATATGGTGGGATCGGCGGAATCGTCGATATAGACGTTGCTGTCCGACGTGTTGTCGCGCGGCTTAGCGGGCAAGTTCAGCGCCGCGCCATTCCATGCGAGGACGTTGGCGAAGATCCGATTGGCGCGCGGGCGCAGATCGAGCCGCCCATCCGGGTCGAGCCGTCCTTCGTCGATGATGGCGATACCTTGCAGGGCATTGCCCGCCACCAGGTTATAGGCGACCAGCGAATCCGAGCTATGGGGCAGGTAGATGCCGCGCTGTCCGTTGCCGACGACAATGTTGTCCACTATCGTTCCCGCGGAACTGGCCTCGTACTGGATGCCGAATCCCGTGTTGTATTCAGACAGGCTTTTTTCGATGCGATTGCCTTGGTTTTCCCAGTCGAACCAGATGCCGTCTCCGAAATTTCCGATTGCGGTGTGGGCCGACACGACCGAATTGCGCAGACCGCCATCGCCGATGAATTTCGCGCCACCCGCTTCCCACCACTTGTTGAACCCGCGAGTGTTGTTGAAATCGGTTTCGGAGTCGACGATGGAAACCCGTTCGCCACGCGCCTTGATCCCCAGTTGGCCACAACGGCTCGCCACCACGTGGCGCAAGGCGTTATCGTCGCCGGCCAGTTCGATGCCCACGCTATCGGCACGCTCGACGGTGACACGATCGAGCACGAGATGGTTGCCCTGCAGCGTGACCAGACCGGCGCGACTGACGATCGATGTATTGCCGAGCTCGAAGGTCAGGTTCTTCAACGTGATGTTCGTCAAACCCGTTCCGTACGCGCTGTAGGTGCGCGTGCTGACTTGCACGACGTGTCCTGCCAGTTCGCCCGCTTCCGGCCGAACATATAAGCGAGCCGCGGCAGCGTCGAAGGTGAAACTGCCCGGCGGCAGCGCGCGCGCGCTGCCTGGCTTGCGGCCCGGCCAGATGCCGCCCGCGTCGGTCTGCTGCTGCTTCCATGCGCTGGCGGGGTTGGTCGGATAGCCGTCGAACACGGTGCCACCGATCTGTTGCAACTGCACGTCATCGACCACGACCTGCGCGGGCTCTTGCTCCCAGTGGCGATAAAACGTGCCGTGGTCGAGCGCTGTCCAGCCCGTGACGATATCTGCGCCGTTGATCTGTACCGTACCGCTTCCTTCGATGATAGTGGAGCGGCCGCTTGCCCAATCTCGTTGGGGAAACAACAGGGCCTCGCGGTAGACGCCGCCTGCAATGACCAGATGGTCGCCGGGTTGCAGCGCAGCCATCGCTTGCGTCAGGCTTGTGTAGACGGCATCTTCGCTTGCCGACGCCGACGCCGACGCCCCGGGCGGTTTCACCAGGAGTTCCCGGCCGTGGGCGCCGGCGATCCAACCCAGGGCAAGCACCAGTGCGAGACCGCAGGCCGTGCGCTTGCACGACGCCAAGCGTCGTCGAGACAAGTGCAGCGCGACCTGGCGGCTGGCACGTGTGCAGGCGGCCGCTCGCTTCATCGCTTCACCCGATGATCATCATGCAGCGGCGCGTGGTGAGGCCATTGCTTGAGCGGAGATCTTGTCAGGCCGCAGAGGCGGCCCAAGAAGACCGCGGATGACTGTACGAGAGGCTCGAAACGTCGACCGGTTTGCGTTTGGATTCGCCGCAAGGTCGCGTACCATCGAGTCGCGCGACTCTTCAGCCTGCGCGCCGTCTCGTGGGTGTGGATGGCGACCCATCCCCAGCGGTTGAGCGCGATGCGAAAGCTACACGTGAGCGTGATGTTGTCGCGGCTCCAATAAGCCTTGAAGCTTTCCGAGCCGACACCGAAATCGAGGTCCTTGCCCTGTTCCAAAGCCCACTTGACGCAGTGTTCGATCACGATGGAAATGGGCGAGTATTTGGAATACCGTTGGTCGAAGGCCGCTATCAACCCGGTGACACATGACTCGCCAATGCCGACCACGGACGCGGCGAGCGGCACGCCGTCCAGCGTAACCACGAACAGTCGCGCCATGGCGTCGCCGGCCGGCGGATCGAGCATGTCGACGAGGAGGTCCCGATACGCCAATGAGTGCAGCCAATCGCCTCGCTTGCCGGCCCGATCGATCCACTCGCGTTTGCGCGCAAGCAACCAATCGACCCAGGCCGCAAAGTCTCCAGTGTCTTGGGCGGACAGCATGCGCACAACGAGCTTTCCTTCCTTGGACAAGCGGCGCTCGCGCGCGCCCGGTTTCCTGCCGGAAAGCGTGCCGAGCGTCGCGCAAAATGCTTGCCAGTCTGTCTCGCCGCGCAGCTTCGCGATAGCCGCGTCGGCGCGTTCCGACACGATGGTGCGGGGGTGCTTGTCGGCAATATCATATAGACGGGAGCCCACGCTCACATAGGGGAGATCGCAAACATGCGCGCCACACGAGCGCGTCAGCGCGCGCCAAGTGTCTTCGGTGATGGCCGCGTTGCCGATCTGCTCGTCCACGAGAATGCTGGTGTGGTCCGCGGTATCGGGGCCCAACGGGCGAAGCAGGGTCCAGAACAGGAATCGGTAGGTGACAAGCGGCCAGACCATGACCAGCTTGCCTTGCTCGCGGCACACGATGCAATGCAATTGCCGTCCCCTGGGTTGGGCGGAAATACGCCAGCACAGCCAGCACACGGCGAAGGCCTGATGGTAGCGACCGTGCGCCCTGGACCAAAGGGCATCCCATTCGCTTTGCAAGGCGCGAAATGCGTCCGGGTCGGTGACAATTTCGAATTGCGATCGAGAGAGGCTCATATCGACTCCGAAACAGCATGGATGAAACGGTGTAGGGGCTCGCAGCGCCGGTCTTCAGTCGTCGCGCGCATCGGTGGAAATCCTGTAACGTTCGAGATAACTGGAGATGCTGCTCGGCACAGGCTGCATGTAACGGCCGGTGGCCAGTTTGGTCATCCAGCGTGTCACGCGCGCGACCCAGTGCAGCGTCGAACGCAACGTGGTCATGCGCGCCAATCGCGATCTGCTCAGGATCTCGACGCTCTCGATGTGTCCGTTGGCCCGCAGCATCCTGGTCTTTTGTTCCGGGTAGTAACGCATGCACGAGAGCAGCGCTGGAATGTGCGCGATCTTCGTTGTCTGGGCAAAGCGATCCCACAGGTCTGCATCCATCGCCAGGTCGAAGCGGGAATCGAGGCCGCCCACTTTTTCGAACACGCTCTTGCGCCAGAACATCGACGGCTGCGGCACGTAGTTGTGGTCAAAGCGCAGGATGAACTGGCTGAACGCGATTTCCCGCTTCGGCCGGATGATGTGACCGAACCCATCGATCCACAAAGCATCGCCATAGACGGCTTCCACGTCGGGGTTCTCGTCGAAGAACTGGGCAACCGTGTGCAAGGCGTCGGGCAACAGCAGGTCGTCCGAGCAAAGCCAACCCATGATCTCGCCGCGCGAGCGCTTGAAGCCCTTGATCAGCGCGTCGGTCTGTCCATCGTCGGGCTCGGAGACCCAGTAATCGATCCGGTCGCTGTGGCGTCTCAGGATCTCCAGGGTGCCATCGCTCGAACCGCCATCCATGACGATATATTCCAACGACGGGTAGTTCTGCTCGAGCACCGAGCGGATCGTGGCGTCTATGTATTTGCCCTGCTGATAAGAGCAGGTAACCATCGAAATGATTGGAACGGTCGAGCTCATCGTGCACTTACCCCTGCGTTTGCTTTCGTGCTCATCGTCGCACGCGTCGTGGTGCCAGTCGTCCTACCCATCGCCATGTCCGCTGCCGCGGTTACGTTATCGGTTGGCTTATCAGGGCCCCCGGCGCTCACCGCGGCGCCCGCCTCATCGATGCCGGCATTCGTCTGGCCATCTGCCGCGCGGTGCAGGCAGATGCCGAGCAGCAGCCCCAGGTTCGTCCACAGCAGCATCGCCTTGTCGGGCTGCAACATGATGGGATTGAACGCATAGACGACGATCCCGCTGATACTCATGCACGCGAACATATGCGCGGCCGCATTCGCTTCGCTCCTGACTTTGCCGGGACGGTTGCCGCCGAGCACACTACGAGCGCACAAGCGCGCGATGCGCGCGTAACTCCAGCTCAGCAAGCCCAGGGCGATCAGCCCACCATTGGCTGCAAGATCGAGCGGGTCGCTATGGGTGGGCAACTGGTTGCCGGCGTCGGGAACGTCGACCTCGAATGCCGTGAAATGCGCCGTCGAGCGAGTCGCAAACAGCGTGCCCCACGCAGGGGATTCGTAAAATCGGGTGATGGCTTTGTCATAAGCGCGCACCCGGTAACCGGGATTGCCGCTAGGCAGGCTGACATCTTCGGTGAGCGCATTGCCGAAATAAAAGAATGCGGTCAACGCAACTGCCGCGGCCGCCGCGCCCATCATCATGACGCGATACAGAGGCCGCGGTTGTTGGAGGCGAAAGCGCCAGTCCACCCACCACAGATAGACACAGGTGATCAGTATTACGATGAAGGCGGTGTTCTTGAGAAAGCTGATCGCACCGATCAGAAAGAACAGCACCAGCAGGCGACGCCATGCGGGGCTGATCGACGGAGTCAGCGCGAAATAAACCGCGACCGGCGCAACCATGTATTCCAGTTCGTGATATTTGCCCCCCGTCCACACATGTTCGACCAGCATCCGCACGATCATGTAGGCGGCGCTCGCCGCGATGGCGCGCACGCACAACGCGCACAAGCGCTCACGCGCATCGGAAAGCAGCAGGCCGCGCGCCATCACGAACGTCAGCATCATGTACATGCCCGTGTTCAGGAAGGTGTCCTGGATGCCGTCGGCAATGCGCGCGTAGATCGAACCGCCCAGTATCCAGCCGGCGAGCAGTGCCATCGGGAACGCCACCCGGGTCACCGGCCATCCCGCGGCCGCGCGACGCACGCCGGGTGGGCGCAATAGGCTGCCCACACTGGCGAGCAGCAGGGCCGTCAGCGACAGCATCAACGGCAGATGGCGGGTGGCAGGCAAGCGCTCCAGGTCCGTGTTGAGGGGATCGGCCACGATGAACAACGCGGTCACAACTGCACCGAGAAATAGATAGTCGGATGCGCTCATAGGAGAGGCGCGCGCGTGCGCGATCGCCGCGGTGCTGGGCGCCATGCCTGCGGTCGTGCTTGCAGTCGTGTTTGTTGCCATGTTTGTCGCCGTATTCATGTCAGATGATGGAGTCATGCTTCGACGAAGGTTGCTCCGACGATCGTGGCCTCCACGCCGCGTAAGTCCGTCGCCAGTTGCTCGAGTGCGCGGGCGCGGGTGCGGTGGCGCTGCACCGTCACAAGTGCGCCGCCGGCGGCGGCGGCGATGACCTGGGCGTCGGCATGCGCACTGGTCCCAGGAGTGTCGATGAGAATCACGTCGAACTTACCGGCGAGCTCGCCCAGTACCTGCGCGACACGCGCCTTCGATAACAGCACCTCCGGTCGCGCGCATGCTGGGCCGGCCGGGAGTATCGTCAACGCGTCGAAACGGGTAGGGGCCAGCGCATCGTCCAGCGACGCATCGCGCGCCAACACCGACGACAACCCCCGTGTATTTTCCACGTCGAACAAGGTGTGCAACCGAGGCGCGCGCAGATCGGCATCGATCAGCAGGGTACGTACGCCGGCTGCGGCGCTGGCCTTTGCAAGGCGGGCGGCCACGCCCGCTTGCTGCGCGCGCGCGCCGGCATCGACCAAGGCCAGCACAGTGCGCTCACCGGAGTTGAACCAGATCAGTTGCAACTGACTGTAGAGCAGCCGCATCGATTCGCCATCGCCGTGGCCGATTTCCAGCTCGAGCGTCTCGTCGCGATCCGGGCGCGTTGCGGCCGGCGCAGCGGGCGCGATGGGCTCGCGCAGCTTGAAGGTCGGTGCCACGTCGGTCACGTCCGCCGCGTCGCTCGCCCAAAATTGCCTGGCGCGCGAACGCTTGCGCCTCGATGCAGTGTCGTTCGCGAGCGTGTCGGTGAACGATGCGGAGTCGGTCGGACTATTCATATACTGTGCCCTCCTGGCGAGCAAATTCGACGGTAAGGCGTCAACGGCAAGGCGTTAGCGCTGGGGCGCTAACGACAGCGCGTCGACGACTAAACCGATGAAACCGATGAAGCCTATAAAGCCGATAAAGCAAGTTCTGAAACTAAGCATTCGACCAGACCGCCACACGGCGCAGCCACGAAAAACGGTTGAGGTCGCGTCGCGCGCCGAGCACGGGGGCGCCGAGCAAATCAGCGATATCGTTATCCGAGCGCACGCGGCGGTCGGCCAGCTCGCAGCCGAACGCCGCCGCAATCCCCAGCAAGGCGCCGACCAGCACGGCGATCGACGTATAGAGCAGCGGCTTGGGCGAGCTCGGCAAAAGCGCTACGACGGCCGGTGTAAGCACGGAGACGTTGGTCTGCACCGAGTGCGCGAGCAGGCTCGCCTGTATGTACTTCTGGGAGACATCCTGCAACGCGTTTTGAGCGGCGTCGCGCTCCTTCACCAGACTCTCGAGCTGCGCGCGTTGCTCGGCGTTGGTCAGCATGCGTTGTTTTTGTGCCGCGATTGAACCGTTGAGCCGGCTTTCCCTGAGCTTGCCCGCTGACGAATCGGCCGAGATGGCGCCCGATGTGCGATGGATCTCCGCCGCCAATTGGCTGCGCAGCGTGGCCAGTTGCGCCTGCATTTGCATATAGGTCGGATAGCGCGTGCCGAGGCTCGCCGCGGTCACGCTGATCTTCGCTTCCAGATCCGCGATGTCGGCCCTGAGTTTGGACGCCACGCCATCCTGAGCCACACCGGGAAATGCGAGGTTGGCGTTGCCGACCTGTAGTTTGCTTTGGGTATCGGCGTTCTGTCCTTGCAACGCGACGAGTTGCTGGGACATCAGCGTGAGACGCTCGGTCTCGCTGTCGATATGCTCGTCGCCGGTGACGATGGCATGTGCGCGCTGATAGCCGGCCACCTTGGCCTGCGCCTGCTGGAGCAGTTCGCGCGCGGCCTGGACGCGTCCTTCGAGCCACTGCGCGGTGTCGTTTGCCGGGCCATCGTGCAAGGCCAGGCTCGTCTCGATATAGGCGGCGGTGAAGGCGTTTGCGACCGCCGCGGAGTATGCCGGGTCGGGCGAACGGAACGACAGCGTAACGATGTTGGAGTCCATCTCGGGCCGCACTGCGAGCCCTTTACGCAGCTCACGGGCAAGCCATACCACTTCGCTGCCCTGGCCGTCGGTGGCGCGCAGCCATGCCGCGTGCTGCGCGGGGTCCTGGTCGAGGTGCAGACGCGCAACGACTTTTTGCGCGACATTGCTGCTGGTCATGATCTCGATCTGGGTAGGCACATAGCTCGACGAGCTATTGGCCGATAGCGACGCGCCGGCGCCGCCGATCAGATCCTGCGAGAGCAGGTCGAAAAACAGTTGCGTGTCGGCGGTGTAGCGCTTGGGCATCACCAGACTGGCGACGAGCGTCATCGCGACGACGGCCGCGAACACGGCGACGGCGATTCGATAACGGGCCCGCAGCACAATGAAAAACTGGGCGAAGCTCATGGCTACCTCTCTCAGAAAAGGCTCTCTGGGACATACAGCACGTCGTTGGTCTGCACCAGATCGTTCATGGCCGGCGTGCTCGCGTGGGCCACGCCGTCTGTACCGGGCCGGTCCACGTGCAGGCCGCGTTCGGTACCGCGCTGTGTCGGGCCACCCGCTTGCGCAAGTGCCTGGCGCACGGTCATGCCGCGTGTGAGGACGTAGGCGCCCGGTCGCTGCACCTCGCCGTAGATGTAGTAAATGTGCGCGGGCGGTACGTAGATCGTGTCGCCGCCCGCCACCACGATATCGTCGGCCGGATGGTTGCCCACGAACAGCGACGGGATATCGACCTCGCGGCGAAACGGCTTGCCGTCGCGCGTGCCGACCACGATCACCGTGTCGGCGCCCGAGCCGCTGACCGCGGGTGCGTTGGCCACGTTGATGATGCCGCCTGCGGCGGCAAGCACATCGGACACGCGCATGTCAAAGGTTTCAAGGGGGATGCGGCCCGGACGGTTCACCTGGCCGAGCACCGAAACCTGATTGCCGCGTATCTGCACCAAGGCGATGTTGACCTGCGCGTTCTTGACGAGGTCGCCTTTTTTGAGCTCAGCCGCAATTGCGCTCGCGGCCTCGTCTATCGTCATGCCGCGCACATTGAGTCGGCCGATCAGCGGGAACGTGATGTCGCCGCTTTCTGCTACGCGCGTCTCCAGGGTGAGTTCGGGGTTCTGGAACACGGAGATACGAATCGCGTCTCCGCCGGCGAGCCGATAGTCGCCTCGGGTCGCATCCAGGGACGTGGTGGACATCGTGGCCGCAGGGTTCGCGGCGTTCGGCGCATTCGCTGCAGTCTGCACAGGCGCAGGGTTGGCATTGGCGACAACGAGTGGCGCTGCGCAGACGAACCCCGGCAGCATCATGACGAGAGCCGGAACCAGCAAGCGGGAGATAAAAAGTCTTTTCATGATTTGAGTCAACCATTAACGTTTTTACCGGTAGCCCTTACCGGTCGTAAGCAGTCGTGCAACCCATGCACGGCAAGCGGTCACGCACCGGATCGGTTTCGTTGCCGCTCAATACGTGAAGCTACCGCTGAGACCGAACACGTTGTCGTCATAACGAAAGTCATCCACGTTCGAGGATCGCTTGCGCCACTGCGTATACGCGGCCAGTACCGTGCTTCTAATCGGCCGATATTCCACCCGCAGTTCGGTACCGAACTCTGTGTCGGAGCGTAGCGTGGAGCCGGGCACCACCGGATCGCGAAATGCGTTGTAAGCGAACACTAACGCGGCGCTAACCCGTACCTTGCTGGTGACATTCCAGGTCGGCTTGATGCGCACGACGTTGGTCATGTAATAGCTGCTCGCACCATCTTCGTAGTCGATCAGGTCGTGCACGAAGGAGACGTTCACCGAGGTCTTCTCGGTGGGCGTCCAGTCGAAGCTCGCGCCTCCGATCACGCCGCTGAAGTCGCGCACCGAGAACGTTCCGTAGTGGCGGTTCGTATAGCCCACCCAGCCTTGCATGGTGGAGTGTCCGGAGAGCCGGTAGTCGACGATGAGCTTGGCCTGCCGTTGCACGTATTGCGTATCCAGCAGGTTGACCGGATCAAGCGTACGGTCAAAATTGCCGACCGAGTTGCGCAACAGCAGCGTGACCTGGTTGCCGGGCGTCGAGACATACTTCACTCCAGCCTGGACGCTGTTTTCCTTGAAGCTGCCAACCTGGGAGAACGAGCCGGGGTTGTCGAGCGAGAAGCGCTGGAGGCCAGCGACCAGGTGCCAGTGCGGAAATGCGTTCAAGTCGACGTTGAAATGCTGCTCGTTCGATGTCTCCAGGTTCCTCGCGTTGTATTGCTTGGAGTCCGCGTAGTCGCCCAGTTCCTGGTGGCGTGATGCGCCAAAGTCGCCGGTCAGCCGCGGCGATAGATGCCAATCCCATTGCGCCTTGTAATTGACCGTGCTGAAGTCGAGGTAATGAAAGCCCTGGAACGACTGGTGCAGCGCATCGGCTTCAACCTTGAAATGCTGCATCGAGTAGGTTTTATCGAACAGAAAATCGGCGTCCTCGGTGTACACGAACGCCGACTTCTTCGAGGTTCCGATCAGGGACGCCGCGTTGGCGTCCGACGGGAGCAGGAACAGATTGCTGTCGTATTTCATGTCGAGTCTCGCCGTTGCACTGAGCACATCGTTGCTTTGGGCGTGCGCTACTTGGACGCTGCCAACCAGCACGCCGCCCGCCAGCAGCAAGCTCGCGGCCGCTCGCACATGCGGGCGGCCACGCTTGCTTGCGTTGGGCGTCCAGGTGCGAGACCGGACTGCTGACGTGGGGCGATCCAATTTCGTACCTTGGGTTTGGTGTTGCTTTTGTTGTAACGGCGCTTCGATTGATGCCGCGTACGACTCACTATCCCTTGAACGTCACCTGCCAGGTGCTGCATCTGCGCGCCAGTTCCCGATTGATACGTGCGACTGATTCTTGCTTCTGATTTTTTCGTCCGACTCTTGCGCCCGACTCGGGCCCGGCCTGCGTAGCCGCGGGGCACGACATACTGCCGGCGTTACGACTCCTGCTCGGTCGCGTCTGCGGCCGGCGCTTTTGTTCCCACGCTCTCCAGCGCGCCGCGCCCGTTCAATGCATGGTCGATCGCCTGCCCGATTGCCCGGTAGACGAAGATCGAATTCGCAAGCAGGTAGCGCTTCCACAAGCGCTTGGGCTCTTGCGCGAGACGGCAGAGCCATTCGAAGCCCAGGTTCTGTACCCATACCGGGGGGCGTTGCACGGTTCCCGCGTGAAAGTCGAACGCGGCGCCCACGCCCAGCATGACGGCTTGTACCCTGTCTCGATGCTTAGCCATCCATAGCTCCTGCTTCGGACACCCGAGGCTCACGAACACGATGTGCGAGCCGCAGTTATTGATCCGGTTGACTATCGCGTCGTCCTCGGCGCTGGTCAGCGGCCGGTAGGGCGGCGACAGCACGCCAGCGATCCGCAATCGCGGAAAGGCTTCGTGAAGGATCGTCTCAAGTGCCTCCAAGGTCGTCTGTGTGTTGCCGTACAAAAAAACTGAGGCTTGATGATCCTGTGCGTGGGCGCAGCATTGCCACATGAAATCCGGGCCGCTGATGCGTTTCTGGGTCTTGTAGCCGAGCACGCGCAACATCCAGGCGACCGGTGCGCCGTCGGGAAGAACCAAGTCTGCGTCGTCGTAGGTCTTGGCGAGGTCGGACCTTACGGACGCCGTGACCAGCGCATGCACGTTGCAGAAGCATATGTAGCGGGAGCTATGCAAACGCGCCCAATCGCCGGTCTGCTGCAGGGCATCCACGATCGATAAAGAGTCGACAAAGGTATCGAGGATCTGTGCGCCGCCGCGAGTGTCTCTCAAGTCTGAGTTCATCGTCTGGAGCTCCATATGATTGTTGTTAGCGCGCAGCCGGGTGCGGCCCGACGAGGTGAGAATCGTCGTGGTCGGCGTATGTCGTGTTGCTCGAATTGGTCGCGCACTTACGTCTTGAACAGACGTTTTAAAAAGGAGTTACCCGTACAACTCATCTCAAGCCGTTGCAGGCGGTGCAGGTGGATCCAGCGTGTGCTCGCCTTCAGCCAACCTTGGATTTGCTCGACCGATGCCATCCACTCAGGCTTCGAGACGAGCACTGCCCTGTGCCCGTGTCGCCCCCAACCTTTCGACGCAGGACAGATAAAGGCGCGTCTCGGACATCCAGCAAGGAGGCTCGGAACGACACCGTGAAAAAAATCATCCGGATGAAGATTAACGTGTCGAACGTAAAAGAGGAAGACTAAATAAAATTCGGAATTCCATTTTTCTCGAAGTTCAGACATTGCCGCCGACTTGCTTCGGCATGAATGCAGGGTATGGATTCTTGCCGAAACAACGTGCTGTCGTAGTGTGGCTTGGGTGACACGCGTGGACGCGCACGGTCGGATCGGACAGTTATTTTGGCAATTGCACACTAATCGATGTACGTTGCAGGCGGCTGTTGCGTAAGAGTTTTGTAAGCTCTTTTGCCTCTTTACGCCACTGAAGACCCGCGTAGCCGCCGCGTGCATTGGCAGCCGCGCCGCGTTCGAGCGCAGTCGCTAGCGATAGCGGCCGAAAAGTGCCGGCCCGAACGCACTGGCATAATGGCTGTCTGACATCAGGCGTGGCAGCTCGAGCCGCTACGCGTGTTTTGATCCGCTGCATTGAGTTATCAGTGTTTGCGTTACTGCGACTTATCGCCGGAACTGACCCATGTTCGAGGTAAACCAGCCTGCTGCGCCGCTCGCCGAGCGGCTGCGGCCCAAGACCATAGACGCCGTGATCGGCCAAAAGCATCTGCTTGGGCCCGGCAAGCCATTACGCGTTGCGTTCCAATCTGGCCAGGCGCACTCGATGATCCTGTGGGGCCCCCCGGGGGTCGGTAAAACCACGCTGGCCCGCTTGATGGCCGAGGCGTTCCATGCGGAATTCATCTCGCTGTCGGCGGTGCTTTCGGGCGTCAAGGAAATCCGCGAAGCGGTCGAGACGGCGCGCATCCACCAGGCGCATGGGCACCAGACGCTGGTGTTTGTCGACGAGGTGCACCGGTTCAACAAGAGCCAGCAGGATGCCTTCTTGCCGCATGTGGAGTCGGGGCTGTTCGTGTTTGTCGGCGCGACCACCGAGAATCCTTCGTTCGAAGTCAATGGCGCGCTGTTGTCGCGCGCGGCAGTGTATGTGCTGAAAAGTTTTGACGATGCCGAGTTGGGCGAGATGCTGGAGCGGGCCTGCGACGAACTGGGCGGTTGCCGTTTCACCGACGCTGCACGCCACTTGATCGTCGCATCGGCCGATGGCGACGGGCGCAAGTTACTCAACAATATTGAAATCGTGGCGCGCGCTGCGGCCGCGCAAAACGTGACCGAGATCGACGAGGCCATGCTGGGCAGCGCGTTGGCGGAAAACCTGCGCCGTTTCGACAAGGGCGGTGACGCGTTCTATGACCAGATCAGCGCGCTGCATAAATCGGTACGCGGCAGCAATCCGGACGCCGCCTTGTACTGGTTCTGCCGCATGATAGACGGCGGCGCCGATCCCCGTTACCTGGCGCGTCGGATTGTGCGCATGGCGTGGGAAGACATCGGGCTCGCCGACCCGCGCGCCGCGCGCATCACGCTCGATGCGGCCGAAACCTACGAGCGGCTCGGTTCGCCCGAAGGCGAACTGGCGCTGGCGCAGGCGCTGATCTATCTGGCGGTCGCGCCCAAGTCGAACGCAGGTTACAACGCTTACAACGCGGCGCGCCGTCATGTGGGCCAGGACCCGTCGCGCGGCGTGCCGGTCCATCTGCGCAATGCGCCCACCAAGCTGATGAAGGAGCTGGGCTACGGTCACGAGTATCGCTATGCGCATGACGAACCGGAGGCTTACGCCGCCGGCGAGGTGTACTTGCCGGATGGCATGCGCGAGCCCGGTTGGTACGCGCCGGTACCACGCGGACTCGAGCAGAAAATCGGCGACAAGCTCGCGCATTTACGCGCGCTCGACGCGCAGTGGCGGCGTGACCATCCGGACGAATCCTGACCGCCGTGGCGGCCAGCGGCGGTAAAAGCGCCGGAGTTGGATGCCGGTGCGATAAAATCACGGGATTGCTGCGGGGTACCGCAGGCTGACTGCAGGCTTATCAAGCGATAATCAAGCTATAAGTGTGCAATAAAGCGCGCAATTTAGCGTTCGGGCGCACGATATCGGCCCGCAGCGCCATCGATTTAACCGACGCCGCAAGCGTCCTTCACACCACAGAAATCCATGCTCGATATTCAACTGCTGCGCAAAGACATCGATGCGGTCGCCCGCCGACTGGCCGACCGTGGTTATACGCTCGATGTCGCGGCCTTCCAGACCCTGGAAGCCGAACGTCGCGAAATCCAGACGCGCACCGAAGATCTGCAGGCGCGCCGCAATAGTTTGTCCAAGCAAATCGGCGCGCTCAAGGGCCGTGGCGAGGACACCTCGGCGGTCATGGCCGAAGTGGGCGGCATCGGCGACACGCTCAAGGCGTCGGCCGCGCAACTCGATGCGCTGCAGGCACAACTTGCCGATCTGCTGCTCGGCGTGCCCAATGTGCCGCATGAAAGCGTGCCGGCCGGGCGCGACGAAGCAGGCAATCTCGAAGTATTGCGCTGGGGTACGCCTCGGCAATTCGATTTCGAGGTGAAGGATCACGTGGATGTGGGTGGACCGCTGGGCCTCGATTTCGATACGGGCGCCAAGTTGTCGGGAGCACGCTTTACCGTGCTGCGTGGCCAGATTGCCCGGCTGCATCGCGGCCTCGCGCAGTTCATGCTCGACACGCACATCGCCGAGCATGGCTACCACGAAGTCTATGTGCCTTACATCGTCAACGCGGCATCGATGCGCGGTACGGGGCAGTTGCCGAAGTTCGAGGAAGACCTGTTCAAGGTGCCGCGCAAGACGGGCGAGGGCGATGGCGAAGGTGAGCGGGTCGAGAATTTCTATCTGATCCCGACTGCCGAGGTGCCGGTGACGAATTTTGTGCGCGATGAAATTGTCGCGCTCGATACGCTGCCGCAGAAATACGTTGCCCACACGCCGTGTTTCCGTTCGGAAGCGGGTAGCTACGGGCGCGACACCCGCGGCATGATCCGCCAGCACCAGTTCGACAAAGTCGAGATGGTGCAACTGGTGCGGCCCGAACATTCGATGGCGGCGTTGGAGGAATTGGTTGGGCATGCCGAGACGATACTGCAGAAGCTCGAACTGCCTTATCGCAAGATGTTGCTGTGTACGGGAGATATGGGTTTCGGCAGCGCCAAGACCTATGACCTCGAAGTGTGGATCCCGGCGCAGAACGCTTATCGCGAAATTTCCTCGTGCTCGAATATGGAAAGCTTCCAGGCGCGGCGCATGCAGGCGCGTTTCCGCAATGCGCAAGGCAAGCCCGAGTTGCTGCACACGCTGAACGGTTCGGGCCTGGCGGTCGGCCGTACGCTGGTGGCCGTGCTCGAGAACTATCAGAATGCCGATGGCTCGGTGACGGTGCCGCAGGCCTTGCGGCCTTATGTGGGTGGGTTGGAGCGCATGACGGTCGCGGTGGTTTGAGTGGCGTTGAGCGGCGTCTTGCGGGGAATGTAGGCTCACTGCAAACGATGCTTGGAAAGCGCACGGGGTTCGGCTATAATCTCGGACTTCGCCGTAGTTGAGTGCGGCGTGCACGTGTAGCAAAGACCTCAGGAAAGGTGGCAGAGTGGTCGAATGCGCCAGACTCGAAATCTGGTTTACGGTTCTTCCGTAACGTGGGTTCGAATCCCACCCTTTCCGCCAAAAGCGATGAAACACCATTGATTTTAAAGGATTTTTCATCGTATTGCAAGTTTGACTATCAAAATGACTTACAAGCTTAAGGGCCCCTGATTGGGCCCTTGTTTTTTGGGTCCGCCTCCCCTTTGTGTTAAAATACGTCAAACAGTTAGGAATTAGTTTCAACAATTCTTAGCGGTTCGCCAAAGCGCTTTCAGCGTCCTCGGCACTTAGCCTCACTGAGCCCCATTCGGCGCTCGTTCTCCGAATCCTTCCACTTGCAGTGCTCCGCGCATAGCCGATTTCATCGGACGATTTCGCTCGCCTGCCGTTTGGATATCTCTTGTCATGAAATTGGACTTACCCCGGGGCAACTTGCCTCAGTTTTCGCTCGGCCGTCTTTTGGCCACTCCAGGTGCTTTAGCGGCATTAGATGATGCCAACGTATCGCCTCTGGCTCTGTTGAGCCGGCATGCTTGCGGTGACTGGGGTGATGCCTGCGCTGAAGACAGGCTTGCCAATGACTCGGCTCTAGTCAACGGCTCTCGTGTCATGTCGGTTTATCGACTACCGGCTGGTAAGACGGTTTGGATCATCACAGAAGCAGATCGGTCGGCGACGACCTTGTTATTGCCCAGCGAGTACTAAGTCGACGCCGTACTCTCTTTTTTCTTGCCACCGCGTTAGCCGCCCTTGGGCCACTTATCTAAATCGGTGAGCAAGTCTGATGGATTTATTTTGAGAGCGTCGCAAAGTTTGACGATGCTGATAAGCGTCAAATTATTCTCGCCCCGTTCAATGGTTCCCACATGGCTCCGCTCAATCCCGGCCATATCCGCTAAATCTTCTTGAGTCAGCTTGGCAATGCGGCGATAGCGACGCAAAGCCATGCCGAACTTGCGCAGGATCCCGTTACGGCGCTTCCCTTCCATGCGACCTCCGAAAACGTCATGGTCGGCATTTGGGTGTTAAAGCACCACATAAAGAATCACTCAAAAATCGTATAAAAGTCTTTTATCAGATAGCATAGTATACAATTTTGCCTGTTATATCGCTCTTTTTGTGACGTATCGGCACCTGCGTCATGCTGCCGACCTCACGAAGCAAGCGACTTATGCCGTCCTTTTCAACTTCAGCGAAATGCTTATGAAAATCACATTCAAGAAAAATCAATCGACCGTCTCTGTGAAGGTCGGCACTGCTTGGCCGTTCTGGTTTGCTTTTGCCTTTCCCGCAATCGCCTTGCTGAGCTTCCTGCGCCGCCGTCTGTATTTACAGGCGCTGCTCGTTATCGCGTATATCGCAGCCCAAACCTATGGCGAATGCTTATGTAAGTACGTTATTGCAAATGGCAAGCTCCCCCACCGGTAATGGCACTGTCAGCACGGATATTACCTATCAACAGGCAGAGCAATTTCATAGTACCGTACTCAGCGATGATGGACTGTCTTCCAGCGCGTGGACACTTTATGCGCCAGGGCTGGTACTGAACAACATGCAAGCTTTGTGGGAACAAATCATCAGCCCGGATGCCGCAACGAGCAATCGTGGTTCCGCCGAGCTGTACGTAGCCATGTACTCACTCGGTAATGATGGAAGTCCGGATGCACCACCAGATCTCTCGGACGCTGCCATTATTGCAACAAATTGGACAAACGACGCTACGCTGGCTGGCCTGACGAGCGTTTTCTTTGGGAGTAACGCTTGCGCCGTCGGCTCCATCACGCTAGATGGTCCGGATGGGGAAGCGATCACAACGCAGGTTGGTGACGATTCGGGAACAAACGGTAGCTATGCCCTTTCAAGCATTGGGAGCATTGATTATCTCCAGGGAATCCAGTTCAATCTTCTGGGTCTGGCTACTCGACAAGCTAATACCTTGCGAATTTGCATAATTTCCCATGAAATTCTGAGCAACGTTGCCGGACAAGGTGTTGCAATTGACCAAGCCCGCTGCCAGATTGGCATAACCATATCCCTGTTGCCCCAATTGAGAATAAACACCGTTTACAATAGACTCAAAATTTGAGCTTCCGGGCAACGTCGTCGCAGGTTGGTTCAGATAACCTTGCAATTGCGCTGTGGTCAAAGTATTTGGCATGTTTATTCTCAGAAAGTAACGTTTCCACTTTATTGAATGACTTCACTTTCACTGAACAACAAATGAATTAAACACAGCGAGGACACCTTTTTCGATATCCCGCCATTGAGACAGGTAATATTGCTTGTCGCGGATATTGCCGACCTCTATTGAGATATCCCCGGCGGACGTATCGAAATAGTGGTGACAAGATGACAGAGGATCGTAGGGAGGGACGTGTCTGAGCGAGTTCTCACACGTAATTAACGTGCGGTTAGATTGCGCATCGTAAAAAACTTCGTTCACCTCTCCTTGAACCGTTTCGGCAGACGGCTCGATTGGTGAAATATAATGTGCCAGTCCGTCAATATCATCTTTCTGCCTAATGAAATTCACGGTGCCCATGCTCGATTTTTTTTGCGTAAATCTCTGCAAGGCGTCTCGCATGTCGACGGGCTTTCCTTCCTTTTTAAATAATGAAGGATAATTGAACTGTACAAAAATCCATTGATTATCCTCGGGCGGTAAGGTCATCACATAATTCTCTGACCTGTCAAAATCCTCCCAATCCTGCTCAGTCTCGATTGGTTTTAAATTGTTCAGGCGGATTCGAATCGAGAAATACCTTATTCCCAAATCAAACGATTGTTTCTTCGGTCTATTTTTATAAGACTCCGCATTCCAAATGTCCACATTGTCATATACGAAATCTGGGCCAAGGATATAGTTTTTTGGAATGGCGAGTTTGGTCGATCCCATTCTGCCGATGTCTGGGCAGGTCTCACCCGTTATAGCGTGCGGTGCGTAACGCGGTGCCTCAGGAGGGCAGTCACTTATAGTAGCCGACGCGAACGAGATCGAATGCAAGATAAAAGCAAAAACAAAGCCTGCCTTAAACCATGAGCGGCGAATTATCGGATTCATTTTGCTTCTCTTTTTAAAATTTCTTCGAAATCTCGAACCCGTGAGACGTAGAAGACTGGAGATTAATTTGGAGCAAGGTACCGTCGTCGCAGCTCACGTTCGGCGGCAGTAGCATCGCGATCTCAATGAGCCTTCCGTCCCCGTTCGGCCATTTTCAAAGTCCACACGCTTGATCCCGTACCGCGAGTGACTCACTCTCGCTTTTCGCGACGTCGTTCCCATCTCAAAATGATTATTTATGTGCGAATCGCGTCAAATGTTCGTATCGAGTCACGCCCGGAGCCTTGTTTAACCCATTCCGAAGACAGGCACTTTAATTTTGGATATTTTGCAATTTCACTGAAAATTACCCGGGCAACAACCTGCGCCCATGACGTTAAACAAAGGCAAAAAGAGCGTCCAGTGAACGTTTTCTGACGGATGTTACGTACAATGCTGCCAGCAGCGCCAAGCGCCGTAACGTCGCCAACGGTCTGTGTCGCCAGCGTGAGCTCTCCGTCGCGCCGGGTCGGAAACATTCCGGCCACGGTACGGGAAGCCCGAAAGATGCAATGGTGCTCCCTTAGATGGTTTAAAAATTCAAATAAGCCCCACAATCAGAACAAGCATCTGCGTTCTGCTTCAACACTCTCGCCTGGCTTTTCTACGAAGCACCTGATATGCGTAACCGTAGGCTAACCGACACCGACAGAATCGTCGCCCACATGGGATCCCTTCCGCGTCTATTGACAGTTAACGTAAAAAATTCGGCTGCGGCAATACAAATATTGTCGCGACAAGAAAATAAGAAAGCCTCTCCGCCGAGTTCACGGCACCATATTGGTTCACCAGCCAAGCCACCGATCAAATAAAAACCCAGGTCCCTGACAATATAGACGGAGCGGGCGGCCAAAACCCGCAGTCTTTTCTCTGCAATGAATTCAATATTCGACAAGCTCGCGGAATATAGGGAGCTTTGGACGCATGCCCAAGCAATTCATAAATTGTGGGTATTCCGGCGAACGTGACCGCGCA
>Ga0265338_10000111_pt1 | contig 151469 bp, 131 predicted proteins | sample 42126metaG_FD_193579 | JGI IMG/M metagenome (GOLD analysis project Ga0265338, IMG submission 193579) | Rhizosphere microbial communities from Carex aquatilis grown in University of Washington, Seatle, WA, United States - 4-21-26 metaG | ecosystem: Host-associated > Plants > Roots >...
ACTTATCTTGGACAGCATCCTGCATCCGACCGGATAACCGGCTTTTCAAATCTGAAAAATAAACCCAAAACCACCAATGAATATGAGGACCTTAACCTGGAAAATCAGCTAATTTGGACAGCAGTGATTTAACAAGGAGAAATTAATACATTGAAACTACCCGCATTACGTTCGCATAATGCGGGTAGTTTAATGATTTTTTTCACAGTTTGTCGAGCCCAATCGTCTTTAAGTGCACCCGCCCTCTTGGAAATCCTTTCTGTAAAAAATGGACACGCACACCACCCACGCAACTTGCGTCTTTGCCTCCTCGCGCCTTTGCGTTACAACAATCCCATGCGCATGAAAAGAAAATCGCCGGTCTCTCGCAGCGGACGCTTTGCGCACGACGTCAGTGCGGACGTCGCGCAATTCACGCAATCCATTTCCTTCGATTCCCGCCTGTGGCGGCACGACATCGTTGGCTCCATGGCCCACGCCGAAATGCTCCGCGTCATCGGCGTGCTGACGTCCAAGGAGTGCGCTGCCATCGTGCGCGGGCTCGACGCCATCGGCAAAGAGATCAAGGTCGGCAAATTCAAATGGAACCCCAGGCTCGAAGATGTCCACATGAACATCGAGGCCGAACTCACCCGCCGCGTTCCCGCCGGCGCCAAATTGCACACCGGCCGCTCGCGTAACGACCAGGTCGCCCTCGACGTGCGCCTCTGGCTCCGCGACGAGATCACCCTTTTGCTCGGCACCATCGCCGACCTCCAGCGCGCCCTCGTCTCTCTCGGTGAGAAAAATTCCGATGTCCTCATCCCCGGCTACACGCACCTGCAACGCGCCCAACCTGTTTATCTTGCGCACCATCTGCTCGCCTACGTCGAGATGCTCGAACGCGATTGCGAGCGCCTGTGGGATTGCCATTCCCGCGTCAACCTCTGCCCGCTCGGCAGCGGTGCCATCGCCGGCAGTACCTTGCCGCTCAAGCGCGAGCTCGTTGCCAAATTGCTCAACTTCGTGGACACCAGCGGCAAAGTCCAGGTCACGCAAAATTCCATGGATGCCGTGAGCGACCGCGATTTTGCCGTTGAATTTTGCGCCGCCGCCGCGTTGCTTGCCGTCCATCTCTCGCGCCTGTCGGAGGATTTGATCCTCTGGGCCAGCACGGAGTTTAATTTCATCAAGATCAGCGATGCCTATACCACCGGCTCGTCATTGATGCCGCAGAAAAAGAATCCCGATATCGCCGAACTCGCCCGGGGCAAATCCGCCCGCGTCATTGGCAATCTCGTCTCGCTGCTCACGTTGCTCAAAGGTTTGCCCATGACCTACAACCGTGACTTGCAGGAGGACAAGGAACGCCTCTTCGACACCGCCGACACCGTCCGCGCCACCACGCGCCTCATGGCTGCCATGTTGCGCAACACGAAGGTGAACCGCACCGCCTGCTTGCACGCCGCCAGCGACCCTGCGTTGCTCGCCACCGACCTCGCCGATTATCTTGTGCGCAAGGGAATGCCGTTTCGTCACGCCCACCACGTCGTCGGCGCCGTCGTCGCGCTCGCCGAAATATCCGGCAAACGCCTGAACCACCTCAAGCTCGCCGAATTACAATCCGTGGATAAAACTTTCAGCCGCGACGCCCTAAACGTCTTCGACCTGCTGCGCGCCATGTCCAAACGCAACATCACCGGCGCCCCGGGAACGAAAGAAGTCGCCAAACAATTGGCGAGGTGGCGCGAACAGCTTTCGTGAAATCCCATCCCAAAATCGGCACGGTGGGTGAGGTGCAATTCGTCGTGGACCAAAAACACGTCATCGAATTCGCATCCGACGGCATGCCCGCCGTGTTGAGCACGCCCAACCTCATCGCCATCATCGAACGCACCGCGCGCCAGTCGCTCGTCCCGTTTCTCGATGCCGATGAACGCACCGTGGGCGCAGAGATCGAGTTGCGCCACCTCGCCCCGTCCCCCATTGGCGCGCAAGTCACCGTGACCACCCGCGTCATCAGCACGGAAGGCCGCTCTGTTCAATTTCAAGTGGAAGCCCGCGATGAACACGAACTTATCGCGCGCGGCATCCACAAGCGCGCCATCATCCGTACTGGAACTATAGCGCGGCGCATGCAGGCTAAAGCCCCGAAATGAACGCGTCGCTCAAAGAATTGCTCAAGCAGACCTCGCGCTCGTTTTATCTCACCTTGCGCGTGCTGCCCTGGACCGTTCGTTCGCAGATCGGCCTCGCTTATCTGCTCGCGCGCACTACCGATACCATTGCTGATACCGACCTCGTCCCGCTGGAGCTACGTCTCGATGCCCTCATGAAATTGCGCGAACGCATCATGGGCACGCGCCAGGCGCCCGTGGATTTTTCCGGCCTCCTCCAATTCCAATCAAACTCCGCGGAGCGCCTGTTGCTGGAAAAATGCGAAGACGCCATCGCCGCCCTCCACGAATGTTCGGCCACTGACTCCCATCTCATCCGCGAAGTCCTCAACACCATCACCAGTGGCCAGGAGCTTGACCTCAAACGTTTTGAATCAGGTCGGGCGGGCAGTCCTCTGCCCGCCGCCCCCAACGAAAAAATAATCATCGCCCTCTGTAACGACTCCGAACTCGACGACTACACCTATCGCGTCGCCGGTTGCGTCGGCGAATTCTGGACCAAAATGTGCCGTGCGCACCTGTTCCCGAACGCGAAACTCGACGAGGCGCAATTTCTCGCCGATGGCGTCCGTTTTGGCAAAGGCCTCCAGCTGGTCAACATTTTACGCGACCTCCCGGCTGACCTGCAAAAGAGCCGCTGCTATCTGCCCGCCGATAAGTTGGCCGCTATCGGTCTGGCTCCTGCCGACCTGTTGCAGCCCGCGAACGAGTCGAAATTGCGCCCCTTGTATAATAGCTATCTCGACCTTGCCAAATCACACCTCGCTGCCGGTTGGAATTACACCAACACCATCCCTGGCGGCCAGATGCGCGTGCGCCTGGCCTGCGCCTGGCCCATTTTGATCGGCGTGAAGACCATTTCCCGTCTGCGCACAGGAAATGTCCTCGACCCCAAGCAGCGCATCAAGATCACCCGTCCGGAAGTCCGCCAGATCATGACGCGGTCTATTTTGGCCTATTTCTGGCCCTCCTGCTGGCGGCGGCTGTTCGTTGCTTCCTCCACCCAGCCGTAAAAGCTATTGCGTCCCTCTTGGATTTGGCGTAATTAACGGTTATGCAAGCTTCGAAAATCTCAGTGATGATTTGCCTGGGCGCGGTGTCGGTTATGCCGTTGGTGGCGCGCGCGGATGACACCCCCGAACAAGCACGCTTGCGCGAAATCCTGCACGCCGCCGAGGCCGGGCATCCTTATCAACCAGCAACCCCGTCGCCCGCTGCGCCTGTTGCGCCTGCCGCACCTGCGGCGCCGGCTGAACCATCCATGACGCCACCCGCCGCTCCCGTCACACCGGCTGAGCCAGCCGTTGCGGCGCCTGTGGCTACTCCTCCGGCTGAGCCTGCCATGACGCCTCCGCCCGTTGTTGAAACGCCCGCCGCTCCTGCCGCACCGGCCATGGAAGTGCCCGCTGCGCCTCCAGTTGAAACGCCGTCTGTCACCAGTGCGATCGTGGATACCAATGTCGTGCCTCCGGTCACGGAAATCCCTGTCACCAATCCCGTTGCCGCTCCCACCGCGCCGGACATGAGCACGATGCAAACGAACATGGCGAATGCTGAAACCCAGGCGTTGAAACAGGCGCAAAAGCCCGCGCCCATTCCGCAGCGCACGCTGACCGCCGACCAGTTGCAACGCCTCAACGCTTTGACCGAACAATACAAGGCCGACCAGCTTTCACCCGAGCAGTATCACGAGCAACGCGCCAAGATCATTGCTGAGCCGTAACAGCCGATCATCACCTTTGCCCGCTGGTGCTACATCGGCGGGCTTTTTTATTTTCACGCTCAACCGCGACCATTAGACTCATTTGCTATGCACGATTTTCGATATGTCGGAAATAAACTGTTCTGCGAAGGTGTTGCCGTCGAGACGCTCGCCAAAAAATTTGGCACGCCCCTGTTCGTTTATTCGCAGCGCACGCTGGCCGGCCATTTCGCCAAACTGGACCACGCCCTTGCGCCCCTCGATCATTTGATCTGTTTCGCGATGAAGTCCAATTCCAACCTCGCCGTCCTCCGCACCATCGCCGACCTCGGCGGCGGGTTCGATATCGTGAGCGCCGGTGAATTGCAGCGCGTCATCGCTGCCGGTGGCGACCCTCGCAAATGCGTCTTCGCCGGTGTCGGCAAAACCGAGGCCGAGATCGAATTCGCCCTGCGCAAAAACGTCTATTCCTTCAACGTGGAGAGCGAGCCGGAGCTGCACCGCATCAATCGCGTCGCTGCCCGCTTGAAAAAAATTGCGCCCATCGCCATCCGGGTGAATCCGAACATCGACGCGCACACGCACGCCAAGATCACCACCGGCACCTACGAAAACAAATTCGGCATCGCCTTCGAACGCGTGGAAGGCGTCTATACCCGCGCCGCGAAGATGAAAAACCTCCGCCTGCGCGGTGTGCAGATGCACATCGGCTCCCAGCTCACCACGGTTTCGCCCTTCGAACAAGCCGTGCGCAAAGTTCTGCCCCTGGTGCAAAAACTCGCCGCCAAATATAATTTCGAGTTTTTCAGCATCGGTGGTGGTCTCGGCATCATTTATCAGCCCGCCCTCGCCAGCGGCAGTGCGGATTGGTGGAAATCGAGTGCCGCCAAAAATATTCTGACCCCGCAAAGCTACGCCGCGCGATTGTTGCCATTATTGCAGCCGCTCGGCTTCAAAATTTTACTCGAGCCCGGCCGCTTCATCTCCGGCAACGCCGGCATTCTCGTGACACGAATCGAATACGTGAAACGTACCGGCAAAAAGAATTTCCTCATCGTGGATGCCGCGATGAACGACCTTATTCGTCCGGCGTTCTACGACGCCTACCATGAAATCGTCCCGCTGAACCGCAAAGGCGGCGCGACCATCTCCTCAGACGTCGTCGGGCCCATCTGTGAATCCGGCGATTATTTCTGCAAAGACCGTCCGCTTCCTAAACTCGGCGAAGGCGACACCATTGCGTTGCTCAGCGCCGGCGCCTACGGCGCAGTCATGGGCTCTAACTACAACGCCCGCGCGTTGCCCACGGAAGTCCTCGTCAGCGGCAAAAAATACGCCGCCGTGCGCGAACGCCAGCCCGTGCAAGAGATTTGGGCCAACGAAAAAGTCGCTCCCTGGCAGAAATAACACGGCTCACTTCGCGATCTGTCCGCGTGTAACACCCAGTTGATTCATCAACTTTAGTTCGCGCCAGATCTGCGTGCCGTCGATTTCACCGCGCAGCAACTGGCGGTATTTCGCGATCGTGCGCTCGACGGTCTCCGGCGTTTCATCAAGGAATTCCACGCGAAAATTGCGCACGCCCAACTCGATCATCTTAGCTACATATTCCGCGCCGGTTTGCGTGAGTGATTGGAAAACGGTGTTTCGGCACCCCGCATCTGCCTTGAGCATGTGTTCCGCGCCCACACGGTCGCGTATTTTCACCTCGTGCGTGTCGCACGGGCGGCCGCAGTTCGTGTAATCCGTGCCGTTGGAGAGGAACGCGCAAAACACGCAATGCTCCATGTGAAACATCGGCATGTGTTGATGGATCGTCACCTCAAACCACTCCGTCGGCGCCGCCCGCAAGAGCGCTTCCAACTGCTGGAAATTCAGGTCATACGATGGCGCGATGCGCTCCAGGCCGAATTTGTTTTTGAAATAATCCGCCGTGCGACTGTTGGCGATGTTCAGCGAATAATCACCACGCTTGCGCGCGTTCTCGAAAAACTTCAGGTGGTCATAGTTGCGCACGAGATAACCATCCGCATTGCAGGACTGGACCTGCTTCAGGATCCACTCCTCACCCATCTTGAAGATGCGCGGCGGCGCGACAAAAATACCGGGTTGATAGGTATCGTTCGACTTACTGGCCTGGCACCCGCGCGCTGTATGGTAAAGCGTCACGGCCTCCCGATATTTCTTCGGGTCTTCAAACTCGCAATACACCGTTTCCACGCCGCAACGCAATGCCGCTTCCAGTTGCGCGAGCGTGCGCACCAAAACAATGATAGAGGCATCTTGAACTGGCTTTGCTGCTGTCGGGGGCTGTCTCGCGCCAACGCTATCTGCATTTGTTGTCCACCGTTTCGGCTGTGCCCGAAGCTTATCCAGCCCGGCCACGACTTCTCGCCGCAACCGGTTCAATTCGCTCATCGGCACAATGACGCTGCCCGCCAGCAGATTTTTCAGGCCGCCCAGCTTGAACGCCGTCCCGCCAAGCCGTCCAAGTTGTTCGCGCAACCGTTCCGTGCTGAGCGGCTGCTTTTCGGCAGCTTCAAGCGGCATGACCGAATCAAACTGGACCACGTGACCGGAATCATCGCGTGCGATGACTGTCAGCGGCTTGCCGACCAGGCCATGCACCTCCATCTGCAGCGGCCGCTGGAACCGCATCGCATCACCGGCAAAACTCTGGCGCAGACGCTTGTTCAGTTCCGGGTCATCCGTTTTCCAGAGTTTTTCGCCCACATGAACCCGATTGAAATCAACATCGCCATACCCGAATCCAATTTCACTGGAACCGTTGGTTTGTGCGCCGTGAACCTGGTAGACCCGCCCGCCTTCTTCGCGTTCGTCAGGTCGTCCCGCATCGAACACCACACCGTCACCCGGCTTCAACGGCGCTTCCAATTTGACCATCACCGATTCGTCTAAGATTTTTGTCACTTCGCCGAGGAACACCCCGCGCTTCTTTCCGAACCGCGCATGCACTAGCGCCTGGTTGTTCGTGCCGCCAAACCAGCCGGTAAAAAGGCCGCGGCTGAAAGCCATTTCCATGTCGTAGTGTTTGGAATCCTGACCTTTGGCGCTCTCGTGTTGAGCGAGTTTATCCAATGCATCCCGATAAATACGCGTGATATTTGCCACGTATTCCGGCGATTTCAACCGGCCTTCAATCTTCAACGAGGCAACACCAGCGCGGATCAGTTCCGGCAGAACATCCAGCCCTGCGAGGTCTTGCGGGCTCAACAAATATCGCCGGTCGCCGAGCGGTACTTGTTTCCCGTCCGAGATCAAATCATACGGCATCCGGCACGCCTGCGCACATTCGCCGCGGTTCGCCGAACGCCCGCCCAGTGCCTCGCTCGTGAGACATTGACCCGAATAAGCCACGCACAACGCCCCATGGACAAAAACTTCCAGCGGCAATGATTGTTGTGATGCCCGCGTCGATCCCGCGCCCGACGCCAGTTGGATTTTTTCGATCTCCTTGATGTTGCACTCACGCGCCAGCACGACCAGGTTGCAACCCAGTTCGCGGGCGAATTCCACACCCGCCGCGCTGGTGACCGTCATCTGGGTCGAGACATGGATGGGAAAATCCGGCGATAGTTTGCGGATCAGCCTGCAGATGCCCACGTCCTGCACTATGGCCGCATCCACGCCGGCGGCGATGATGCTGCGCAGATAATGTTCCGCATCGGCGAGTTCGTTTTCAAAAACCAGTGTGTTGAACGTGACGTAGCCCTTCACACCGCGCCGGTGCAGCATCTCCATCAACTTTGGCAGGTCGGCTTCCGTGAAATTGTTAGCGCGCATTCTCGCATTGAATTTTTCGAGCCCGAAATAGATCGCATCCGCGCCGTTTTCCACCGCTGCCTTCGCACAATCCCAATCACCGGCAGGCGAGAGCAATTCAGGCAGGCGCAATATGCGCGTGCTAGGCTCGCCGGCGATGGACATGGTAGGCGTTGAAACCATCGCTTGAGAATAACAGGTTCCCGCCGAAACAAAATTCGTTTCTGTTCAAGACGGATGTCTGTTGGAAGGGGAGTAGGTGGATAAGCGCATCTTCAACCAACAGTATAGGTCTTGGTTGTTTTTAATCGCTGGCAGTAGATGCGGAATGGGACACCAGCCAGTAATCGTTGCAAAATCACCAAATCAAATAAGGGATAGTAAAACACAAAATACCCGTATCAATATCGGGTGATACGGGTATTTTATCTATTTTGATCAACCTTTGTCGAGACCAATCTTCGTAATTTTCAATAATCTTCAGTCATCGTTAATCGAATGACGCGCGCGGGTTCGGTTCGATTAGTCTGGAGGGATGAACAAGGTTATAGCTTGGCCGGCCAATTCCGGGAACGAGAAGCTTACGATGACCGCTACAGAGCTACCTGTATTTTCGTGAACGCGGGGGGATTATCGCTCCACGCCTGCATCGCCGCGCCCGCTTCCGCGAATGGCACGGTCTTCGTGATGACTTCCTTCACCGGAAACGTTTTGCTCTCCAGCAATTGGATCACGTTCCTGAAATCCATCGGCGTGGCGTTGCGCGAGCCGAGGATATCCAATTCCTTCTGCACAAAATATTTTGTTTCGTACTCAACCGTTTTTTTCGCGTAGCCGATATAAACGACGCGTCCCGCAAAACACACTTCCTCGACTGCCGCGCGAAAGGTTTGGGGCAGCCCGACCGCTTCCACGATGACCTCCGGGCCGTCGCCATTGGTCAGCTTTTGCAATTCATCGTGCAACGAGCCGGTCTGTGAATTGATGACCTCTTTCGCGCCGCACTTTTTAGCCAGTTGCAGCTTTGCATTATCAATGTCGACTGCAATGACCCGCGCATGGCGCGTCGCCGCACCCGCGATGGCCCCCAGCCCGATCGCGCCGCAACCAAAGACCAGCACGGTGTCGCTGGCCGCAACCCGCCCGCGATCCACTGCATGAAAACCGATAGTGAGCGGCTCAACGAGCGCGAGTTCCGGCAATGACAGTTTTGGCGAGCGATAAAGCTTCTGCCATGGCGTCACCACGAATTCGGTCAATCCTCCTTCGCGTTGCACACCGAGCGTCTCATTGTAACGGCAGCAGTTGAAACGCTTTTGCCGGCACGCGCTGCATTTGCCGCAGCTGGTGTAGGGCGACATCGTTACTTCAAGGCCCAGCGGCCATTCGGCGGGAACATTTTTTCCGCGGGCCTCGATCGTGCCGGCGAGTTCATGCCCGGGCACGCGTGGATATTTCACCAGCGGATTCGCCCCGCGAAACGTGTTCAGGTCTGACCCGCAATAGCCAACCGTGTGGATCTTTACCAACACCTCGTCGGCGGAGGGTGTCGGTTTTTCTTTTTCGATGAGCGCGGTCTTGCCTGGCTCAGTGATCGCCCATGCTTTCATAATATTACCCAAGATACGCAAAATCCCGCGCGAGCAAACCTTCATCTTTCATCGCCTGCCAGAGCGCCGCCGGAATTTTGGCGTGACCGCTGGCGACGTTTTCCTTAATGCGCCCGGGTTTGCCGGTGTTCAACGCCACCGCCACCACGCCGGGAACCGCGAGGCCAAATTGCACACAAACATCTGCAGGCTTCGCATTAAATCTTTTGCATACGCCCAGAAATTTTTCGCGCCATCTGAACAAAGCGGCCTCCTTGAACGGGTCAGGCTTGCGATAATCAAACCACGCACCACCGGTCAAAAATCCCGCGTGGAACACCGCCGAATTGATCATCCCCACTCCGCGCGAATGCAGGTGCGCGATGAAATCCAAAAGCTCTTTTGGGTGCGAATAGACCGTGAGGCTGCACGCAAACATCACCCAATCCAGGTTCACTTGCGCGGAAGTCTCGCGGATGACGCGCCAGTCTTTTGACCCGATACCGACAGCCTTCACCGCGCCTTTGGCCTTTAGTTCAAACAACGCCCGATATGCGCCCAGCACGTTCTCAAAACGTTTTTTGCGTTCGTCCGGATTCCTGGCAGCGGCCAGATATTCATCCGGATCGTGCACCGAAACAGCTTGCGGGGTGTAGCCTTTGCCCAGCAGGTCACAGCCCTGCTCGTAACATTGCAGAATCCCTTCGTAACTGATGCGCGCTTCAGCTTCGTTTTTGATTCCCGCCCATACGCCACGTTCGAAGGTCGGTTCCGGCCCGCGCAATGGCACGCGATACCAGGCGAGCTTGTTGCTCACGATGACATCGCTCTGCGGAATTTTCAGTTGGCGAAGACAATTGCCGGTGACTTCCAGCGCCAGCCCGGCGCCGTATTTCCCGGCGGAATCGAGCATCACTGGACTCGGGCAATGACGAAAAATTTCCGAGACGATGGCAAGCTTGGTTTCGTCCGGAACTACTTCATAAAGATTTCCCAGGCAACTGGTGCCAAAGATGATGGGTGGGACTTTTAATCCGGTTTTTCCAAGCGGCTGGTGGGTCACGGGCGGCCTTCCTTCCAGAATTGATCCACGACACGTACCCATTCATCTGCCATCAATTGATGCCCGGAATAAGTGGGATGCACGCCGTCCCAGATCCAATAATTGGCTGGCGCACGCTTACAGGCGTCATTGAAAACTTTTTGAAAATGCACTACCGGCGCATGATATTTGGTAGCGAGCTTTCCCACAACTGCCTGTCGCTTTCGAATATCAGACTGCCATTCTTCCCAACGGTCCTTTACTTTGCCGACCGGCAGGATGAACGGTTCGCACAAGACGATTTTCACGCCCGGCAGAGCCGCGACAGTGTCCTGTAACAGCTGGTCGTACTCTGCCTCGTATTGTTCAACCGAAATGCCGTCAGTGTCCTGCACTGCGCTCGCCGCATCGTTGACGCCGATGAGAACGCTCAATACATCTGGCTTCAGATTGATGGTGTCGTTGGTCCATCGGCTTTGAAGATCAGTAATCTTATTTCCGCTGATGCCGCGATTGATGAACGTCAGGTTGCGTTCCGGGAACTCGCTGCCGAATTTCGCGGCGATGATAAAAACATAGCCGTGGCCCAAAATATGGTTGGGGTCGGCGTTGCGCCCGCGATTGCCATCCGTGATCGAATCGCCCTGGAAAAGTATCCGGGCGCCGGGTTTAAAAACGTTCATGTCACCGGGGTGTTCTGCGGAACGGCTATTGAAACACACAAAAAGTATTCCAAGGCTGAGCCATGTTGATAAATTTGTGCTTCGCATAGTCATTCAAGGCGGGCATTAAACCGGCGCGTTTCGCCCGGTTCAAATTTAAATTCCTTCATGATCTCTCCGTAACGCACGTCACATTTGCCACCGGTCAGGCTGTGAATACTCGTGGTGATCAATTTTCCATCCTTCCACGACATATCTACCACGAAACCGCCCCGCGCACACAATCCACGCACGCTGCCGTTGGCCAATTCGTGCGGCAACGCCGGCAGCAGTTCCATCACGCCGTTCTGGCTTTGCAGCACCATTTCGATGAGGCCGGAGGCGCCGCCGAAATTTCCGTCGATTTGGAACGGTGGATGCGCGTCGAACATGTCCGGATACGTGCGCTCCGGGCTCAGGAGAAATTTAAAAATTTCGTACGCATGGTCGCCTTCGTGCAGGCGCGCCCAGAGATTGATCCGCCAGGCCGTCGCCCAGCCGGTGGCTTTGTCGCCGCGGATCTCCAGCGATTTCTTCACCGCCGCGGCGAACTCAGGTATAGTGCGCACGTCGATTTGCCCGCTCGGGAACAATCCATAACAATGTGAAACGTGCCGATGATGCAGGTCCTTGGCCTCCATATCCCAATCATCCAGCCATTCCTGGAGTTGGCCTTCCTTGCCGATCTGCATCGGCGCCAGGCGCGCGCGTTCGTCGGCCAATTGCTTTTGCAGGTCAACATCGCGACCCAGTATTTCCGCTGCATTGACGGTGTTGGTGAACAGGTCGCGCAGGATTTCCAGGTCCATCGTCGGGCCCGCGCAGATGGCCGCGTCTTTGGCGTGCGTGTTTTCTGGCGATAACGAGGGGCACGTCACCAGCCAATGATGCGTAGGTTCTTCCACGAGTGTATCGAGGAAAAATTCGCACGCGCCGCGCATCGCCGGGTAAATTGCCGCCAACAGTTTTTTATCCCTGGTGAACTGGTAATGGTCCCAAAGCTGGTTGCAGAGCCATGCGCCACCCATCGGCCACATGCCATATTGCGGGCCATCAATCGGCCCGGTCGCGCGCCAGAGGTCGGTGTTGTGATGTACTACCCAGCCGCGCGCGCCGTATTCCTCTCGCGCCATGTTCTTGCCGGACTGCGACAAATCCTTCACCAGCGCGACCAACGGTTCGGCGCATTCAGATAGATTGCCGGAGTCCACCGGCCAATAATTCATCTCCGTGTTGATATTGATGGTGTATTTGCCGCCCCATGGCGGGTTCATTGAGCCATTCCAGATGCCTTGCAGGTTGGCCGGCTGGCTGCCGGGCCGCGAACTGGAGATCAACAGGTAACGTGCAAACTGGAAGTAGAGCGCGACCAGCTGCGGGTCGTTGCCTTCGGAAAAATGCTGGATGCGTTCATCCGTTGGCAGATTCATCGCGTCACTGCTGCCCAGGTCAATATCAACGCGCCGGAACAGGCTTTGATGTTCGGCAATGCTGGCCGAGCGTAAATGGTCAAAAGTCCTTTTGCTCGCGGCGGCAATCTGTTGTTTCACAATGGCAGCCGGGTCGCCACTGACATCGTGATAATTTTTGTAACTCGTAGCGGCGGCGACCAGCAACGTGGCTGAGTTCGCCCCGGAAACGCGGACCTGTTTGCCGTCTGCGCTGATTTTTCCCCCTTCAGCCAGCACGCGCACGCGTGCCTGAAACTTCAACGCGCCGGGAATGCCCTGGCTGGCTGCGTTCACGCCAGCCATGACCAGAGTATCGCCGTTCTCGATGCTGATCGTGGCATTCTGCGGAGTATCCAATGCGGCCTGGAAATTGATCCTGCCGGGCCGATCTGCCGTCAGCCGGATGACGATAACCTGATCCACGGGACTGGAAAAAGCTTCGCGATGGTATTTCACGCCATCGCACGCGTAACTCACTCCCGCTATCGCCGTATCGAGATCCAGCATGCGACGGTAATCAGTAGCAGGTGCATTCGTTGAAAAATCCAGAAACAGATCACCGACCGTTTCGTACATGGCCTGCCGCGACGGCACAGCCATCATGTTGGAGCCGACCATTCTTTGCGCGTCGGAATATTTGCCGTCGAAAATCAGCCGGCGTACTTCGGGCAATGCGGCGAGCGCATTCGTATTGACCGGATTATACGGTCCGCCGCTCCATAGCGTATCTTCGTTCAACTGGATGCGTTCGCGATCGATACCGCCAAAAACCATCGCGCCTAAACGTCCGTTCCCGATGGGCAGGGCAGAAGTCCAATTGGTGACATTTGCCGGTGAAGAATACCAGAGCACCAGCGGTTGATGAGGCGGCCGAAGCAGGTTGATTTGACCATTATTCGTCACGCATCCGGCCAACGTCGCCGACAGTACGAACAGACACACCAATCCCACATTTCGCAATTTCATCGTTTAGCTTTCACGGCGACGATTTTTCCGGTGTATTTCACTTCGGCGTCGGCATTTTCAGAATCACCGCCGCCGACTCCGCGCCCTTCACCAACGAAGATTACGCGGAACGTCCGTTCTTTTAACATACCAGGAAATATTCCCTTCCGCGCACCGATGGTCAATGTTTGCCTGGCATCATCCCACGCGAGCGAAATCGTGGCGAACGCACCGTGCTCGTAATTGTAATTGTCGCCTTCATCTTCGTAGAGGGTGAATGCCCCATCCGCACCGCGATAAACACGCAACTCGATCGGGTCGGCGGGTTTTTCTGAAACATATTGCACGACGGGTCCGAGTGGGAGGATCGTTCCGGCGCGCACATGCAACGGCATCTTTTCAATCGGTGCAGTGGCGTCAATACTTTGCCCACCGCTCATGCGTTTGCCGGTCCAGAAGTCATACCAATCATCTGTTCCCGGCAAATAAACGATCCGGCTCGTCAGGTTTGAGTGGACCACCGGGCTGGCCATGATGGCCGGGCCGAACAGAAATTGGTCCTTCACGTCCAGGGCCTTCGCGTCATCGCCAAAATCCATCATTAATGGACGCAACATGCTGCCGCTGTCGCTCGTCACCTGCCACGACACGGAATAGATGTATGGCATCAGCCGGTAGCGCAGGCGGATGTAGTCGGCCAGAATTTTTTGCGTCGCGGCGTCCCAACGCCAGACTTCCTTGTCCGCACCCGAGCCATGGACGCGGAACATGGGATTGAACGCGCCAAACTGGAACCAGCGCGTGAATAATTCCTGGTAGGCGCGATTGGTAGCACTGCTGCTGAAGAACCCGCCGATGTCGGTGTTCCAATAAGGGATGCCGCTAAGCGAAAAATTCAGGCCCGCCGGAATCTGCCGCGCAAACACGTCCCAGTTGCCACGAATATCGCCCGACCACGTGACGGCGGCGTTGCGCTGTTGCCCCGCGTAGGAGGAGCGCGTCAGAATAACCACGCGCTTCTGGTCGGTCTGCGCGCGTTGGCCGCGATAGATACCCGTCGTGTGCATCAGCGGATACGCATTATACACTTCCGCACCCGGCCCATCGGCGGTCTGGAACGCGCCGAATTCACCCCATTTGCCGCTGAATTCCGCTTCCGACGCATCCAGCCACCAGCCGTCGAAGCCAAGGCTGAACAATTGTTTCGAGATCTGCCGCCAATAGATTTCCCGACCCGCCGCACTGAACGGGTCGTACCACTTCTGCTGGCCTTTCGGATAAACGCTCGGAACGACCGTGGGGAAAAGCGCCCCGGCTTGTTCGAACTCGGTGATGTTGCCGGAGGTCAGGTCAAATTTCGGCCACACGGAGATGAGCACATGTGCGTGCAGGTCGTGCAATGTTTTGACCATCGCCGCCGGGTCGGGATAACGCGCCGGGTCGAATTTATGCGAGCCCCAGCCGCCATTCGTCCAGTATTGCCAGTCCTGGATGATGCCGTCCAACGGCACACCCAGCGCGCGTTGTTGCTCCACAATGCCGATCATTTCCGCCTGTGTCTGGTAGCGTTCTTTGCATTGCCAGAAGCCCCAAAACCATTCGGCCATCATCGGCGCGGCGCCGGTCAGTTCGCGATAATCGCGTATCACGTCATCCGCCGTTGGGCCGAACATGAAATAATAATCCACACTTTTTCCGGCTTCCGAAGTCCAAGACAGAACGCGCGCGTCAGCTTTGCCGATGTCCACATCGGTCACCGCCGGATTGTCCCACAATAATCCGTAACCTCTTGACGACACGAGCACCGGTATGGCGACCTGCATGTTTTGCTGCCGCAGGCGCACGCTCGTGCCGCGATAATTCCACGTGCCGCTCTGATGCTGGCCCAGACCGTAGATATGTTCGTCCTCCGGCAACACAAACGACTGTATTACAGTCTGGCCGCTGGAATTTGTCGCAAGTGAGAATCCGCGTCCGGCCTCTGTTTCCTGCAACAACGATTTGCCGGCCGCATCAAAAAACTCCACGGCTGCTGTCTGGCGATTGACGTGGGCACTGACCATCGAAGTGGCGAGGACGAATTCATTGGTCGTTTCGCGCAGTTTCCATTTGGTCTTCTCAGGAGTGGAAATGACGCTGAAACTACCGTTCGTTGGAAAATTTTCGTTCGGACTGAACGTCACGCGGATGACGCGGTCTGACCAGACCTGCAAACGCAACCTGCCTGAGTCGGTTTTAAAAACGATTCCGTCCGATTGTTTTTCCGCGTGCGTCACCGACCCGATCGCCGTCGTGGCGCCAAGCGATACCATTGCCCAAAAAACCATTCGAATGTTCTTCATATTTTAGATTTCCGGCATGGCGATTATGAAAAGCGCGCCCGGAACGTAAGAGTGTCCCGGCCGGTCGCCTTCAGCAATGTCGTGATGGTCAATGCATCCGCATTTTGGTTCCAGTCGATGCGGTCATTCGAACCCAGCAGGTCGATCTTCGCCACTTTCTTTCCCAATTCTGCGTTGAGCCCCAGTGATTTGATGGTGATGTCGCCTTCCGGCATTCCCAACACATAGATATACAGGGCATCGTCTTTGGCCGTGAAGCGGATGTCCTGCGCGCCAAGTTTCATCTTATTCTCGTTGAACATGCCGCCGGAAATTTTAGTCGGGCCTTCGCCAAACGTTTTCCATGGCCGGCTGCCGAAGATTCCTTCGCCGTTTAGTTCCATCCAAGCAGCCAGGCCATCGAGAAATTTGACCTCGTCGCTGTCAATGGTGCCGTCGCCCTTCACCGGGATGTTCAAAAGCAGGTTTCCATTTTTGCTCACGATGTCCACGAGCATCCGCACCACCTGGCCGACGCTCTTGTACCTGTGGTTCTCAAAAATGCTGCGGTCGTAATGCCACTGGCCGATGCAGGTATCGGTCTGCCACGCTTGCGGTTTGATGTCCTCGGCAAAACCCCGCTCGTAATCCTCAACCAGCGCCGGACGATGTTCCAACGCGAGTTTTTTGCCGGTGACCACCGCCTCGACCTTCCCGTGGCGTTTCAGGCTGGCGTTATAATAATGCGCGGTGATGTCGAGCCCGGCCTGCCCAAGCGGCAACTCTGTATTATCGAAATAAAGCAGGTCGGGATGATATTTATCCACGAGATCGCGGCAGCGAAGGAACCAGCTCTCGACAAATTTAGGATTCATCGGTGGCGGATTCTCGTTCCACACGCGGTCATTTTTATCGTGCCAGGCTCGTACGGCCTGCGCAGTCGTCAGGCCATCCGGCATCACCATGTTCGGGCCGGTGTAAAGCTCCTGCGGATCGAGACCTTCCCACCATTTGCCCTTGCCGTCAGCTTTCGTGAGTTTGAACGCATCGTATCGCTGACCGGCCAGCTCGCCCTCACCGTCGTAACCGTAAGCAGTCTGGAACCAATGCCACGAATGCGCCGAATGATTTGTCACGCCGAAGCGCAGGCCGTGTTTGCGGGCGACGCGTGCCCACGTGCCGATCAGGTCGCGTTTGGGGCCGACGTTGACCGAGTTCCACGCGTGATGCGTTGAGTCGTAATTATCAAAATTGTCGTGATGGTTGGCCAGGGCGACGAAATATTTTGCGCCCGCCCGCACGTAACGCTTCATCAATTCTTCCGGCTGCCAGTTTTCCGCCTTCCACAAATGATCGATCTCCATGAAGCCGGTCTGGGTCGGATGGCCGCAATTCTTGAGATGATGCTCATACTGGTAATGGCCCTGGATATACATCTGCCGCGCATACCAGTCGCCCTGTTCCGGCACGCATTGCGCACTCCAATGCGCCCAGATACCGAATTTCGCATCGCGAAACCATTCCGGGCACTGATAATTTTTCGCGAGGGACTCCCAGGTGGGTTGGAACGGGCCGGAAATCATTTTGCCGGTGCCCTCTCTTTCACGTGGGCTGGCGCAGGACGGCAACAGTGGCATCGTCGCAACTGCGCCAGCGGTCACGGCCATTTTTTTGATGAATTCGCGGCGGGGGAGATGGTGTTTCATGTGGGCCTCGATAATTTATTGGGCAGTGATCTTGAGCGGCACACGCAAGCGGATGTCGTCCGAGGCCGAGCCAACGAGCAATTCATAATCGCCCGCTTCAACAACATATTGTTTTTTGGCCGTGTCCCAATAGCGTAAACGTTCCGCCGGAATCTCCAGCGAAATCCGCGCCGTTTGGTCCTTAGGGATGGAGACGCGTGCGAAACCGCAGAGCGCCATACGGGGTTGTGGCACTGCGGAATTGATGTGACGGAAATACACCTGCGTAACTTCATCGCCATCCCGCGTGCCGGAATTTTTCAGAGAGAACGTAAGTTTGACCGGCTCGCCATATCCGATGCGCTTCCGGGCCAGTTCGGCATCGGCATAATCGAACTTCGTGTAACTCAATCCATGGCCGAAGGCAAACAGCGGCGACCCCGCGAAGTAACGATATGTGCGATTGGTCATGGAATAATCTTCAAATTTGGGCAAGTCGCTGGTGGCGCGATAGAACGTGATGGGCAGGCGCCCGCTGGGATTGACATCGCCGAACAAAACTTCGGCCACCGCGCGTCCGCCTTGTTCGCCCGGGTACCAGGCCTGCACGATGGCGGGCAGGTTCGTCGCTTCCCACGGCATCGCGATGGCGCTGCCGCTACAATTCACGAACACAACCGGTTTTCCGGTCGCCTGCAACGCCTTCAGCAGGTCTGTTTGGATAGCGGGCAGTTCGATGCGCGTGCGGTCGCCTCCGGAAAAACCCTGATAGTTCACACGCATCTCTTCGCCCTCGAGTTGCGGGCTGATACCGCCGACGTAAACAATCACATCGGCCATCTGGGCAGTTTTGACGGCGCTCTCCATCTCATGAACGGGTTGCCAGCCGCTTTCGTCTTGTAACGCCAGTGGATAATTGAAGTTTGTGTCAGTGATCACTTCCACGCCATTGCCCGCTGCGGCTTTGATGCCGTCTAAAATGGTCATCGGACGCGCGGGTGTGCCGTTGTAATTGCCAAGCAACATCGGAATTGAATTCGCGTTTGCGCCGAGCACGGCGATGCGTTTGAACTTCGTCCGGTCCAGCGGCAGGATGCCTCTGTTTTTCAGGAGTACGATGGATTCGCGGGCGGTCTTGAGCGCGAGCGCTTCGTGTTCCGGCGTGTCGTTTTGCGCGAGCGTGATGCCGGCGTACGGGTCTTTGTCCGGTGGGTCGAACATGCCGAGGCGGAATCGCGCGTCGAACAATCGCCGGACGGCCACATCAATTTCGCTTTCGGAGATCAGCCCGGCTTTCACTGCGCGCGTCAGCGAATTGTAATCCGTGCCGCAGCAAAGGTCGTCGCCGGCTTTCACCGCGATGGCCGCTGCTTCTTCCGAGGTGCCGACGGTCTTGTGGTTCGCGTAAATATCATAAATCGCGCCGCAATCAGAGACCACATGCCCGTCAAAGCCCCATTGTTTGCGGAGAAGATCTGTGAGGAGCATGGGGTTGGCGCAGGCAGGCAGGCCAAAAACAGAATTGTAAGCACCCATCACCGCGCCGACATGCCCTTCGCGCACGGCGGCTTCAAAGTGTGGCAGATAGGTCTCATAAAAATCGCGCTCCGTGGGTTCGACATCGACCGAGTGACGCGTGGATTCGGGTCCGCTGTGAACGACGAAATGTTTTGCGCAGGCCATCGCCTTCAGGTGGTCCGGGTCGTCGCCCTGCAAACCGCGAATGAACGCGACGCCGAGGCGGGAAGTGAGAAAAGGATCTTCACCATACGTTTCCTGGCCTCGTCCCCAGCGCGGGTCGCGGAAGATATTGATATTGGGCGTCCAAAACGTGAGGCCGTAATAACGCGCAGCATCGCCGTTGTGTTTGGCGATGTAATCATTGTGTTTTGCGCGCGCTTCGGTGGCGATGACATCGGCGATATCATGAAGCAATGAAGTGTCCCACGTGGACGCCATGCCAATGGCCTGGGGGAACACCGTCGCCGTGCCGGCGCGCCCGACGCCATGCAGGCATTCGCTCCAGAAATCATACGCGGGAACGCCCAGACGCGGGATGCCTGCTGCGCCGTTGCGCATCTGCTGGATCTTTTCCGCCAGCGACATGCGGCTGACCAGGTCGCGCACGCGGGCTTCGCGGGGCTGCGAGGCGTCCTTCCAGATCTCCGGTGTGGTGACCGTTGGCGGTGTGATGGTCGCAGAATCCTCCGCGCCGATCAGGTCTGCCGCGCGAAACGAGATGAGCGACGTATTGGAAGCATCGCGGACTTCGAGCGTGTTCAATTTGGCATCGTTTGTCCGTCCGGTGAAGCTGAGCGTGAGTGGTCCGCGCAGCGCGTCACCCGGATGGTCGATGGTGGCAGTGATAGTTTTCACTTTGCCGGCTCCGCCGGTGTCGGTGAAAATATCCAGGTTCGTCGCGATGACCTGGTCACCACAGGCGATGTCAAAATAACGCTGCCCCGCCGCCAGATAATCCACTTCCACCAGCCCGATGCGGACGGAGTATTTGCCTGCTGGAAGGTTCGGGACAGACACGGAGAAGCTTGGGCCGTGGATCTCTTCGCGGAAGGCTTCCTCCATTCGCTTGGGAGCGTTCTCAATCGTCAGGCTTTCATGGCCGCGTCCGTGCTGGAACTGGCCGGTGACCATCACCTTCCGGTCGCAGGCAACGCATGTTTCATCCGTGGCGGATGCAGTGGTCTGGAGAAGAAACGTGGAAAGGATGAGCAGAAAAATTTGGCGGAGAAATTTTATGGCTTTCACAAACACAGAGCTAAACAACAGGGCGCGGAAGAGCAATGCAAAATACCCCAGCGTAACCCGAATGCGCCGGTTTACGTCTGCTTTCATCAAACAGGCCTTAAAATTCTGATGAATCAACTTTTTCTGCAAAAAACTTCGAAATTTGTGCTGGGCGCCATAGTGTTGGCCGGTCTTGTGGTCAACAGCAAAGGTGCTTCCAAATCCACTGCGGCCGCGTTTCCGGGTGTGGAGGGTTTTGGAGCACTGGCGACGGGCGGACGCGCCGGGGAAATCGTCCATGTCACGAATCTCGATGATGCGGGTGCCGGTTCGTTGCGCGAGGCCGTGAGCCAGCCGAATCGTTTTGTGGTGTTTGACGTCGGCGGAATCATCCGGCCCAAATCAAACCTTTCCGTGGCCAGCGACATCACGCTCGCCGGCCAAAGTGCGCCCGGTGATGGCATCGGTATCTACGGTCGTTCGGTTTCCTTCAGTGGCGGTCACAATGTCATTGTGCGTTACCTGCGGTTTCGCGAGGGCATCAACGGTGATAAGGGAAAATGTTCGGTTAATCTTTCCAGCGGCAACAACATGATTTTTGACCATTGTTCGATCGAATGGGGCCGGTGGGATTGCCTCGGGCTGACGCAGGGCAGCCACGATATCACCTTCCAATATTGCATGATCGGCGAGGGAGTTGATCCGCAACGCTTCGGTTCGCTTTCCGATTCGGTGACAAACATCACGTACTCGCACAATCTTTGGATCAATAACCAGAGCCGCAATCCCAAGGCAAAGGGAACGATACAATATATCAACAATGTCGTTTATGATTGGGGCGTATGTGGATTGGTGGGCGGCCATTCCGAAGCGGACCATCACCAGGACGTGATTGGGAATTATTTCGTCAAGGGACCGTCTTCCAATGACCACTTCACCGGTGAATATGCGTCGACCGACCACGTTTATCAGCGTGACAACTACGCGGACTTGGATCGCGATGGCCAGCTCAATGGGCGGTTGGCGGCAGAAAAAGATTTTGGCAGTGGCAGCAGCGCGCCGACGTTTGTGAACGCGCCTTATCTTAGCTCGCCTGTGCCGGTGACCGTTGAAGCGCCGGCGACGGCGTTCACCAACGTGCTCGCGCATGCGGGCGCATCGTTACATCGGGATTCCGTGGATGCGCGGCTCATCGCCGAAGTGGCGTCGCTGGGGAAACTGGGAAAAATTTCCCACACGGAAGAAGAAGCGGGCGGCATCGGCGAACTGAAGAGCGGGAAGCCGGTGTATGATGCGGCGAAATTCAAAACCGCTGCCGAACTGGAAACATTTTTGAATGGGCTGGTGAAATAGCCAGTTTTGGCGCGGATTAAGGCTGGATTTGCCGGGAACGAATGCATTCAATATTCGGATGAAATCCGCCGTGAAGAACCGCAAGATCCGCTGGGGTGTGCTCGGCTACGCGCGCATCGCGCGGGAAAAGGTGATTCCGGCCATCCAACGCGCGAAGAACGCGGAGTTTCACGCCATCGCGTCACGCGATTCCGCCAAACTCGATGCCTGCCGCAAGCTGTTCAATGTACCTAAAACATTTTCCAATTACGCTGACCTGTTGCGCGACCCGGAGATCGATGCAGTTTATATCCCGTTACCGAATTCTTTGCATCGTGAGTGGACGCTGAAGGCCGCTGATCACGGGAAACATATCCTGTGCGAAAAGCCGATCGCGCTGAACGCCACGGAAGCCCGCGATATGGTGGCGGCCTGCAAGGCGAACCAGGTCACCCTCATGGAAGCGTTCATGTACCGCTACACCGACCGCACTGTGAAGGTGCAGGAGATTTTACGGAGCGAGGTGCTGGGTGAGATAAAATTTGTCAGTTCCAACTTCCGTTTCTTTTTGAACCGCCCGGGCGACGTGCGGCTGGTGCGCGAACTCGGCGGCGGCTCGCTGTACGATGTGGGTTGTTATCCGGTCAACTTCGCCGGGATGGTTGCCGACGAGATCACGGAGACGCCCGGTTCAGCCGTCCCTGAATCCGTCTGTGCTGAATGCGTGACGATCGATGACGTGGACGTTCTTTTTTCCGCGCTGCTCAAATATCCATCGGGATTGATCGCGTCGCTGAATTGCGGTTTCAACGCGCATCGGCGGATTTTCTCGGAGATTGTCGGCACAAAAGGATTGCTCGAAATACCGGATACGTTTTTCGATAACGCCGGCAAGTTGATGCTGACCATTGATGACAAGACGACCGAGATCGACGTGGCGCAGTGTGACCGGTACAAGTTGGAGATCGAGGATTTTTCCGACGCGCTGCTGACCAAACGTGAGCCGATGTTTCGTCTGGCCGAAACCTTGCGAAATATGGAAGTGCTGGACCGGCTGTTTGCCGCGGCGAACAAAAAAGACATTTTAATTTGATATGAGAACTTCAGGCATCCTTGGATTTATCTGTGCGGCAGGTTTACTGGCCGCGTCCGGCCAGGCAGCTCCGCCAAAGGCGGCATCTTTGGACCCGTTTGCGTGGCCCGTGCTTACGTCGCAGACCAAACCTTGGGCGTTCTGGTGGTGGATGGGCAGTGCCGTGGACGAAACCAATCTCAGCCACGAACTGCAGCGTTACCACGACGCGGGCATGGGCGGTGTCCATGTCATTCCCATCTACGGCGCTTACGGTTTTGAATCAAATTACATCGAATATCTGTCGCCGAAGTGGATGGAGATGATGAGTTACACCGTCACGGAGGCGAAACGTTTAGGCATGGGCATTGATATGACCACGGGCACCGGCTGGTGCTTCGGCGGGCCGACCGTCAGCGACGAGGATGCGAATGCGAGCGTGCAGACAGACACGTACACGGTCACGCCGGACAAATCGCTCATGCAAAAATTTGATCCGGCCATGACACAGGCGTTGATGGCGTTTTCATCCACCGGCGAGAAGAATGACCTGATGCATCTGATCTCCACCAACGGCGAAGTGATCTTTGCGCCCTCTGACGGCACGTGGAAAGTATACGCCATCTCGCAACAGCCCTCCGGCCAGAAGGTGAAGCGCCCGGCGCCCGGCGGCGAAGGCTGGATGTTGAATCTCTTTTACGCCGAGGCGATGACGAATTACCTCAAATGGTTCAGCGCGGCGTTTGATCATTACACTAACGCGATACCGCGCTCGCAGTTCCAGGATTCGTATGAATACCGGAATGACTGGTCGCCGGACTTTTTTGCGGAATTTGAAAAGCGCCGCGGCTACCGGTTGCAGGATGAGTTGCCCGCGCTGTTCGGGAGCATGAAGGATGACCACGCGTCGCGCGTGAAATCCGATTATCGCGAAACGATGTCCGACATGATGGTGGAGAACACCCTGCCGTTGTGGGTGAAGTGGTCGCACGACCACGGCTTTATCACGCGCGACCAGGCGCATGGTTCGCCGGGCAACCTGCTCGACCTGTATGCCGTCGCGGATATTCCCGAGACGGAGATGTTCCACAGCGACCGGAGTATTTTCATTTCCAAATTTGCCTCATCGGCCTCGCACGTGGCCGGGCATCCACTGACCTCGGCGGAAACGGGGACCTGGTTGACGGAGCATTTCGTCACGACGCTGGCCGACCTGAAATACCTGGAGGACGACATGTTCCTCAGTGGCATCAACCATATCTTTTATCACGGCGTCTGTTACTCGCCGGATGAAGCGATGTGGCCCGGCTGGACTTTCTACGCTTCGACGGACATGAATCCGCGCAACTCCATCTGGCATGATGTGGGCACGCTCAATGCCTACGCGGCGCGTTGCCAGGCAGTGCTGCAATCCGGCAAGCCGGACAATGACGTGCTGCTCTATTGGCCGATCTATGACCATTGGCATAATCCGAACGGCACGGTGCAGCTCATCCGCATCCATGGGCCGGACTGGTTCGACACGCAGAACATCAGCAAGGCGTCGAAGGAACTTTGGAAGAATGGTTATGGGTTTGATTATGTTTCTGATCGCGCACTTCTGGAAGCGACGGTCGTGGGAGGAAAAGTTCAAGTGCCCGGTGGCAGTTACAAGGTCATCGTTGTGCCGGAATGCACCTACATGCCGCTGGCGACGTTGAAGCAGCTTCGCGCGCTGGCGGAAGCGGGCGCGACCGTGATCTTTCAGAATCAATTGCCATCCGATGTGCCGGGCCTGGGAAACCTGGAGGAGCAGCGCGCGGAATTTAAAGCGCAACTCGCGCGACTCAACCAGCCGGACGTGGCGTGGTCGGCGATGGGCGGGGGCAAGATCGGCAAGGGCGTGGTGCTCCATGGCAATCTGGAACTCGGATTATCAGCCGCTGAAACCCCGCGCGAAGTGCTGGCCGACAACGGCCTTTCACATATCCGACGTTCGTTCGACGGGGGGTGGCATTATTTCATCGCGAACCGTGGAGAAACCAATTTCGACGGCTGGGTCACGCTGGCGCGTCCGGCAAAATCCGTGGTGGTGCTCGACCCCATGACGGGACGCGAAGGGGTTGCTGCTGTGCAACCGATGGGCGATCAGGTGAGCGTGCATCTGCAACTCGTGGCCGGTGGCTCGATCATCCTGCGCGCTTTGGCGGACAAGGAGGTGAAAGGAGCGGCATGGAATTATTGGCAGGCCAAAGGTCAGCCGGTGGAGATTGCCGGTGAGTGGAACGTGAAGTTTGTGCAGGGCGGGCCGACGTTGCCGGCGCCGTTTACCACGAGCAAGCTGGGCTCATGGACAGAATCCGGCGACACGAATGCGCAGAGTTTTGCGGGGTCAGCGAGTTATTCCATCACCTTCGATGCGCCGGGGGACGCGAAGGGAAATTACTATCTGGATCTCGGCAAGGTAAGCCAGAGCGCGCGCGTGCGGTTGAATGGACGCAATTTGGGCACGCTCATCATCCCGCCCTTCCGCGTGGTCGTGAGCGACCTGAAGCCGAAGGGCAACGTGCTGGAGGTCGAAGTGACGAGCGTGGCGGCAAATCGCGTCCGCGACCTGGACGTGCGCGGTGTGAAATGGAAATATTTCCGCGACATCAACGTGGTGAACCTGGCTTACCGTCCGTTTGACGCGTCGGATTGGCCGCTGACGGATTGTGGCTTGATGGGGACGGTGACGGTGACGGCGATCGGTGGGGAATGACTAATTTGCAAGCGCTAAGGAAGAGAGAAGTGCCGTCGCTTGTGGCGTCTCCAAAGCCTCCTCGCCAGCTTTGCAATTATATGTCACGTACAGAAGAACCTGCCGATATGCGATAAACCAAGTCTTCCAGTAAGTTCCTTTGTTCTGATTGATATATTCTGTGGCATATCCTGTGAAGTTTCCACACTGCACCATTCTAACTTCTACGTTTTTAGGACAGTTCTCTCGAAGCTGAGTAAGAACTTCGCTTTGAAGCAGGGGCGCGTCCATTTTTTGCGAACCGCTGATATGAAGGGCTCCAACGCCTTCGGGTTGGGTGAATTCAACACATTCTTCAAATTCTTCCGCTTTCCATGGCGGAGGAATTTCGATTTGCCACAACATGCTCTTGAATATTGGAAGCATTATTTAAAACTAATGTAGAATCATTTTGCCATACTTAGAAACATGCGCCAAGACAGACTTGGGATATGGCCGAATCAGTTTTCGCATGAATTAGGGGATGACAGGTTGGGTGGCAGAAGGTAGCCTTAGCGAAGTCACCTAAGGCCCTGATTATGTATTTGTTCCGTCTTCGGCTTGTTGTTTGCGCCCTGGCACTTTTTGCCTCCTCAGAATTTCTCCATTCCCAATTGCTGGCGTTTCCCGGCGCGCAGGGGTTTGGCCGGTTTTCGGTGGGCGGTCGGGGAGGGTCGGTGGTTCACGTCACGAATCTGTTGGACTCCGGCGCGGGTTCGTTCCGCACAGCGGTGTCTTCGCCGAATCGTACCGTGGTCTTCGATGTGGCTGGTGTCATCCGCATCAGCAATGTCGTGGTGGTGGCCAACAACGTCACCATCGCGGGGCAGACCGCGCCGGGCGGTGGCGTCACGCTCTATGGCAGCCGGTTGTCGTACTCCGGCGCGAACAACAGCATCACGCGCTTCATCCGCACGCGCATGGGCAACAGCAGTGATGACAACGACACCATCACCATCGCCAATGGGCATGACATGATCTTTGATCACATCTCGGATTCGTGGGGGAATGACGAAACGTTTTCGGTGAGTGGCAGCGACCCGGCGAACATCAGCATTCAATCCACCATCATCTCCCAGGGTTTGCAGACCCATTCGGCGGGCGGGTTGATACAATCGGCCGGTGGTGTGAGCATCGTGCGTTGCTTTTACATCGATAACAACATCCGGAATCCCAAGGTGAAGTTCACCAATGAATTCGTGAACTGTGTGCTCTATGACTGGGGCAGCCAAGGATATATTTTGGGTGGCGATTCCAGCGGCATTTCCTGTGCGAACGTCATCAACAATTATTTCATCCGTGGGCCGGAATCGTCCGGCGAAGCGGTCACGGGCGGCAACCTGAATTTCCGCATCTACGCGCAGAGCAACTGGTTTGATTCCAACCTGAACGGCGTCCTGGACGGGGTGGCGCTCACGCAACCGGACTTCGGTACGGTGACGTGGGAGACCCAGCCGTTCAATTATCCCACGACGAATGCGCTGCCGCCGTTGACGGCGTTGAAGCTGGCCATCAGCGATGTGGGGAATTCGTGGCAGCGCGATATCGTGGATGAAAGGATGCTCACAGAACTCACGTCGTGGGGCACGCTGGGTGAGACGATCAGCAGCGAATTTGAAACGCCGATGAGCGGGCCGGGATTGCTCAAAGGTGGCGCGGCGTATCCGGACGGCGATCAGGATGGCCTGCCGGATTTTTGGGAACAAGGCCTGGGCATGAACACGAACGCGGCGAACAACAATGACCTCAGCCCGAGCGGCTACACCCGGCTGGAGGATTATTGTGACTGGCTGGCCGACCCGCATGGCGTGGCGCTGACGAACACGACGGTGAACATTGACCTGCGGCAATTCACGCGCGGTTTCACGAATGCGTCGCCGGTCTATTCGGTGTCCGGCGCGTCGAATGGCGTGGCGACGTTGCTGAACGACCATATCGTACAATTTGTTCCGACGCCGGGAATGATCGGGCAGGCGGGATTTCAGTTCACGTTGGTGGACGCGGATGGCTGCACGATAACGCGGCCAATGAACCTGTTCTTCACGCCGCTGGCGCAATCATTCACCTCCGTCTGGCGTGGGGACGATGCGACGAACAACTGGAACGCGGCAGGCGATTACAACTGGTTCAACAACCAATCGTTGCTGTATCCGTTCCACACGGGCGACCCGGTGATGTTCGATGACAGTGGTTCGACGAATCCGGCGGCGAGGCTCATCGGTTCGCTGCAACCCGCGAGTGTGACGTTTGACACGGCGAAGAATTATGTGCTGGGCGGCATCGGTTCCATGGATGGTGCGATGAAGCTGGTCAAGGCCGGCACAGGCATCGTGACGATCGGGAACGTGAACTCGTACACCGGCACCACCACGGTCAGCAATGGTACGTTGCTGGTGGATGGCGAGTTGAGCGGAAGCGTGGTGACGGTGATGAACGGTGCCACCATCGGCGGCAGCGGCAAGATTGATTTATCGCCAGTGCTGCAAAGCGGCGCCATGGTCGCGCCGGGACATGGTATCGGCGGCGAAGGCAAGTTCTTCATCTCCAGCCCGCTCACCGAGAGCGGTGGAATCGTCAATCAGTTCGACCTGTCGGATGACCCGACGGGCACGGTGAAGACGAACGACCAGATCATCATCACCGGCGCATTGACGGTGAGTGGAAAAAACACCATTCGCGTGACGCTACCGGATGGACCGTTGCTCAATGGCACCTATACGCTGTTCAAGTTCACGAGCTTTATCGGCAGCCTGACGAATTTTAATCTCATCAATGCCAACGGCATCCTCACGAATCCGCCGGGCGAGATCGATATCCTGGTGAACAACATCCGCACGCCGGGAAACCTCACGTGGGTAGGCGGTGTGGCGGGCAACACCTGGGATGACGGTGTGACGACCAATTGGTTGAATGGCGCATCGGCGGACGTGTTCCATTTCTTCGATACGATCCTGTTCGATGACACCGGCTCGCTTGCCCCGCCGGTGAACCTGGTGGGCAGCGTGACGCCGGCGAACGTGACCGTTAATGCGACCAACGATTACACCTTCGTGGGCAGCGGAAAGATCAGTGGGTTCGGCAACCTCATCAAAACCAATTCCGGCACGCTCACGATGCAGGCGACCAATGATTACGCGGGCGTGACGGTGCTCGGCGGCGGTGTGTTGAGCGTGTCCTGGCTGACGAATTCCGGCCTGGCCAGTCCCATCGGGGCGGCGGACAGCAACTCGGACAATGTGCTCTTCACGGGCGGCACCTTGCGCTTTACCGGTGGGAATGGGAGCACAGACCATGGGATGACTTTGAGTAACGGAATAGTGGATGTGACTTCGAGTGCGACAACGTTGACGTTTAACGGCGTGATCACGGGAAGCGGCACGTTGACGAAGATGGGCCAGGGACGATTGGCCTTGAGCGGCATCAATACCTACAGCGGCAGTACGCTGGTGAATGACGGTTCGCTGCAATTGAGCACCACAACCGGCACGGGCAGTTTTGGAACCGGACCGGTCACGTTGAACGGCCTCACCAATGCCGTCACACTGCGCTTTGGGAGCGACGGGCAGACGATGGCAAACACGTTGAACGTCATCGGCACAAACAATTTTACGTCTGATCCGGGCAATCAGATAGTTTCAGATATGACCGGCGACGGCACGTTGACGGTCAATGGCGGGACGACGTTTACGTTTGGCGGAAACATGTCGTCGTTCAGCGGCACAGTGAAAGCAGGCGCGATCATCAATCTGCGTTTCAATGGCAGCACGGGCAGCTCGAACGCGGTGTTTGATCTGGGGAACAATTTTGTAACGAACAACAACCGCAACGGCGGCGTGACGATCTATCTGGGCGGGCTTATCGGCGGCTCAGGCACGCTCTTACGCGGCGCAGAATCGGCGGACGCGCCGACGACCTATGTCATCGGCGGGAAGAACCTGGACACGACCTTCGCTGGCCGGATCACAGAACGGGTGGCGACGCGACCTGCGAACATCCAGAAGGAGGGGACGGGTGTGTTCACGTTGACCGGAGCCAGCGCTTCCACCGGGACCACGACGGTCAATGGCGGGACGTTGATGGTCAATAACACCACGGGCAGCGGTCTGGGAACCAATACGGTGACCGTGAATGACGGCGGAACCCTGGCAGGAACAGGTTTTATTTCCGGTGCGGTGGTGGTGAACAGCGGCGGGATGATTTCGCCGGGAAATAATGCCATCGGTACGTTGACGCTACGCAGCAATTTGACGTTGAACGCAGGCTCGGTCCTGAATCTGGAATTTGGTCCCGGCGTTGTGCCGAATGACCGGGTCCTGGTCACCAACAACCTGGTGCTCGGTGGCGTCGTCAATATCACGAGTCTCAATACGCTGGCGGCCGGCACGTACACTTTGATGTTTTACGGCAAAAATCTGAGCGGAACATTGCCGGTCGTCGGAACGGCGCCGAGAGGTTTTATTTACACGTTCAACACGAACACGACCGGCCAGGTGCGATTGATCGTGAAGGCGGAAACGCCGCCGGTGTTCGCCGGAATCGGCCAGAACAGCAACGGGCTGTTGTTTGCCGGCGCAGGTGGACCGACTAATTTCCCTTATTATGTATTGGCGACGACGAATGTCCTGCTGCCGGTGACGAACTGGGACCGGGTGGCAACGAATATGTTCGATGCCACTGGTGCTTTCAGCTTCACGAACGCGATGACGAACGCGTCGCAGCAGTTTTACCGGCTGGAACTTCCTTAGAAACTGTCTTAAGCGCCACGAGTGGCACGCCGCCGCAGTCGGCGCACTGGCCGTCAATAGTCGTGAATTGCGTCAGGCAACGGGGACAGAAGGATTGGCAGGTCTCTTCGCGCTTCGGCGCACCGCACAATTCATCGGGATCAAGTTTGTTGCGGCGCAAAAAATTTTCCATGGTTCGCAACAGGGTTTGCCGCGAAAATATTTCGGCTTCTTTGCGGGCCACCTCTTTATCGGAATACGACGGTGTAATGGTGTAGCGCAGATCGCGGAGCGTTTTTTCGGCGAAGGCGCGAAAAGCTTGTGGCGTACAAAACTCACCGACCACGGCCAGCGGGTGATAGGTTTCCAGTAAACGGCGGGAAAGGAAATCACGTCCGCGCATAGCGGTGGCCGGGGCGAGCAGGACGGTGATGAAATGAGTAAAACGGTCGTCATCCGCCGCGGGGAAGAAATATTTGTGCACGCGATAGCACATGATTGCGAGACTGATGGTGAATGCCAGCATGCCGATGAGGAGCGGAAGCCAGGTGCGAACCAGCCCAAAGCGATAGATCATCGCCGGGGCATAACAGAAGAGATAAAAGAAAAGTCCGTTGCCCAGCCATTGAATATTGCGGGTGCGGCCTTTGAATTCTTTCCAGCGCGTCTCGATGGCTTTGGTGTCGAACATGGATTGAACCATCTTTTCGATGGCCGCACCACGGCGGTCGGGTTTTTCGTTTTTGAGTTCGAGCAATTGGCGCGTCACCAGGACCGCATAAGTCTGCGTGGGAAATTTGAAGGCCGGTTTTCCGTTGAGGTACACTTTGCGGCCGCGCGTTTCGACGGTGTTAATCCCGGCCAGCGGAAGAAGGCCGTTGAGTTTTCCGCCGGAAAGGCCTTGCGGCGACAGTGTGAAGGGCAGGGGATTGCCGGCGACGATGCTGCCCAGCGGAGGCAGCGGCCACGCGAGTACGATTCCGCCGTGTTGGTTGCCTGAGAACTGGCCGGGCCGCCTGACGCACCATTTTTTACCGAGCCAGGTGAGGCAGGCTACCGAACCGCGCGGCAGCCAGTGGATGCATTCCCACAAATAAAGCGCGGCGAGAACGAGAAACAGCAATTGCAATTCGTTCATGCGCGGCGGTATGCATCAGGTGCCCGACTTGCGACCGGTGATCTTCGCCCAAAATTTCTTGATGCTGGTAGCGATGGCGGCAACGGCCACCGCGATCAGCTTCCAGGCTTTCTTGAAAAGGACAGCGACCCACGCGAGCAATCCAAGCTTGGCCGCCGCCACGCCCGCGCCGCCCACGACGAGCGCGGCGAGGCCGTACTTGGCGAGTTTGTCTCCGGGACGATATTCGGCATAGGTCTGGCCGGCCTCGAACGAATATCCCGCCAGCAGGCTGGAATAAGTGGGCAGGGTGGTCGGCAATTGGTTGGGTTCGCAGATCAGCACTACCTCCATCACGCCCTGGCGGCCGAGGATGCGCGTGTTGTAATTGAGAAGCGGATGGCCTTCGGCTGTACAACGAACGGCCCAGGTAAGGTTGTGGGTGGCCTCGTCGTAATGCGGCGGTTGTTCCCAGCCGACGACCTCCAACGGCGGGCTGCCATTTTTTATGCGTTCCTTGTTGGCCTCCGCCGTGCCTTCTTTGATGTCAGCAAGGATCTTGTCCGCGTTGAGGTTGTTTTTCTCGTCATCTTTCACGTAACCGACGTCAGAAAAATCAAACATGACGGACCAGTCTTCATTGGTGGAGATGATGGTGCCCACTTCCTGGCCGCTGATCGGCTCGCCGCTCGCTTTCAGGAGCTGGCGGGTGGTGTCGCCGTCATAAAAAATATCGGCCTCCGGCAATTGGATGTGGCCGGCAGCGCCGAGCCTGGCCACGGCTGGCCCATTCAGATGACGGATCTTTGGCGCGGGGCCGGTATCCTGCGCAACCGCCGAGAAGGCGGCCATCAACACGCCGAGAAGGATTCCGCGAAACAGTTTTTGCTGAAACATATTTTTTGATCGGGTTGTGGGCCGGAATCCCGGCCACTCGGGATGCTGAACGCGCCCGTTTTGGCCGAACCGATGGACTGAGTCAAGCTTTTGACTACACGTTAAACTTGAACAGCATCACGTCGCCGTCTTTGACGACGTATTCCTTGCCTTCCATGCGGTAGAGGCCTTTTTCGCGGGCGGCGGCGACGGAACCCAGTTTTACGAGGTCATCGTAAGCCACCGTTTCGGCTTTAATGAAACCGCGCTCGAAATCCGAGTGGATGACGCCAGCAGCTTTGGGGGCGGTATCGCCGGCATGGATGGTCCAGGCGCGGGCTTCTTTTTCGCCGGCCGTGAAATACGTGCGCAGGCCGAGCAGATGATAGGTGGCGCGGATGAGGGCGCCGACGCCCGATTCGTTGACGCCGAGTTCCTTCAAAAATTCCTTCGCCTCTTCCGGGGAAAGGTCAACGAGGTCGCTCTCGATCTGGGCGCTGATGACGACGGCTTCGCAGGCGAGGTGGGTCTTCACGTATTCCTCGACTTTTTGGACGTACGGATTTTTGTTGCCCAGTGCGAGTTCGGATTCCTTGACGTTGCAGGCGAAGATGGTGGGCTTGTCCGTGAGCAGGAAGAAGCTTTTGGCGGCGTGCTTGTCTTCCGGTGTGAGGTGGACGGCCAGGGCGAGCTTGCCGGCATCCAGCACGGGCTCAAATTTCGCGAGGAGGGCGTCTTCGGCCACGGCGGCCTTGTCACCGCGCTTCACGTCCTTGGCCACTTTTTCGCGGCGCTTCTTGATGTTCTCGAGGTCGGCGATGACAAGTTCGGTGTTGATGATCTCGATATCGCGCACGGGATCCACGTTGCCGGTGACGTGATGGATGTCCGGGTCATCAAAACAGCGCACGACCTGCACGATGGCATCCACTTCACGGATGACGCTGAGAAATTTGTTGCCGAGACCTTCACCCTGGGACGCGCCCTTGACGAGGCCGGCGATGTCCACAAATTCCACGGCGGCGGGGATGAGCACGGCGGTTTTGGCGATTTTGGCGAGCACTTCGAGGCGTGGGTCGGGGACGGTGACGATGCCCATGTTGGGGTCGATGGTGCAAAAGGGGTAGTTGGCCGCTTCCGCTTTACGGGTGCGGGTGACGGCGTTGAACAAGGTGGACTTGCCAACGTTAGGGAGACCGACGATTCCGGCTTTTAACATAAAAATTAAGGCCGTCTAGGAACGCAGAGATTGCAGGGAGAAGAAAGCAAATAATTGATAGATGATAAAGAGTGAACCAGAGGCGAAAAAGATTGCATGTGGGAACAGGCGGCCTTAACCATGCATAATGATATCGCTACGCGTGTGGATGTACGGGTTGGCCGGGCTCTTGGGTGTGGGCTTGTTGATGACGGGCTGTGCTTCCACTTCGCAATCCACGGACATCCCGGACCAGACCCGTCAAATACAGGACCCGGCCAAGGCGCGGATTTATTTGATGCGCGGGACGAAGTTCTGGGGCAATGGCGATGCCATTCAATTAGCGCTGGTCGATAAACACGCGGAGGCCCGTCAAGTGGGCTATACGCCCGATCTGCTCGGTGAACTGGGGCCGGGTCATTATTTGTGTGTGGAAAATCTTCCCGGCATTGTGGTGATCACGACGGTTCAAGCCAACCCCGACACCGACGTGACGCTCAAACTCGTGGCCGGCCATGTTTATTATGTTCGCCTATCCGTGGGGGCCGGATTTGACGGGCCGACGGCCGTGCTCAAAACAGTCAGTGAAGAAGAGGGAAGATCGCTCCTCAAACATTGCAAGCCGCCGAAGCACTAAAAGCTAAGCGCTTTTTTGATGAGCACCATCAGGTCGGCGTGATTTTCCACGGCTTTGAGCTGCGGGAATTCCTGTTTCACTTTTTCGGGAGCGTGGATGAGGAAGCCGGTGTTGGCTTCGAGCAACATGGCGGTGTCGTTGTAGGAATCGCCGGCGGAAATGACGTTGTAGTTCAGTGACTTGAGGGCGGCGACGGATTTTTGTTTTTGGTTGGGCTGGCGCAGTTGATAGCCGGTGATGCGGTCGTTCTGGACGATGAGGCGATGGCAGAAGAGCGTGGGCCAGTTGAGCTGGCGCATGAGAGGCTGGGCGAACTGCTCGAAGGTGTCGGACAAAATGATGACTTGCACCAGGGAGCGGAGTTCATCGAGAAATTCTTTTCCGCCGGGCAAGGGCTTGAGGGTGCCGATGACGTGTTGGATATCGGAAAGCTTGATGCCGTGGCGGTCGAGGATTTCCATGCGGTAATGCATGAGCTTGTCGTAGTCCGGCTCGTCCCGGGTGGTGCGGCGGAGTTCGGGGATCCTGGTTTTCTCAGAGACGGCGATCCAGATCTCGGGCGTCAGCACGCCTTCCATGTCCAAAGTAACGATTGATTGTTTCACGTGCGGGGAGTTTTCCAAATCCCGCGCGATGTGTCGAGTGCGCGCGAACTCAAACGCGGGCTGCTTCCATTTTGGGGGCAAGCAGATGGAAAACCAGCAGCCCCGCGAGATACATCAAGGCACAGAGGATGAACAAAATCAGGTAGCCGGTTTCAACATCGCCCTTGGACCTGAAGGCATTGATGACATGACCGGCCAGCGCGCCGAACAAGGCGGCGGCGGTGAAGCCGCCCATGGTGCCGATGCTGGTGACGGAGGCCACGACCTTTTTGGGGAACATGTCCGAAGGGGTGGTGAGGAGGTTGGCCGACCAGGCCTGATGCGATGCAGCCACCACGCCGAGGAGAATAACCGCCGGCCACAGGGAAACAAATTTCACGGCAATAACCGGAAGGGCCATGACGGCGAAGATGAGCATCGTGGTTTTCCGCGCCCGGTTGACGGACCAGCCGGTCTTGATCAAGCGGGAGGAAATCCAGCCGCCGCCGACGCTGCCCACCGTGGTGAGGGAATAGATGATGATGAGCGGCAGGGCAAAGTGGACGATATCTTTGATATCAACCTGATACTTGTCCTTGAGGTAGATGGGCAGCCAGAACAAGTAGAAAACCCACGGGGAATCGGTAAGGAGTTTGCCGAGGAAATACGCCCACGTCTGCCGGTGGCGGAGCAAAGTCAGCCACGGGACATTTTCCGTGGAGGCCTGCTGTTCATCGAGGTCGCTGTTGATGTAATCGAATTCCGCCTTCGTCAGTCGCTTTTTCTCGGATGGCTTGCGATAGATGGCCAGCCAGAACCCCAGCCAGATGAGGTCGCAGGTGCCGGTGATGATGAAGCCGATCTGCCAGAAGGGGTGCGCCGGGTCTGACGCAAAATAGTAAATGGCCCAGGGAATGACGAGCGGGGCCAAAACCGCACCGACGTTTGCGCCTGAGTTAAAAATTCCGGCTGCCAGGGCCCGCTCTTTTTTGGGAAACCACTCGGCCACCGTTTTGATGGCCGAGGGAAAATTGCCCGACTCGCCGATGCCGAGGCTGACCCGCGCGATGCCCAGGCCGAACGAACTCCGCGCCAGCGCATGGGCCAGGGAGGAAAGTCCCCAGATGGTCACGGAGATGGCGTAGCCGGCCCGCGTGCCAATCCTGTCGACGACCCGCCCGAACACCAGAACGCCCAGGGCATACGCGATGGTGAAGGCGGTGGTGATATATCCATATTCGATGTCGATATTGTTCGGGTTCGCCCAATGGAGTTCCTGCTGCAATACCGGTCGCAGGATGCCAATGACCTGGCGGTCCATGTAATTGATGGTGGTGGCGAAGAAGAGCAACGCACAGATCACCCAACGATAACGGCCAATTTTAGCTACGTCCGTCCCTGACTCCCTGAGGTTCATGATAAGAAACCGATTTGTTTTATGAGATGTGGAGTAGTTTTACAAATCGTTCCCGGCATGTCGAGAAGTTCGCGCCAGCCGATTCCCACTTGCCAACGGGGGCGGGCGGGTTCAAGTTCTGCGGGTTCACCAGTACGAATTTGACCAAACCAAAATCATCTATGAAACACACTATTCTATTCGCTGCCACGTTGCTGATGGCGGGCTCACTGATCGCGGCTGATGCCCCGGCGGCGGCTGATTCATCCGCAAAAGACGCGGTCACGGCGGCGGCCAAAGCGCTGGCCGGAAAAGACAACTATAGCTGGACGACCACTGTGGTGGTGCCGGCGGGCGGGCGGTTCCGTCCGGGTCCGACGACCGGCCAGACGGAAAAGGGCGGGTACACGCACGTGAGCTCGAGCTTTGGCGACAATACGACGGAGATGGTTTTGAAGGGTGACAAGGCCGTGGTCAGCACATCGGATAATGGCTGGCAAACACCGGCTGAACTGGATTCCGCCGAAGGGATGGGACGTTTTCTCGGGGCCATGGCGCGCGATTTCAAAGCTCCGGCAACCCTGGCAAGTGATTTGGTCGCTGGCACGTCGGAGATAAAAAAGGACGGCGATGCATATTCCAGCGACCTGACGGAAGTGGAAGTGAAGACCTTGCTCACGTTCCGGGCCGGTAACACTGCGCCGACAGTGAGCGATGCCAAAGGGACGGCGAAATTTTGGATCACGGACGGCACACTCTCCAAGTACGAGACTCACGTGACGGGCAAAGTGAGCTTCAATGGCACTGACCGCGACGTGGATCGCACTTCAACCACGGAGATATCGGCAGTCAACACGACCAAGGTCGTGGTGCCGGATGAGGCGCAGAAGAAAATGAATCCGCCCGCCGCTGCGCCGGAAGCCAAGAAGCCCTGAGCATCACCGCGCGTTATCGACATTGGGTCAAACGCGTCACTGAGGTCGACAATCGCTCTCACTCTCCTATCGGATGGGGAAGGTTGGGGTGAGGGCAGAGTTGTTCAGTGCTATCTGTGTTTGAAGTATTGCACGGCGCGTTCGTGGCGCTGTGCGGCGGTCATCGAGTTGAAGGTGCCCAGGTTGCGGCGCTTGCCGGTGCTGGGATTCAGCTTCCTCGAATACAGACGGTATTTGCCGGATGATAATTTTCTGATCATAACGGACTCCTTTCTTATTTAACTTCGCGCGGGCGGGAGAAGATTTCTATTTATTTTTTTCTCATGGTCCAAGCACAGACATTTCGAAGAAGCTATGACCGGAAGTTGCGCTTCCCCCCTATTTATCAGCGCGGACTCACGTCCGCGACTACCCATTTACGTAGCCGCCGACGTGAGTCGGCGCAAACTTCCGGTGCCGACCTCTTGCAAACACTGGCACGTGTAATTCAATAAGACGGCATTTAACAAATCACTCCGGCGGACAAATCCTTTTTGGACGGAGCAGCAGGTCGGATTGGCCGAGGATGACGCCGGCGACGATCAGGGACATGGCTATCCAAAAAGTTTGGGTGACGGGCTCGCCCAAACAAAAATGCGCCCAGGTCATGGTGCTAAGCGGGATGAGGTTGTTGAAAAGCAGGACGCGGCTGGCGGGCCAATGGCGCAGCGAATTGGTCCAGATGCCGAAAGCCACGACGCCACCGGCGACGACGCAATAGAGTTGCACGCCGAGCATCGCCATCGTGCAAGGCATGACAGGGGACATAATTGTTTCCACGACGGCCAGTGGAATCAGCAGGATGCCGGCGCGCCACATGGTTTGCGCGGCGACATCTGCGCCGGGAAGCAGGTTGCCGAGCGCGCGGCTTTCACGGCCGTAAACGGTCCAGAGGACGCTGCCGATGAGGCCGAGGGCTTCGCCGGGGAGACTGGTTTTAGCATTGTGCAACGCGGGCCAGAACAGGGTGATGACACCGGCCAGCGCCAGCGCGGCCGCACCGTAAAGACGAAGGCTGCGGAGTGATTTAGCCGGACGTTCTTCCCACAACAAGGCCCACACGGGCGAGGCGCCGAGATACAACGCGACGTGCGAGGCGGAGGTGAAGCGGAGGGCCCAGTTGAAGCACACGATGTACGCGGCGAGGGTCAGGCCGCCGCGCAGCCAGAGCCGGCGTCGGGTGTCGGCGGTGATGGGAGCGGATGGTCCGAATAAATTTGTCCAGCGCAGGAGGCCGGCGAGCAGGAGACCGGCGCAGATGAAGCGGGTGCTGCCGGTGACGACGGGCGGCCAGGATTGGACGAGCCATTTGGTGCCGGTGTTGTTGCCGCCCCAGAGGAAGATGGCGAAGGCGAGGCTGGCGGCGATGGCGAAATTGGGATTAGAGCGGCGCACAGTATGGAATCCTTCGTGGCGGCGGAGTGTTTCAAAAATGCGGGAGGGTGTCGAGTGTGGGAGGATCAGGGTAAACATCCAACAACCAACATCGCACATCCAACATCCAATAGGAGGTGGACGACGGCGCGCAACGGAGTGCGCGCCCTACCATTGGTCAAGTTTCGGTGATGACGGTATCGGTGTGTTCGTAGGCGGGGGCGCAGCAACAGAGGAGGCGGAGGGGTTCCTGGCCGGTGTTCCAGAGTTTGTGTTTCTTTCCGGGTGGGATGGCGATGGCGTCGCCGGGTTTCACATCCCGTGTCTCGGTCCCGATGCGGATGCGTCCGGTGCCGTGGGTGATGTAATAGATCTCCTCGGCCCTGGGATGATAATGTTCCTGCGTGCTGGCGCCTACGGGCAAGCGCGCCTCGGCAAGGCTTTGGTTGCGGATGGTGGAATTGCGGTGCGCGAGCAGTTCGCGGATCTCCGAGCCGTCCTTGGTGATGAACGAGGGCACGTCAGCGAGATTTTTGATGTCCATTGGCCCCGCGGAGCCAGGTTTCTCGATGGGTTGATAATTCGGATCAAGCTGTTTCAGAATCTCACCACGAGTTTTTTCAATATTCACATTAAAATGTTGCAAAGCCTTGGCAGCAATTCCATCTGGTTCGCGAAGCAGGCCAAGCAAGATATGTTCGGTGCCGACGTAGGTATGATGCAACGCCTTGGCCTCTTGCAAGGCGAGGGCGAGAACTTTTTTCACGCGTGGAGTGTACGGCATGTTGCCGATCACCTTCTGGTCCGACCCGGTGCCGATTTGTTTCTCCACTTCTTCGCGGAGAGTTCTCAGTTCCAGCCCGGATTTTTGAAGAACGTTCACCGCCACACCCTGGCCGAACTTAACCATGCCCAACAGCAAATGTTCGGTGCCTATAAAATTATGATGCAAACGTTCAGCTTCTTCGTGCGCAAGCTTGAGTAATTGTTGGGCGCGTGGAGTAAGACTAATATGAGGTTCATTGGATGAAGGTCCCGGCTCTGCTGCTGCTGCCTTGAATGCTGTCCAAAATGATTTGAACCAATTCATCGGGTCAAAACTTCACGGTTTTGCGTTTGTGCTGCGTGAAATGCAGGCATTCTTTATAGCCGACTTCATGGGCGAGTTGGATGGCTTCTTTGAAGTTCATACCGACTTCTTCGGGGGCATGGGCGTCGGAGGCGAAGGTGATGGGGATGCCTTTGGCGAAGGCGAGCTTTAGCAGGTCGCGATTGGGATAAATCTCGCGGCAATCTTTGCGCAGGCCGGCGGTGTTGAGTTCGATGGCGCAGTTGTGCTTCTTTGCGGCGTCCAGAAATTGCGCGTAGAGCGGAGTGCAATCCTGTTTGGGGCGGTGGCCGAATTTCTTCGGAAGGTCGGCGTGGGCGATGATCTCGAAGAAGCCGGTGGCGGCGGCCATGGTGAGGCGGTCGAAATAGACGGACCAGACTTCCCAGGGGTCACGGTTTTTCCACTCGGACAGTTTGTAGGGGTTGTCCACGGCCCAGGTTTCGGAGACGTAATGGACGGATCCAATGAAATAATCCCACGGATGGCGCGCAGCGAGTTGTTTGATCCAATCCTCGTAGCCGGGCAGGTAGTCCACCTCGAGGCCGAGGCGGATGGTGAGTTGGGGAAATTCTTTTTGGGCGCGGCGGACTTTCTCGACGTATTCATCGAGTTGATCGGCGCGCATGCGCCAATCGTCAAAGTCATCGCGGGGCATGGGCGAATGGTCGGTGAAGCCGATTTCGGTGAGGCCGATGGCGAGGGCGTGACGGGCGTAATCCACCGGTTCGCCGGTCGCGTGGCGGCAAAGCGGCGTGTGCATGTGCAGGTCGGGCGGTAAAGCCATTCGTAAAGTGTCAGGTGTCACGTGTCAGGGGTCAAGTTTGGGCTAATCGGCTAAACATCCAACATCCAACTTCGAACAACCAACATCCAATGGGGGAAGGGGAAATGACGAATTTCCTAATGACGATGGAGGGGGGAGAGAAGTATTTCGTGTTCCGTGTTTCGTGTTTCGTCAAGTAGATGAAGGAGCTGGTTGGTGAATCGATGCTTCAAAAAACATAAGCACGTTTTTGGCTTCCGAAGCAGTGACCTTGATAGAAAAGTTTGACTGGGAGGGGTTTATGCTGATTTTTTGGACGCAAAAAAAGTGAGTGACTTCGGGACGGTCGCGATTACAAGGTGAAGGGAGGGTGGTAAAATTGAAATAAAAATTAAAAATGCAAAATGAAAAAACTGAGATTCCGCCGCCGCTACGCTATAGCGCGACAAGTGACGGCTCGGAACCGACTCCTTACGTCGTCGCCTACAAAAACGGAAACGGTTGGTCAGCCGTTTCGCTCCACCGGAAATAGGAGTGAAACAGGGCCAAAAAGCCGGGATTTGCCGAAAATGGCCAAGCTCGAATTAGGGATAATTAGATTTAATTAGGGATATTTTTTGTGAAGCCGGTGCAAATGGACAAAAAGAGACAGGGAACGGGGTGCCGGGGACTGCACGCTCTGCCAGATTCAACTCAATCCAACCTAATCCGAATTAATCCGAGTAAAAATGTTCGCCGAAGGGGATGGGGAGGGGGCGACCGGAAAGGGAGTTATGGGGAGTTAAAGGGAGTTGTTCGGAGAAATGTTTTGATGGGGTGGAACACGGGACTGGAAAGTCCCGTGAACCCGCAGACAGGAATGTCTGCGCTACGGGCGAACTGTTTCCAGCCGATTCCAACCGATGTGGCTTCCCAAGCCCGCCACAAGTCAGTTGCCCACAGGAGTTGTTCGCTTCGCGAACTGTGGTCCGACCACTTTGTGGGGGTGGGTGGAGGTAATTGCCTTCTTGATCAGTCCCGCTGTGCGGGAGAAATCCCTCACCCGCGGCTGCGCCGCACCCTCTCCCGTTTCACGGGCGAGGGCATAGCGGCAACTTTAGATACTATGTGCGTGAATGCGCGATTGACAGGGGCAGGGGCGTTTTTTAGCTTCTCACGGCAAAGACAAGCGAGCTTTGCCCCGAATGAACGTTCGGGGATTTTTATTGTTGGGATCGGATTTTCTATGGCTAATACAATTCTGGTGGGCGCTCAGTGGGGCGATGAAGGCAAAGGCAAGATCATTGACGTATTGACGGAGTCGGCGGATTTGGTCGTGCGCACGCAAGGCGGCAATAACGCTGGTCATACGGTATTCCTCGGCCCAAAAAAATACGTCCTGCATCTCATTCCCTCGGGCATCCTGCGCAAACGCAAGACCTGCGTGATCGGCAACGGGGTGGTCATCGATCCGGTGAACCTGGTCGAAGAGATCGAGATGCTGCGCAAGCAGGGCGTGAAGGTGAACGGCAACCTGTTCATCAGCGAGACGGCGCACCTGGTTTTTCCGTATCATCGCGAACTGGACGCGCAACGCGAGGTACTCAAGGGCAAGAACAAGATCGGGACGACCAAGCGCGGCATCGGGCCGGCGTACGGCGACAAGGCGGCACGGGTGGGATTGCGCATGATTGATTTGATCCAGCCGGAACGTTTCGCGGTTAAACTGGCGCAACGCATCACGGAAAATAATGAAGTGCTCAAAGCTTTGGGCGCAAAACCTCTTAATTACAAGAAAGTGCTCGCGGAGTATCGCGCGGCGGGGGATTACCTGAAACCGTTCGTGACGAACACAGTGATATTGTTGCACCAGGCCATGCGTCGCGGAGCGGACATTCTTTTTGAGGGCGCGCAGGGAACGTTTTTGGATATTGATCACGGGACGTATCCGTATGTCACATCATCGAGCACGACGGCGGGTGGTGCTTGCACGGGGTCGGGCGTGCCGCCGCATCGCATGGACCGTGTGGTGGGCGTGCTGAAGGCCTATACGACGCGCGTGGGCGAAGGGCCGTTTCCGACGGAGAACGCGGAGATCGCGGATATGTTGCACGCGATGGGTCGTGAATTTGGCGCTACGACGGGTCGTGCGCGGCGTTGCGGGTGGTTTGATTCCGTAGCGACGCGTCATGCGACGATGGTGAACGGCATCGATGATCTCGCTGTCACAAACCTGGATGGTCTGGACACGGTCGAGACCATCAAAGTCTGCGTGGCGTATCGTCACGGCAAGAAACGCTACGATTACGTGCCGAACGACCTGCAAACGCTGGCTGAATGCGAGCCGGTGTATGTGGAGTTCGAAGGCTGGCAGACGCCGACGCACAAAGCGAAGACGTGGAAGCAATTGCCGGCGAAGGCGCGCGCGTATCTGCGGGCGATCGCGGAATTGACGGGCGCGGAGTTGTATATCGCGTCGGTCGGGCCGGCGCGGGACCAAACTATATTTGTGTAACGCGCATCTTGCATCCCGCATCCCATATCGTTTCCCGGGCATGAGCACCACGCCACATCTATCCGCCGAAGCCAAAGCCTCGCTGCCCAAGCATGTGGCGGTGATTATGGATGGCAATGGGCGTTGGGCGAAGCAGCATGGGTTGCCGCGGGTGGAAGGGCATCGGCGCGGGGCGGATTCGGCGCGGGAGATCATTCGCACAGCGGGGGAGATCGGCATCAAGTACCTGACGCTCTACGCTTTTTCGGCGGAGAACTGGAACCGGCCCAAGGACGAAGTGGATGCGTTGATGAAATACCTCATCCATTATCTCAAGACCGAGACGCCGGAGCTGAACAAAAACAATGTGCGGCTGGAAGTGATCGGGCAGATCTGGCGTTTGCCGGAGAACGTGCAGGAGCACCTGAGAAAATCGATCGCGACGCTTTCCAAAAACAATGGGCTGACGCTGGTGATGGCATTGAGTTACGGGAGCCGCATCGAGATCGTGGATGCCGTGCGGCAGATCGCGGATAAGGCCAAGAAGGGGAAGATTGATATTGCGGACATCAATGAGAAAGTCATCTCCGACCATCTGTGGACGCGGAATATTCCTGACCCTGACCTGCTCATCCGAACGAGCGGCGAGATGCGCGTGAGCAACTTTCTTTTGTGGCAAATCTCTTACGCGGAATTGCTCATCACGCCGACGTTCTGGCCGGATTTTCGCAAGGCACAATTTTTTGGGGCACTGGAGGAATACGCGCGGCGGCACCGGCGGTTTGGTGGGATATGAAAGACATCAACTCGCCGCCGTGCCTTGTTGAAGACGATCAATAACTTTTAACATGCGTAATTCGGAATCAATATTTTGAAAGCCGATGGCAGCCAAGAACATTATCCAGAATAAAAAATCCCTCATTTGCTGAACAAGCATGACGCCAGCTAAACATATGACCAGCAAAATTAAAGACAACCACCAGGTCCGTTTGACGCCGACCATTTTGGCCTGCCGGAGGTTGGGGTCGCGCGAAAGTTCCAAATAGTAATCGTCAGCGCGCATAAAGGTTTTCATAATGTATTTTAGGCTGGATTATAATCGAAAACTACGCGAAGTAATTCCACAGTCAAGGACGAGATGAACATCCGCACACATAACATTCTTAGACGCAAACAAAAGATGATCAAACAAGTCGGGCCAGTTTCATCTGTTACGAAGGTCACCCTTCTGAAAAGGGAGTGCGTCTCCAATCACGCCATTGCCGCAAGCCCTTTACGACCGAAACATTCTCAAAATGTCGGCCTACCGCCGGTTGCCGCCAAATGGATGGGCAAAGTTAATGGCAGTGGCTTGACCGCAACGAACGCGGCTGTGGCTTGTAAATCATAATTTTTATGGCTAAACGAATCGGCATCATCACGGCGGGCGGCGACAGCCCGGGTCTCAATGCAGCCATCCGCGGCGCGGGCAAGGCGGCGGTGGATTGCGGCATTGAGATCATTGGCTTTCGCGACGGCTTTCGCGGGCTAGCGGAAAATCTTAAGTTCGAACTCAATAAACGTTCGCTCTCGGGCATCCTGACCATCGGCGGCACCATTCTGGGCACGGGTCGCGACAAGCCGCATCGCATGGAGTTCGAGGGCGAAGAGCGCGACATGACGGATGTCATCGTGAAGAATTACGAGAAGAACAAGCTTGATGCGCTGGTGTGCATCGGGGGCGGCGGCACGCACAAGAACGCGCTACGGCTGCTGGAAAAGGGGCTGAACATCGTGACGCTGCCCAAGACGATCGATAATGATGTGCCGTTGACGGATTCGACCATTGGCTTTGATACGGCCTTGGGCATCGCGACAGAAGCGGTTGACCGCCTGCACAGCACGGCGCACAGTCACCATCGTATCATCATCGCGGAGATCATGGGACATCGTGCGGGCTGGCTGGCACTGGGTGCGGGCATCGCGGGCGGTGCAGATGTGATTTTGATCCCGGAAATCCCTTACGAGATCAAGAAAGTTGCCGAGGCCATCAAGTTGCGGAGCGAGCATGGAACGAATTTCAGCATCGTGGCGGTGGCGGAAGGGGCGATGTCGCACGATGACGCGGTGGAATTTACGGCAGCGGTCCGTCGTCGTAAAAATTCCAAGACCAAGACCGACAAACAAAAGGCGAGGCAGGAATTGCTGGAACTGGAAGCGCGTCACCAGGGCAACACGATGCGCATCGCGAAGCAATTGACGGAGCTGACGAAACTGGAAGCGCGCGTGAGTATTTTGGGTTACGTGCAGCGTGGCGGGATACCATCGGCTGGCGATCGCCTGCTGGCGACGCGCTTGGGAACGATGGCGGTGGAATTGATCCAGGACAAAGTTTTCGGCGTGATGGTGGCGTCACGCGGCGACGTGACCAAACCGGTGCCGATCGCGGAAGTCGCCGGCACGCTGAAGACTGTTCCAGAAAACCACGCGTGGGTGCAGAGCGCACGACGCGTGGGGACGTGTTTGGGAACTTGAATGGGCGTTTCTTCAACTACACCTCGAAATCCTGACCGGCTGAAATTTTGTCGGCCATGTTTTCCCCAAGAGCAGCTCGAATGGCGATAAGCAATTCTTCGTGGTTGATGGGCTTATGAAAAAAAGCAACTGCTCCCGCCGCCAAAGACTGGGACTTGTATTTTTCCGGATTTCCCCCGGAGATGATGATGACGGGAACATCTTTGCCTTCGGGCAGGTGGCGAAGCCACTGGATGATGAGAAATCCATCCCGCAGACCTCCACCGGCGAAAGCAACGTCGATGGGAAAGAACAGGTCGAGCAAAATCAGGTCCGGCTTATTGGTGCGGACCATGGTGGCGGCTTGCGAGCCATCAATCGCAGTGAAAACCTGATACCCCAGGGAGCGCAGCTGCGTGGAAAGCGTTTGCAGAATGACCTGGCTATCATCGACAACCAGAATCTTTTTCGCGGAAGAACTGGCTGGCTGAACATTCATAGATTTCAGTTGGCCGTTCGCGCCAACGGGCGCCCCATCGCGGTTGCGCGGTTGCTGGAGAGATGCGCAAAAAAACAACTCTGACATGTTTATAAGTAATTCATATTATAAAGATGTCAATAGATAAGTGATATTAATTATATGAAACAAGGGCAATTCCCGAGGCTGTCGCCCAATGGCACTTTGTTAGGGCGGTTGAAACCGATGCGGATGCTGCGAACAGGCTTACTCCCAGCCCGCGCCGCTATTATTTAACAGGTGGATATTCACCGCGTTGGTAATGGTCGGGCCGATAATCCTGGCCTTGTCGAACACGCAATCGGAGACCGTCACATCGGAAATTTTGATCTTGTCATCGTAACCCTCGATGAACAAGGACTGCTTCAACAAGTTCTCAAAATGGCAATTCCGTACATCGATGCATTTCATTTCGGGGATATATTTGCCATCGCGCGCACTACCGCCGGCCGTATAGCGGAGCGTGAGATGGATCCCATTCGTAGCCGTCTTCACATTGCAGTTGCGGACAAAAACATTCCGGATGTAACCGCCGCGGGCCGGATTGGTTTTCAAACGAATCGCCATGTCGAGGTTGGGGCTGTCGAAAGAACAGTTCTCCGCGTAGACATTTTCGATGCCGCCGGAGGTTTCACTGCCGCAGGAAACCCCGCCGTGGCCGGCTTTAAAGTGGCAGTTCTGGATGACGAGATTGCGGCTGGGGATGTTGACGCGATGGCCGTCGCGGTCGCGACCGGATTTGATGGCGATGCAATCATCGCCGTCGCTGAAATTGCAATCCTTGATGAGGACGTCGCTGCTGGAATCAGGATCGCAACCATCGGTGTTCGGGCCCGTGGCCTCGACGGTGACGCCCTGGATGGTCACGTTGCGGCAATAGAGCGGAGAGATGACCCACATGGGCGAGCCAAGGATTTTGACGCCCTGGATCAACACATTTTGGCAACGCGTTGGTTGGATAAAGTAAGGACGGAGAAAATGGCCTTCACCGAATACACGTTGCGACACCGGCACATCGTTGTTGCCCATCTGGACGAGATTGGTGCTGTCGGCGCGGCTTTTCCAGGAATGCCATTCGCCTTTGGTCGCTTGCGAATCGAGCGTGCCTTCGCCGGTGATAGCGATGTTTTTCTGGTCGAGCGCATAGATGAGCGGCGAATAATTCATGACCTCGGTGCATTCGTAACGCGTGAAAACAACGGGCAAGTAGGCTTCGACGTTGGTGGTGAAAAGGACGGTGGCGTCTTTAGTGACGTGAAGGTCCACGTAGCTCTTGAGATGGATGGGGCCAGTCAGAAATTTGCCGGAAGGCACCACGACATGGCCGCCGCCGCTCGCGTTACAGGCCGCAATAGCATCGGCAAATGCCTTGGTGCAATCGGCCTGGCCGTCACCGACGGCGCCAAACGTGGTGATGTCGAAGTTCCGATCAGGAAACGTGGGTGGCACGATATGCTTCAGGATGTTGGGCAGCTTCGCCCAGCCGACCGCCGCTTGTTGGTCGGCAATTTCAGCTTCGGAAAGCGAAGCTTTTTTTGTGGCGCAACCGGTGGCGATGGAGAAAAGGCAGGCGATCGCGACGAATACGGAGAGCGGACGAAAATGTTTTTTCATGGTGGCGGCGCGATGCTAGGTAAAACCATGACGTTTGTCGAGCGAAGTGCAGAAGTGATTTTTGAAGAATCCAGTTGTCTTTGCGGTGGGCAATTCGCTTAATTTCAACGGATGAAAACGAAGTTGATGCGGGAAGCGATCGCCATATCGATAAAAAAGATGCGCGCCGGCCGTGGCGGGCCATTTGGCGCGGTGGTCGTGCGCAAAGGGAAAATCGTCGGGCGCGGCTGGAACCAGGTCACGTCGGAAAACGATCCCACCGCGCATGCGGAGGTTTCGGCGATCCGGGATGCCTGCAAACGATTGAAGACTTTCCAACTGGACGATTGCGAACTCTACACGAGCTGCGAGCCGTGTCCCATGTGCCTGTCGGCTATCTATTGGGCGCGGTTCAAAAAAGTCTATTACGCCAATACCCGCGAAGACGCGGCGAAGATTGAATTCGACGACGCAATGATCTATCACGAGGTTTCACTGCCGATCGAAAAACGACAGATCCCGATGAAACAGTTATTGCGTGGCGAAGCGCTCGCCGCATTTGTGGAATGGAAAAACAAGTCAGACAAAGTTCGATATTAGCCGCCTCGTATCCGTCTAAATCTCATAGTCCGCCAGCACTTCGGACTTGTCTTTGGCTTCGGGAAGGCGGTCATAGAAGAGACGGATATCGGCACGTTCAGGAACCAATTCCCGCGCCCTTTGCAGAGCGCGCTTAGTGGAAATGGTGGGGTTCGCCTCTGTTGGGAAAACATTCTCCGCCCCGATCTGCTTCAACAAGCCGCTGTTGCGCAGTACGCGCATCACGTCGGAATTGCAACCACTGATCAAGAGATAACGGTTAGTCGTGCGCAGATAATCGTAGAGCGATTGCAAGGCCATCACCGTGGTCGCGTCCAGGTGGCGGGCATTTTTCATCCGGAGAATGAAGACGCGGATGTTCTCATCCGCAGCCTGGCGCCGGATTTGGTTTTGAAACAAGTCGGCGGCGCCGAAAAACAATTCGCCTTCGACATGCGTGATGGAGATTTGCGGATTGGCGCGTTGCGCTTCGGGAGAAAGTTCCGTGAGCTGTCCGCTTTCATTGAACACATATTCCACCAGAGTGGGGGTGCTGGTTTTTAGCAGGAATAAAGCGAGGGCAACACCAATGCCGGCGTAGATCGCGGTATCCAACTTGAGAAAAAGTGCGACCAGTAATGTGACAAAAAAGACCGTTGCGTCGGACCGGGTCGAGCGGGTGGCGATGCGGATCTGTGCGCGGCTGATCAAATGATAGCCAACGCGCATGAGGTGAGCGGCCAACGCCGCCACCGGCAGATAGTTAAAGACCGGCGCAGCGACCAGCAAAATGATCAGGACGGCTCCGCTGCTCAGCATCGCGGACATCTGGGAAACCGCACCGCTTTGAAAATTGACCGCTGAGCGTGTGAACGAGGACGAACCGGGCGTGACGCCACAGAGGCCCGCCGCCATGTTCCCGATGCCCATGCCCATCAATTCCTGGTTCGGTTCAATCGTTTGACCGCTTTGCGCGGCAAGCGATTTGGTGATGGAAGCGGCTTCCAACATGCCGATGATGGCGATGGCGATGGCTGTGTTGGCAAGTTTTGGGATAATTGCCCATTGATCGGTTAAAGAAGGAAGGGGGCTGAAATGTGGAAGAACCGCCGTTAATGCACTTTCGTCTTTGATGATGTGGAATGGCAGTTGCGGATGAAACTCCCAGAAAATCCGGCTAAACACACCGAGTAAAACCAAACCTACGAGCGCCTCAGGCCATTTTGGTTGTAACCGCTTGACCAGATGAAAAATTCCGAGCGTGGATAAACCAACACCGATATCCCACCACGAGATACTTAGATTGGCCAACGCGTTGAGCACGCGGTTCAGGGTCTGGAGCAATGCTTCGGACGATGGACTGGGAAATGCCATCAGGTTATGGACCTGGCTGGCGATCAGCAGAATGCCGATGGCGGTCGTGTAGCCCACGACAACGGAGCGTGAAATGAATTTGGTCACTTCGCCGAAGCTGACCAGACCGGCAATGAACTGGGCGGCGCCGATCAATACCGCCAAATACGCGGCGAGCTGCAAAGGTGAAAGTGGAAGTCCAGTATTGGCCGATACGGTCGCGGCAGTGATCAAGCAAACGGAAGTCGTTGGGCCAAATACATGATGATGCGAAGAAAAAAACAACGCACTAAAAAATCCACCGACCACCGTGGAAATAATGACGACCTGAGGTGGCACTCCCAAAATCAGCGCAAAGGCGATCGCTTGCGGGATGGAAACGAGCGTTAGCGTTGTGCCGGCCAGTAGATCCTGGCGGAATTTATGCCAGGAATAATGGCGCAATTCCTGGAGGAACGGCAGGCGAACCCGGGGCCGCTGCAGTTTGAGAAAAATCGTTCCGTCCGATGATTCGGGGACATTCATTCCTTATTCCGTCAATCCAAAGAAAGGCGATAATCAGGCCGTGGTCAAGTGATGGTTAAGCAACACGTGCGAGCAGATCTGTCAAAGTGGCATCGAGGTCACGTGAACCGGCATCGAGTAATTTCTTCAGCCGGTCCAGGAATGCCTGGACTTTTTCCGGTCGGTAGTGGCTGGGTCAAACTGCGCGTGGCAACTTTGGTTGCATCATTGGCTGGATTTGGCCCCGCGACCACAAATATATCTTCCAATGCCGGATGGCAAAGCAAGAAACTTGTGTCGGGAAATGATTCGGCAACCGGGATATTCAACCAGCATTTTCCAGCGGCTTGGCGGAAATCTCCAGCATCCGCTCAATGGGCAGCCGTGCGCGTTGCAAAATATGTTGGGGTAATTCGATCCGTGGTGCCAGGCGTTTCATGCAGTCACGCACTTTTTCGAGCGTATTCATCTTCATGTATTTGCACTCGCTGCATCGGCAGTTGTCCGAAGGCATCCGCATCACGTCGAAGGCCGGCGCACACAGAAATTCCTTGCCGGGGCACTCCTTCTGCATCCGATGGATGATTCCTGATTCCGTAACAATGACAAAACGCTTTGCCGTATTGGTCTTACAATAATCAATCATCTTTTCAGTCGAAGCGACAGCATCAGCGAGGTCGCGCACTTCGCGCAGGCTTTCTGGATGAACAACGATCCTGGCGTCCGGATATTGTGCACGCAAACGCAGGATTTGATCGCGTCGAAATTCAACGTGCGCGTAACAGTTTCCCTTCCACAACGTCATCGGGCGTCCAGTCTGTTCTATGACCCAGGCACCGAGGTTTTCATCCGGCACGAATAAAATGTCTTTGTCCTTCGGCGCAGCGTTCACAATCTTCACCGCGTTGCCGCTGGTGCAGATCACGTCGGTCAGCGCTTTCACTGCCGCACTGCAATTAATATAGGCAATCGTCCAAAAATTGGGGTTGGTCTTTTGCAAAGCTGCCAGTTTATCGGCGGGACAACTGGCTTCCAGCGAGCAACCGGCATCTTTGTCCGGCAATACCACAATTCTATTTGGATTAAGGATTTTGGCCGTCTCAGCCATGAAATGAACGCCGCAGAACACGATGACGTCCGCTTTTGTTTGAGCTGCCTGCTGTGAAAGGCCGAGCGAATCACCCACATAGTCGGCCACATCCTGGATCTCCGGCACCTGGTAATTATGCGCGAGGATGACGGCATTCAGTTGCTTTTTTAGGGCGTAGATCTCTCTGGCCAGCGGTTCAAAACGCGCGGTCAACATCGGCGGGCGGAGTTTCAATTCATCCGGGCCCAACGGCTTTGTGGTAGCGGCATCAATCACATAATCATAGTAACGGTGCGGCGCAAGACCGTCAAACCACGGGACATGGAAGGATTTGGAAGCGCGATTTTTGGATGTAATCGCTTGCTGGCAGTGCTGCCCGTCATTAGCTTCGCGGCGGGCATGAGTGAAATCCTAGTCATCGGTCATAAAAATCCGGATACCGACGCCATTTGTTCAGCGATCGGTTACGCGGAATTCAAACGACGCACCGGAATGCCGGAAGCGATTGCCGCGCGCTGCGGCGAGGTCAACGACCGCATTGATTTCGTGCTGCAGACCTTCGGCGTGTCAGCGCCAAAATTTGTCACCGATGTTTCGCCGAAGGTGCGCGATGTGATGCAGACGACGATCTTTAGCGTCACGCCAGACGCGACGGCTGCCCATGCGCTGGGCCTGATGGAAGAACATGATGTGCGGATTTTGCCTGTGCTGGATGAAAAACAGAGTTGCCGCGGTCTGCTTTCACTTTTTAAGTTGAGCAAATTTCTTTTTCCGACTGCGCAAAGGATGATCGATTCACGACGGGTATTGTCTTCGTTGGAGAATCTGGCACACACGTTGGACGGGAAATTTCTTTTCGCGCACGAAATTGCCAAAGAAGAGGACTTGATCCTTACCATCGGGGCGATGAGCCTGGAATCGTTCACTGAGCGGATGAAAAAATATCCGCGCGAACGCCTCGCTATCGTGGTCGGTGACCGCAGCAACGTCCAGATGCTGGCAATCCATGAAGGCGTGCGCGTGCTTATCGTGACCGGAGGATTAACGGTTGAACCGGAAGTGCTTGCCGCTGCGCGCAGCCGCCACGTTAGCGTGATGTCCACCCCGCATGACACGGCAACGACCGCCGCGCTCTGTCGCGCATCCGTGGCAGTGCGCCATATGATCAACGAAAGTTTTCTGAGTCTGGCGGGGGATGCGCCACTCGCAGCGGTGCGGGCAAATGCCACAGCTTCCGGTTACGCGGCGTTTCCGGTGGTGGACGACGAGGGCCGCACGATCGGAATCCTCTCGAAAACGGATTTTTTGAAGACGGTTCAGCGCCGGTTGATCCTCGTCGACCACAACGAGCTTTCGCAGGCGGTGCAAGGAGCCGATCAGGTCGAGATTTTGGAGATCATCGACCACCATCGCATCGGCGCATTGACGACGCAGCAGCCGATCCTGTTCCGGAATGAGCCGGTCGGCTCGACCAGCACCATCGTGGCGGATTGTTTTCTGAGGCAAAATGTCGAATTGCCAAAACCGATCGCCGGGCTGTTACTGGCAGGCCTGGTATCCGACACGCTCAACCTGACATCGCCCACCACGACGCCGCGGGACGGTCAGGTTTTGCGGCAATTGGAAAAGATTGCCGGCGTGGATGCGCGCGAGTTCACGGAAAAATTGTTCGCCAGTGGTTCGCTGTTAACGCTCAAGCCCGCCCCGCAGGCCATCACGACGGATTGCAAAGAATACAACGAAGGCAAAGCGACATTCAGCGTGGCACAGATCGAGGAAGTGGGCTTCGACCAGTTTTGGAAACGCAAGGATGAGCTGCTGGCCGCGCTGAGCGATTACCAGCACGACCACGATTATCTTTTTTCCGCCCTGCTGGTCACTGATGTGTCCACGCAAAGTTCGCTGTTGCTGGTGGCGGGTGAAAAGAAATTCACCGATCGGATTGATTATCCTGAGCTGGAAGCGGGGATTTTTGAATTGCGCGAAGTCGTATCGCGGAAAAAGCAATTGCTGCCATACCTCACTCATTGTCTGCAACGGATGCTTTCAGAGGCATAGGCGCTTCTCTGAGAGGTTTGCAACCGTTCAGATGAACCCAAATAACCGGGCCAGCATGACGAGGCCATAAGCTATGAGCGCCGTCACGGGGAGGGTAAAGATCCACGCCCAGATTATCCGTTCAACCACATTTAATTTGAGGTGATTGAATCCTTTGGCGCAGCCGACTCCCATTATGGAGGTTGTGATGGCATGGGTCGTGGAAACAGGCATCCCAAAGTGAGCGGCTGTAACCAATACCGTTGCGCCGGTGGCTTCAGCGGCAAAGCCGTGAACGGGATGCAACTTCACCATTTTGTGACCGAGCGTCTTGATGATACGCCAGCCGCCCCCGGCAGTGCCGGCACACATGGTAAGCGCGCAAAGCACCTTGATCCAGGTTGCGATAGCCAATGGTTGATTAGCGGCCGGCTCTGGTGTCTTTAGAAAACCAAGCCAGTCAGGCAGTGAGGCAAATGCCCCTGAACTGGTCGCAGCTACCAGGGCAAGGGCGATGATACCCATGGTTTTTTGGGCGTCGTTGGTGCCGTGGCTGAATCCCATGTAGGCGGAACTTAACAATTGGAGCCGGCCAAAGACGCGATTCACAGTCACGGGACGCCAACCGCGTAAGAGAAAATAAAGCAGGCCCATAAATAAAAACCCCACAATGAACCCGACCAACGGCGACGCGACCATAGGAATAATTACTTTCCAGAGGACACCCTTACCTTTCCACCAGTGTTCACTGCTCGGAACGGACCAAATAATCACGCCCCAGTTATTCTGTGCCGCAGCAAGACAGGCGCCGCACAACCCACCGACTAAAGCGTTTGATGAGCTGGAAGGCAACCCATACCACCAGGTCAGCAACCCCCAGGCTATAGCTGACAGCAGCGCACAGATCAAAACAGGCTGGGTCGCAATCTTTGCGTCCACCAGCCCGGAAGCGATGGTGGTAGCAACGGCCGTCCCCCAAAAAGCACCTAATAAATTGGTAGAGGCTGCGAGGACCACTGCCTGGCGTGGCGTCAGGACTTTGGTTGAAACAACCGTGGCAATGGAATTAGCCGTGTCATGAAAGCCGTTGATGTAAGTAAACACCAGGGCCACCAAAATGACGGTAAAGATCAGAAGCATCTTTTGGCGCCTATGAGTTTTTCAAGACGATGTGAACGATGACATTTCCGGCGTCGTGACAGCGGTCGACCACTTTCTCAATCAATTCATACAGGTCGCGCAGGATCATGGCACGCAAAGCGTCGTATTTGCCGCTGTAAAGGTCCTTGATAAGTTCATTCATGAACCGGTCGGCTTCTGTTTCGACGATCTGCAAGCGGTCATTCAATTCCTTGATCTTTTCCAGGTCCTCGATCTTTTTTAGCTGCCGAACCATTTGCAGGACGGCATCGGTGGCCTTGGCCATCATTTCGGCCTGGCGCAAAAAATCGGCATCGGGCACTTGCGGGGCGGCGAGCATGAAACGCTCAGCCAGTTTTTCAGCGCTCTTGGGAATCTTGAAGAGGGCGCGGGCCAGCGTTTCAATGTCTTCGCGTTCGAGGCCGGTGATAAAGGTCTTTACGAGTTCATTGCCGATCTGCTCGGCGATCTTTTTTTCTTTGCGTCGCGCGAGGACGAGGCTGTCAAAATTCTTGGTGTCCCGCGGCCGTTTCATCAGTTCAATGACAAAATGAACGCTTTCATTGGCCTCCAGCGCGCTGGCTTCCAGCAGATCAAGGAAGCGGTCTTTTTTGCCGAATAAATTTTGAAGCGAAAACATGTCGTGCCTTCATTCCCGGGTGTTGTTATCGGAGCGGTCTGGCGAATTGCCAAATCAATCGCGCTGTGAGTCTAGTTTTTTTAGGACTGGAAACAAGCTGGATTCAACCGACGGGAACCGCTTTCCGTCGGCCGGCCATCATGAAATCAAGATACTGGACAAGCTGATTCTTCATTTCCGGGCGGGAAATGATGGCGTCGATCAATCCATGATCCAGAAGAAATTCTGCCGTTTGGAACCCTGGCGGCAATTCCGCCTGGGTCGTGTCTTTGATGACGCGCGGTCCCGCGAAACCGATCATGGCACCTGGTTCAGCGATGATGAGATCGCCGACGCTGGCGTAACTGGCCATGACACCGGCCATGGTCGGATGGGTAAGCACGCTGATGTAGGGCAGTTTTGCCCGGGCATGGTAGGCCAGGGCCGCGCAGGTTTTGGCCATTTGCATGAGGCTGAACATGCCTTCATACATGCGCGCCCCGCCGCTCGTTGAAATGATGATGACAGGCAGGTTCTTTTCCGTGCCGCGTTCGATCAACCGGGTGAGTTTCTCGCCTACGACGGAACCCATGGAGCCGCCCAGAAAGCTGAAATCCATAACACCCAGCGCTACGCGATGTTCGCCGATCTTGCCGATGCCCGTGACGACAGCATCCTTCAAGGTGGTCTTCCTTTTGTTTTCCTCGAGCTTGGCCACGTAGCTGACCTTGCCGGTGAATTCAAGGGCGTCCACACTGAGCATGTCTGCATCCATTTCTTCAAACGTGCAGGTCTCGACCAGCGAGTGGATGCGTTCCCGGGAGCCGATGGTGAAATGGTGGCCGCACTTGGGGCATACCTTCAGGTTTTCATCCAATTCTTTGTCGAAAACCATGGTGCTGCATTTGGGGCATTTTTCCCAAAGACCTTCCGGAATGTCCCGTTTGCGGGATTTTGACGAACCAAGTTTTGGTTTTTTGGCAAAGGACGGTGCAACATTCGGCGGGGGAGGCGTCACTGCAGGTTCGACTGCTGTTTCGACGCCAAGCGTCTTCTTCGTAAACGTCGTAGCCATGGCTGATGAATCTAACCGAAAACCCAAAAATTAAAAATCAAAAAATGAACCATAACGATCACTTTACAGGCCCCGCGCCACTGTCCAAACCATCACTTCACCCGCGCCGATCCTGCGCAGGACCCGCGCGCACGCATTTGTGGTCGCGCCGGTGGTCAGGACATCATCGATCAAAACGATCTTTTCTCCATCTAACTTCACATCGCCGGCCGCAAATGCACCCCGCATATTGGCGCTGCGTTGTTCACGATTAAGTTGGGTCTGCGTGCGGGTCGGCTGGACACGGTGAAGTAACCCGGTGTTCACCGGGATTCCTGTCGCGGTGCTGAGCCGTTGGGCAAGCCTTTCTGCCTGGTTAAATTCACGTTCGCGTTGTTTAGTGGAGAACAACGGGATGGGGACAAGCCAATCCCACCTTTCCCTTTTTAGTTCCGGGGCAGCTTCACGGATCAACAGGTCCGCCAGAAATGGTTCGAACCATAGTGCGCGTTGATATTTGTAGCGATGAATGGCTTCTCGCGTCGCTCCGTCTGAAACGGTGGCTGACCGGGCGGAGCGAAAATACAATTTCACGTCATGACAATTGCTGCATACGAATTTCGTGGTGATATCGCCTTCAAACGGCAGCCCGCAACGGTCACAATACGGAGGCCGGATGAATCGAACAGTGCGCCAGCAGCGGGCACAAACAAAGCCCTCGGTTGAGGTTGCACGTTCCTCCTCGCAGATCTGGCAGATCTCAGGATAGATGAATGCGAGGGCCGCATTCAGGGAGGATTGAACGATGCCGCTGGCGTTCATGTTGCAGGAATATCAGCGGATCGCCGCAGGCGCAATCGTAGAAGGACGAGCAGGCTGGTCACTAAAACAATAGTTGCCAGCCAGCCATTGACGAGCCGGTTGGACCCAAAAAATGAACTGTCGGAAATACTGCTGGAAAATTTCATGTTGAATTTGATCCAGAAAACCCAGCCGGCGTGAACACCCATGGAAAACCACAGCGTGCCGGTTTTTTGAAAGGCAAAGCCGAGCAATATTCCAGCAAGCATCAAATTGATGAAGGCAGGCATAAGTTCATGAAAATTCAGAAAACCAGCGAACATCGATGGCACTATCTGTAAACCGGAACTCCAGGTGACCGGGCCGGTCCAGGAGGCATCGGCAAAGAAATGCACGATCGCATAAATAGCACTGCTCAGGATTAATGCAAAAACCCAATGGGTAGCTTTTCGCAGCGATCCGAAAACCGCGCCGCGAAACAGTATTTCTTCGAGGAACGCCACACCTAAGGCCGTCAAAAGAATGCCGCTTAGCCTTACTAGCATATGGAAAAAAGTTAGGTTTGCGCGGATTACACGTCCGCCCAACGCCACCGCCAGGCCGGCCGCAACTGCCAGTGAGATGAGGCCGAATAAAAAGCCGTAGAAAAAGTTCTTCCGTTCCCCTATCGGATGGCTGAGGCCCAGGTCGCTGAGGCGATTCAATCCAAGGAAACGGGCCAGCGGCCAGATGCAGATCAATCCGACCGCCAAAAAGGCATTCTGCACGTAGAAATGAAATTCGTTTTTGGCGATCGTGGGGAACAACTGCGCAATCTTATAGAGCCACGGCGCCAACAGCGCGCCGCCCAGTACAACCACACAGAGATAGGTGAGCATGGCCCAAAACGATCGCATGGCGCGCAAAACTAACACCCCTTGCACGCAAGCCAAGCCGAATTCCCGCCGAAATCGAAACCGTTGGCGAAAACATTTCCCGCGTGATAAGTAATTAACAGGTATGGCGTTCAATTTATTGCGAAGAAGCTCCGCTGCGAAGGAACCGGCTAAGCCCGGGCCGTTCGGGCGTTTTTACCTGCAGGAGCTCGTCAACAGCGGAGGCATGGCGGACATCTGGCTGGCCACGGATGCCAATGGCAAGACCCACGCCTTGCGCCGGCTGCACACCAATCTGCGCTTCGACCTGACGGCCAAGAAGCGCTTCTTGCGCGGTTGCGAGGTGTTGGAAAAACTCCAGGACACCGATTTTATCATCGGCTATGTGGAGCACGGGAAAATCGAAGGCCAATATTATCTCGCCATGGAGTACGTGGAGGGGGCGAACCTGAAACAACTCCACACCCAACAGGATCCGGTTCTCATCGAGAATGTCGCGCAGATATTGATCGATATGGCCACCGGTCTGGAAAGCGTCCATGAGGTCGGCTATATGCACCTGGATTTCAAGCCGGAGAATGTCATCGTCTCGCGCAATGCGAGTGTGCGCCTGGTGGATTTCGACCTCGCGCAGCCATTGACCGGCAAGCCGCAGAAATTGAAGAAAAATCCCGGCACGCCCGCTTACATGTCCCCCGAACAATTGAAGCGCGAACCGGTGGACCACCGTGCGGACATCTTCGCATTCGGGGTGTCCGCGTACGAGTTGCTGACTCAGCAAAAGCCTTTTCCGGGCGAGACAGCGGCCGATATCCTCAATCTACAGATGAACCGCTCCAGCTTCGTGGCGCCGCGCGAATTGAATCCCGACCTGCCCGCGAACCTGGAGAAAATGATTTTGAAATGCCTGGCGAATGAACCCGACCGCCGGTATCCGTTCATGGGTGTGCTGCTGCGCGACCTGCAATCCACGTTGTACGTTTGACGGCCAGCGCGATTACTTTGCCATTTGGTCGAGAATTTTTTGAGCGGACGGAGGCGGAGGGGGCAGGGGTGGGAGCTGGCCGGCCGCCACTTTGTCTTTGGTCAATTCCCGGTTGATCTCCATTTGGACGATCTGTTCTTCTGGTGTCGGCATTCTGCCTTCGGCCTGGGCCGTCGTTGTCCGCGGGTTGGCTACGCCGGTTGCCCCGCTTCCCGGTAACGCCGTAGCGTCACCGCTGCTCGGCAACGCCGGCACATCGCCGCTGCTTACCGTGCGCAGGTCGCGCCGCGCTTCGATACCGCGCGCCCGCACATCCCGGATGGAATTAACACCGCTGCCTCCGCCGGTCGGCGAAGGTATGGGCGAGCCGCCTCCCGCCACCGCCGGGGAGGATGCCGCGCGCTTGCCCGCGTCGGCCATGTCCAAAGTCTGCGTCACGTCCTGGTTTTTTATCGTCACCGTCCCGGCCTTTTGATCGATGGAAACCAAACTGACATCACCATCACGTTGCCCTTCCGCAAGCATCAGGAAAAGCTTCGGCTTGCCACCTTGCGGCTGCACCTCCATCAACGCCAACGCATCTCCCAAAATCGTCGTGATACCTGTCAACGTCACCTTCGACGGCGGGTCTTTTTGGTTCGCGGCCGCATTCGGATCGATCACCGGCATTGGCCTGAGCTTGAAAATATTCCGTTCCGGGATCACGCCATACTGGTTCGGCTGCGCGTCGGCCAATACGCGCGACACCGGTGCAAACAGGCACGCGCCCAAAAGGCATATCCACGCTGTCTGTCCTGATCTCATGCTTATAATATAACGCCTGGTTCAATAAACACCAAGCCCGTGTTTTAGTTGCGCGCCTTTAAACGAACCCGGCGGCAGTCGTTAGACCGCCGCCGAATCCCTGAAATCCCGCGTCTGGGAGCGGTCAATACGCCGCTTGCGCGCCTTTGATGGACCGCTTCTGCATCCACGGCATCATCGAGCGCAACCGCGCGCCCGTCTTCTCGATCGGATGATTCTCACCCTTCTTGAGCAGTGCATTATAGCGTTTGTAACCGCCTTGATATTCTTTCACCCAGTTCTTGGCGAACTTGCCGGATTGGATGTCTTTCAGCGCCACTTTCATGCGTTTTTTCACACTCGCATCAATGATCTTGGGCCCGACCGAAACATCGCCCCACTTTGCCGTTTCCGAGATGGAGAAACGCATGCCGCTGATGCCCGCTTCGTTCATCAAATCAACGATCAACTTAAGTTCATGCAAACATTCGAAGTACGCCATCTCCGGCGAATAACCTGCCTCGACCAGCGTCTCAAACCCGGCCTGCACCAGCGCGCTTGCGCCGCCGCACAACACCGTTTGTTCGCCGAACAAGTCCGTCTCTGTCTCTTCCTTGAAACTTGTCTGCAATACACCCGCGCGCGTGCCGCCGATGCCTTTGGCCCACGCCAGTGCGATGGCCTTCGCCTTCGCACCGCCTTGGTACACCGCGATCAACGCCGGAACGCCTTTGCCTTCCGTGTACTGGCGGCGGACGATGTGACCGGGGCCTTTTGGCGCCACCATGATCACGTTCACGTTCTTCGGCGGAACGATCGTCTTGAAATGGATCGCGAACCCGTGCGAGAACAACAGCGACTTGCCCTTCGTCAGGTTCGGCTCGATGTCCTTCTTGTAAGCCGCCGGCTGCTTCGTATCCGGGATCGCCACCATGATGACGTCTGCGCGGCGTACCGCTTCCGCCGTGCTGAACACTTCAAATCCTTTTTCCTCCGCCACCGCTTTGGATTTGCTGCCTTCGTACAGGCCGATGATGACCTTGAGGCCGCTCTCCTTGAGATTCAGCGCGTGGGCATGGCCCTGCGAGCCGAAGCCCAGCACAGCCAACGTTTTATTCTTTAACACGCCGAGATCGGCGTCCTGATCATGATACACTTTTGCGGGCATAGATTGGTTAATTGTAAATTCTTAGTTCTTAATTTTTAGTTAACGCGGCATTGAAAATTACGTTCGTTGTTTGTTTGAGCCTTCAATTAAAAATTAAAGACTCAAAACTTAAAATTATTTCCTCGGCATCGCCGCTTTTCCCGTCCTCGTCAGGTCCAGCACCCCGAACGGCTGCATCAGGCTGATGAACTTCTCCACCTTGCTTGTGTCGCCCGTGATTTCGATGGTCAATGACTTCGGTTGCACATCCACGATCTTCGCCCGGAAGATGTCTGTGATCTGCATCACTTCCGCGCGCGATTTGGAATCCACCGTCACCTTCACCAGCACCAGTTCGCGGTCCACGTATTCCTCGGCGGCAAAATCCTGCACCTTCAATACATCCGGCAACTTCTTGAGCTGCTTCACGATCTGCTCCAGCGTTGGTGCGTCGCCGTGCGTGACAATCGTCATCCGCGAGGCCGTGCTGTCATGCGTGGGCGCCACATTGAGCGAATCAATGTTATAACCGCGACCGCTGAACAGTCCCGCCACGCGCGTCAGCACGCCGAACTTATTTTCCACCAGCACTGAAATAGTGTGTTGCATAAATCCCGTTTGAAGGGGCAGGAAAGCTAACAATGCAGGGCAGGGGGGTCAAACAGAATGCTGCGCGCCCAAGGTCGGGCCACGGCAGCCGATACCCGCAATAACATTGGATATAGGTTGTTGGATGTTTGGTCTTCTTCATTTTTCACTCCGCCTTGCACCTTCCCATCGCCACCCCCCTGCAAGTGGTTTGAATTGGTTGGAATTGGTAAGGCACCGCGTCCTTTGCACGCCCTGTCTCTTTATTTCCTTTTGCACCGGTATCACAAAAAAAATCCCTAATTAAATCTAATTATCCTTAATTCGAGCTTGGCCGCTTTCGGCAAATCCCGGCTTTTGGCCCCTGTTTCACTCCTATTTCCGGTGAGCCGGGGCATTCCAGCCAGGGGATATTCCTGGCCGGCGATTCCAGATTCGCTGGCGACTGGAAAGTCGCCAGAACCCACAGGCAGGAATGCCTGCGCTACGTCGGAAAAAAGGATTCCTTATTTTTGCCACGATTAAACACGATTTTGCACGATACTTTAGGAAATCTGGTACGATTCGAAACACGATTTTATCACGATTTCTCACGATGAACCTCGATTTTTCGTATTTCGCGCAAGGATTTACCGAAACAAGGTATAGCGGGCACGCCATGCGCGCCGCTCCCCAATTATTGTAGCCGCCGACGTTAGTCGGCGCTGTACAACAACCTGACACCTGCCACTTGGCACCTGACACTTTCTTTGTCATCCCCCCATTTTACCACGCGCTCCCCATCTTGTAATCGCGACCGTCGCGAAGTCGGTATGATTTTTTTATATAATTTCCCCCCACTAAGTCCCTCCGCAGAAATTAGATGCAAAACATCCGCCTCGCCGCACCTCAAAACGTGCTGCATATTTTTAAACGCACCCGCCAATTCGTCATGCGAAATTCGTCCTGTCCCCTTCCCCCATTGGATGGCAGCCCGGGGTCTCCTTTACGGGTCTCTTATAGCCCTCGCGAAGGAGGAAAACCCCACGCTTTTTCACAGCCAATATTTCGTTATTTTTAAAGTGCGATATTGAGTGAAACCAGTATTATGCCCGTCTTAGTTCAGAAGTGCGATGACCACAGCGGCCAAAAAATATCACGTCTTAGTCGTGGACGATGAAGAGAGCGTTTGCGACGCCATCAAGATGATCCTGCAGTTTTGCGGGTATGACGTCCAGACTGCCAGCAATGGCTTGGACGCCATTAAGTTCCTGGAAAAAGGCCACTTCGACCTCCTCATTACCGACTACATGATGCGCGGCATGAACGGCCAGCAACTCGCCAAGCGCGCCAAAGACCAGAAGCCGAAACTTCCCGTGCTAATGGTTACCGCCTTTGCCGGCAGCCTGGACCTCTCCACTCTCAGCGTGGACGCCGTCCTCAGCAAACCCTTCAAAGTTGAAGACCTCCGCGACGCCACCGCCAAACTGTTACCACCCGCAAAACAAACTCCGCCAGCGTCGTTGAATTAAAACACGGATTGGCGATGCTCCGTCGAGACCGCCCGTGTGAATTCGGCGCAAATCTTTTTCCAATGCTGGACTATTGCGGTACGGTTGAAATCACGCCGCCATTTATTAAGAAAAGAGGCTGAGATGATTTCGTATTCGCAGAAACATTCGTCCCCCCCAATGCCAATAAGGCAAATTTGAAGAAATTGGTCCTATTGGTGATCCATATATAATGATTTAGATAGGGGCCCATTCGAGACGAAGGAGTGGCGTTGGCAGGTTCGCTGAATGACGCCCAGCCTTCATTCACCTCTTTAGTTGTGTCATTGGTAATCGATCCAGGTATATCGAAAATGGTCGGCGCAGAGGGTACGGCTTTTGGCTTTGCCGTAAAAACAGGTTGATTGTTTGTGATTAGAACTGTGCCATCATTGGTGTTCAACACCGGCGTGTAATCCAGATACGGGCGCCCTTGTTGGTCTAGTTGTGCCGATGGTGCCGGGAAGATCACCGTTAGTTCATTTGAAGTCGCTTTTCGAAATTCAGCGCGGTAAAGGCAATAAAGCCGGTTGATTTCATTAGGATCCGTCACCGGCGTAAATGTCCAATTATCTGTTGTCTGGTGATTTCCGGTTAATTGTGGGTCTTTTTCAACAGTGCCCACATCCATTATTTTTAATCCCATCTGTCCATTCAATGATTGTTGTACCGCGGCCTGGCCCGATGACAATTTGACGAATGAGGGCAGCCCATTTATCCGATCGCTTTCGTAATAATCTTTATAGAGCGCCAGGTTGTATAAGATCTGGTCCGCCAAAAGATCGCTCACTGTCTTGGACTGGTTAAAGGCGTTGCGACGCAACGCAACACTAGTGCAGCCACACAGGCAAACAATCGACAAAATTAGGATAGAAACACATTTCACCTTCATAGTTTTGAGTGATTTTTCCGGCCCGGTCACGACCCTAATGTAGTTTATTAGAAAATCAATTGTAATCTTCCGACGCGCTAAAAAACATCAGCGAAACTGTTATATCCGGAACTCTCAAACCTAAAACTTAACCCTTCTGTCACTCTCATGTAACTTTGGCCTATGAGATCTCACGCTACACTTCCCCCATGCGTAAACTTTCTCCGTTTGCGACCGCAATCCTCCTCTATGCGATGACGCTCAGCGTCCTCAGCGTGTGGGCCGATGACCAAATCCTCTTCAGCGAAAAATTCGATAAACCCGTCGGTGACAACTGGCAACAACTCAAGTTCAACGACCAGACCGATTACCGCGTCATCCGCGACAAGACCGATACCAATTTCTGTTGCCTGCGCGCCTTCGCCCTCGGCACCTGTTCCGCCTTCATCACCAAGACCGAAGTCCCGGCCACCACCAACCTCACGTGCACCTGGCGCTGGAAGATCAGCCAATGCCCCAAAGGCGCCGGCGACGACGTCATCGGCACCTTCGACCACGCCGCGCGCATCCTCATCGCCTTCGACACCTTCATCGGCCCGCCCCGCACCATCAATTACGTGTGGGCGAACAAAGTGGCCACCAATTCCGTGTTTGAGCATCCTTGGTCCTCGCGCTCCAAATTCATCGCCATCGAAACCGGCAACACCAAAGCAGGCCAATGGCTCACCGAGAGCCGTAACGTCCAGGCCGATTGGGATCGCCTCTACAAATGCCCCATGCCGAAGATTGTCGGCATCGGCGTCTTCACCTATTCCCAGACCACCCATCAGCCGATAACGGCGTGGTACAGCGATCTCGAACTCTCTAAAAAGTGACGAGTGGCGGGTGGCGAGTGACAAGAAGATGGATGGGAAACGTGCTGCGCCACGTGAAACGTGGTGAATGTTGCGTCAAGTATGTGGCGGCGGGGTTGCTGATTCGGGATTCAAGCCCGGTGTGGAAGATGGTCGGCGCGGGACGCACCGACCAACCCGCAAGACGCGGGTGCTACACGATATTTTTGGACGTAAGCTTGTGGCGAGTGACAAGTGACAAGAAGGCGGCGTTGCCACAGGGAGACTCAAGGCCAAACATCCAAGCACCAAGCGTCCAAGCTCCAGAGAAACTTCAATCACCAAACATAGAAAGCGCGAATCTCGCAACGCGTATGGAGTGCGCGCGGTTCACCGCCGCTCTTTCCCTCATTGACCTTCCCATCATCGTTATTTAGCCTGCAACCATTCAGAATAAGGTTGGCCGATGAAATCATATTTCATGCCCCGGTTCGCCGCCCTCGCGCTGCTCGCGCTGGGATTCATTTTCTTCATCCAATCGTCAATGGCCGTCATATCCGCGGCATGGAGTCCGACCAACCTTTTAGCCAATCGCGTTGAATTTCATACCGCTACCCTGTTGCCTGATGGGACCGTGTTGATTTGTGGCGGTATCGATCCTATAAATTATTTTTTGGTCCACCGTGATTTGGCTACCAATTGGGCTCAAATCTACGATCCGAACACAAGCAAATGGACGAACACCACCCCAATGGTCGGCAAACGATATTTCCACACTGCGACTTTGTTGTTGAATGGCAAGGTACTTGTGGCTGGTGGCACCGCCGATAATATAGTCCCGCTCACCAGCTCTGAACTGTACGATCCTTTGACGCGTACCTGGTCCAATGCCGGCGATATGAACGCGCCCCACATGAACCACACGGCCACGCTGTTGCAGGATGGCCGTGTGCTGATCGCAGGCGGTCCTACCAATAATGCTGCTACGGAATTATACGATCCCATCGCCGGGACCTGGACGCTGACCGGTTCCATGAGCACCAACCGCACTCACCATACCGCCACTTTATTGACCAATGGCACCGTGCTTGTCGTGGGAGGCGATGATAACCGCCGATTCCCTGCCAATGTCATCAGCAGTTGTGAAATCTATAATCCAGCCACAGGTTTATGGACACCTACTTCGCCTATCAATCCACCTCGCTCGACCCATACAGCCACATTATTGTTGAACGGAAAGGTGCTCGTGGCTGGCGGGACACAGACTTTCCCCGGACTAGATCAAATTTATGATCCCGTCACCGGCAATTGGGCGACCAACGCTAATGTTGGGTCTGGTCGTACTGCGACTCTTCTGCCGGATGGTCACGTTATCGTGATGGGTCCTAGTTATATTTATCTGGTTGATACCAGCGGAAACTGGACAGAACCCGAGCTTTCCGGGTCATTCCCTGAACGTGATGGCAATACGGCAACACTGCTGGCTAATGGCGATATACTCCTGGCTGGTGGCAACCCTGGCGCGCCGTCGTCTCAAATTTATAATCCGGGTGTAGATGACCCGGGGGGAAAATGGACCACATCCGGCTCAGTCATTAAACAGCGAAACAATACCTCAATAAATTTATTGCCTAATGGGAAAGTGCTTGTGCCCGGCAGCGCAGATAATGGCGCTGAAATTTATGATCCTACCAATGGAACCTGGAGCAACACCGGACCATTGAGCACTGCGAGGACCGCGCCAACGGGAACGCTGCTTCCGAATGGTAAAGTGCTTATCGCAGGCGGCGTACATAATGGCAATATTATTTCGGATTGTGAACTATATGATTATACCACCGGCACATTCACCAACACCGCATCGATGTTAAGCCGCCGGTATGGACATAACGCAGTTTTATTAACCACTGGCAAAGTGCTTGTTGCAGGAGGCATAACATCTTCGACCGGATCAGAAACCAATTTGGCCGAAATTTACGACCCTGTTACTGAAACGTGGATCCGTACGGGTGATCTCAATCTGGCGCGTCAGGACTCTCAAGCAGCCGCTTTATTGGATGGGCGTGTCCTGCTTTCCGGAGGTGTGCATGAGGTCGGACTTGGCGTCTACGTCTTTCGTCAGGAGTCAGAAATCTATGATCCTATCACCGGTCTATGGACTGTGACAGGGGCACTGGCATTTGGCCGTGAGAACCATACCACCACCTTGTTGCCTAATGGCAAAGTATTAGTTGCTGGGGGCACAGGGACCAATGGTATAACAGCCACCGCCGAATTGTTTGATCCTGCCACAGGCATGTGGACTAACACCGGCAGTCTGAATGCCCCCCGGAAAAATCACACCGCAACTTTATTACCCAATGGCAAGGTGTTGATTGCAGGAGGATACACAAATTTATTTACCCCTTTAGCCACCTCCACCGAGCTATACGACCCGGCCACAGGTCGCTGGACAACCAATTATCCGCTTTCTATTCCACGGCTTTTTCATATGGCTGTGCTGTTGCCAAGCGGTAAGGTCCTTATTGCCGAAGGCAACCAATCAGGCAATCAAAGTGAACTCTACGACCCCGGCCTCGCCCCCACAAACAACTGGCCGCCGCAAATCACGAATCGTGATTTAACCTTAACTCCCGGCCAAAACCTTGTGTTGGGCGGCTCTCAGTTCCGCGGCAAATACGGCGGCTCGGGAAATTATTCTCAGGATTCCTCCAGCGAAATGCCCATTGTCCAATTACGCAGCCTGGAAAATTCCCAGACCTTATTTCTCCTCGCCACCAACTGGTCTACCAACTCCTACGCATCCGCGCCGCTCGGTCGTTTTCCCGCTGGTTACGCCATGGCCACCATGTTTGTGAACGGCATGGCCGGACCCAGCACCATCGTGAACATCCAGCCAGCCTCGCCATTGCCTACCACCCTCATGACGCCAATTCCTGCGCCGAATGGCACATTCCAATTTTCTTTCACCAACAATCCCGGCGCCCTCTTCGGCATCTCCGCCAGCACCAACCTCGTGGACTGGACCTCAATCGACGGCGTCATCGAAGCCTCTCCCGGCCAATATCAATTCACCGACCCCCAGGCCGCGAACGGCCAGCGTTTCTACCGCATCTTCTCGCCCTAACTGCTCTTTACTGTTTGTTCGATGTTCGATGTTCGATGTTCGATGTTGGATGTTCGATGTTGGATGTTCGATGTTCCCAATTCCCCATTTCCGCCCTCCAATTATTGACTTTTCCCACTCAAAAACCCCTGTTATACTATGCCTCGGATGTACAAGACGCAGGATTTACATGTCAGGGAAATTGTCCGCCTCGCGCCGCCGCGCGTGCTCAAGGACGAGATGCCTACGCCCGAGCCGGTTAATGCCGTCGTCGCCAAAAGCCGCGACCGCATCACGCGCATCTTGCAGCAGCGCGACCCTCGCCTGCTCGTCGTCATCGGGCCATGCTCCATCCACGATATCGCCGGCGCCATGGATTACGCCAAACGCCTCAACGCCCTCCGCCTCGAATTTGCCGACCAGATGGAGATCGTCATGCGCGTCTATTTTGAGAAACCGCGTACCACCATCGGCTGGAAAGGTCTCGTCAACGACCCGCACCTCGATGGTTCGCAGGACATCGAGACCGGCCTGCGCATGGCGCGAAAACTTTTAGTGGAAACCGTCGGCATGGGCTTGCCCGCCGCCACGGAATTTCTCGACCCCATCGTGCCGCAATACATCGCCGACCTCATTTCGTGGGCGGCCATCGGCGCGCGCACCACGGAGAGCCAGACGCATCGCGAAATGGCCAGTGGTCTCTCCATGCCCGTTGGATTCAAGAACGGCACGGACGGCAGCCTGCAGATCGCCATGGACGCCATGCAATCCGCGCGTTCGCAACACAGTTTTCTGGGGATGGACCAGGACGGTTACACCAGCATCGTCCGCACCAGCGGCAATACCGACGGCCACGTCGTTTTGCGCGGCGGCCGCCTCGCGACCAATTACGACGCCGAGAGCATCCGCACCGCGGAGGAGAAACTCGCCGCCGCCCAATTGCCCACCGGCCTCATGGTGGATTGCAGCCACGCCAATTCCGCCAAGCAGCACAAGCGGCAGGAGGACGTCTGGCATAGCATCATCGAACAGCGCGTGGCGGGCACCAAATGCCTCATCGGCGCCATGGTCGAGAGTTACCTTGAGGACGGCAACCAGCCCATCCCGAAAAATTTGAAGGAACTTCGTTACGGAGTTTCTGTCACCGACGCCTGCATCTCGTGGGAGACCACCGAGCGCATGCTGCGTTGGGGCCATGAACAACTTGCCCATGCACGCCGCCAAACTGAACCTGTCACCGCATAGGAAAAATCATATGAGCTTCGTTGCCTTCAACTGTCCGGAATGTAACCAACGCATCGAAGCTCCGCCCGAGACAGTGGATTACGATTTCCAATGCCCCACCTGCGAGGCGAGTTTTATCCCCAGCGAAGCCTCTGACCTCGAATACGTTTCCAGCCGCAAACCGATGAAACATACCTTCATCAAGGCCAATGCCGTCCTGCTCTCGCGCGTGAGCCTCGGCTCGTTTGGCATCGGCGGCCTGTGTGTGTTGGCGGGATTGATCGCTGCCATCGCGAATGATCCCCGCAATTCGGTGATTTGCTATTACGTCGCCGGCGGATTTTTTCTCGTGGGATTTCTCATCTGCCTCCTCGCGCAACTCCTCCACATCCGCGCCGCCCTGGAAGACATCGATAATCAGTAAGGAGAGGTTGTTAAAAGATAAAAGCCGCCACGGCAGAGGACCGAGGCGGCAACGAACACTCGAGTGGTCATTTCTGACGGCGATAGAACAGAATCGCTAAGCCGCCCAAACCCGCCAGGGCCACCGAGGATGGCTCGGGAACGGTCTGACCTGTGACGTTTACAGAAAACTGGATGACGGTGGAATCTTGCGGCATCCAGCCGCCGCCAAAATTTCCTAGCGCACTGTTCATGCTCCAGCCATCCGTGGTCACATAGCTCAGGTCATCAGTCATTGTTACGAAGAACATGTCATCCATCGTAGCTGTGGAGGCGACCAACCAGTATTGCGTCAAAGGGTCCAGGGTAATATTCGAGGGGGCGGCATAGATGTTCAAAGCTACCTCCGGCGAGCCTGGGCCTGCGAACAGGGCCAGCTGGCTGCCAGGAGTATTGCCGTCATTGGAATACAGCCCCAGTTGGAAATCGATGCCGCTAACCGAATTAAAGAGCAGGGAAACACTGGTCAACGTGTAACTGTTGCTGCCCGTTGTGAATCCCTGTGCCGCAGTAAATATTCCCTCTCCCCCGCCAAAATTTGCCACCATTGAAGAGCCGGCTGGATCGTTGCCGATATTGTCGAGGATGCTTGGCGTAGCGGCATTCGAACTGGCTGAGAAGGCTGTCAGGAGCGCGATGGCGGCTCCAATTGAATATTTTAACGGTGTGTTTTTCATGATGACGATCGTGCGATTTGTTTCTATTTCCCGTTTCGCACAAACGCGAAATCCGGCATGCATTGGTATCGGCATGAACCCCATGAAATGAATGAAATAAGACCACCCTATCTTGAGAAGAACTAAACGAAAATTGCGCAGACTCCGATACTGCAAAGGTGTTTTGAGTGGTTGTTCTCTGCCTCAGCACCCCGCAGCAATTTTGATCTTCGAATCTGGCAAAGTCCCGATATGTCAGGAGAGTGAGCCCATCCTTTCCCGCTTTCCCCGGTGCAAACCGCAGGAAATCCTTGAATCACCGTTGTCTCACGAGTTCAAATTATCCGGTGCTACCATTCTCCCTCTCCCATCGGATGGGAGAGGGCAGGGGTGAGGGTTACTTCAACTTCCCAAAAATCACATTCGCCTCTTCCAAGGTCTCCTTCGACCCGATATCAAACCACAATCCCGGCACCCGCCACGTATACACCGGCGTGCGCGAATACAACCATTGTACCAACCGCCCCGGCTGGTCCGGATTATTCTTCTCCGCGATGTACTGCTTGATGAGCGGAATCGTGTGCTTCGGATAATAATACAACGCTATTCCCGTCAGCGTGCTCGTCGGATTCTTCGGCTTCTCCTCAAAAAACGTGATATGCCCATCCGCCGCCAGCGTGATGGAATTGTATTTTTTGATCTGTTCCAGGTCGCCCACGTCATACAATGCCAGTACCGGCGCGTTTTTCGCGTGGCACAACTTCCCGAAATCGCCGAGCTTCTCGCTGAATAGATTGTCTCCCGCCACCACGATCAGATCGTCGTTCACGTTTTGTGATTGGATGACGTAATGGATATCGCCGATCGCCCCCAGCTTGTTCATGTCGTCCGTCGAGCCGTCATTGACCACCGTGAAATTCAATTTGGATTTTTTTGCCCGATAATCATCCGCCCACTTCTGGAAATGCTCCGCGAACTTTGCATTCGTCACGATGTAGATCTGGTCGATCTCTTTGATCGGCGCGAGATTATCGATCACATGGTCGATCATCGGCTTGCCCGCGACCGTGAGCAACGGCTTCGGCTGGTTCAACGTGAGCGGATAAAGACGCGTGGCATAACCGGCGGCCAGAATGATGACTTTCATAAGGTGCGACAACTTACTCGCCATCAGAAAAATTTAAAGGGGAATTATCACCGCCAATTTCATCCGTGTTAATCCGTCCCGCTTTGCGGGATCCGTGGTTCAGATGACCACAGTCTTCTCCAGCTTGCTCTCAAACAAACTCGGCGCGATGCTCACCGCCAGCGCCTGCGCCCGCGCCATGATTTCCCCACTGGATTCGCAGGTAATGGCAAAGTCCGCCAATTCCTTCGCCTCCGACATCTTCAACCGCCGCAAAATGAATTTTATCTGCGGCACCAGTGACGGCGCCGCGCTCAATTCATCCACGCCCAATCCCAGCAATAAGGCCGTGAATATCGTTTCTCCCGCCATTTCTCCGCATACGCTCACCTGGATGCCATGCTTCCGCGCCGCGTCCACCGTCATTTTGATGAGCCGCAGTATCGCCGGATGCGTCGGTTCGTAAAGATGCGCGATGCGTTCATTCATCCGGTCTACCGCCAGGGCGTATTGGATGAGGTCATTCGTCCCGATGCTGAAAAACTTCACCCGCGTCGCCAGTATGTCCGCGATCATCGCCGCCGACGGAATCTCGATCATTGCCCCGACCGGCATGTTTTCATCGAAGGAGACGCCTTCCGCGCGCAATTCCGTTTTGCATTGCTCCAGCAGCGCATTCGCCTGGTTCAATTCATCCAGCCCCGAAATCATCGGGTACATCATCTTGATGTTACCCTCGGCGCTGGCGCGCAAGATGGCGCGAAGCTGGGCGCGGAACAATTCTGGTTGCGCCAGGCAAAAACGGATCGCCCGCCATCCAAGGAACGGATTCATCTCCGTGGCCGTCGCGAGATTCGAGAGAAATTTATCACCGCCCAGGTCCAGCGTGCGGATGACCACATGGTTAGGCTTCAACGCCACCGCTGCTCTCCGATATTCCCGGTATTGCTCCTCCTCGCTTGGCAGCGTCTCGCGATTTATGAACAGGTATTCCGTGCGATACAGCCCCACGCCGTCCGCGCCGCTCGCCTGCACCGCGTCCGCGTCATCCGCCTGCTCGATGTTCGCCGAGAGCAAAACTTTATGGCCATCCAGCGTGACTGCCGGTTTGGAGATCGTGTCCCGCAGTTTTTCCTCCAGCGTGACCTGCTTGCGGATCAACTGCCCGTATTCGAACAGCGTTTGGTCCGTGGGATTGATGATCACCACGCCGTTGAAACCGTCCACCAGCGCATACTGCCCGTTTTCCAGTTCGCTGCTCGCCGTCTTAAGTCCCACTACTGCCGGCAAACGCATCGACCGCGCCATGATGGCTGTGTGCGATGTGCGGCTGCCCACATCCGTCGCGAACCCCAGCACCTTCTGCCGGTCCAACTGCGCCGTGTCTGAGGGCGTCAAATCGTGCGCGATGATGATGCACGGCTCTTTGAGACGGCGCAGGTCTTTCTCTTGCGACATCCCCTGCAAATTGTTCAACACCCGCTCCGTCACATCGCGCAGGTCCGCCGCGCGTTCGCGCAAATACTCGTCGTTGATCGCCGCCATCGACGAAATATATTTCTCCGCCACCTGGTGAAACGCATGTTCCGCGTTCACCTTTTGTTCGCTGATGAGCCGGATGATCTCATCGATCAACACATGGTCTTCCAGTACCAGCAGGTGCGCGTCAAAGATGCTGCCTTCCTTCGCGCCCATCGCCTCGGTGACTTTCTGCTGCACGTCGATGATCTGCTCGCGCGTCTGGAGAAACGCCCGCTCCATGCGCGCCACTTCCTGGGCGGCTTCCGATTCCGAGAGTTGATGTTGGGCGATGCTGCGGCTGGTCTTGCCGAGCACCAGGATTTTACCCCGCGAAATTCCAGCGGAGACAGCGATTCCCCGATACACCTTTTCTCCTTGCTGCAACGGCTCAGGCATAAGGCATGATTAACCCAACCCGCACCCGATGAAAAGCAATTCCGCGCTCAAAAGTGTTTTGTGTTCGATCAATCCGTGCGGCCTTTCCAAACTAGTTGTTCCGGATGAATCGGATAACTCACCACCTTTGCGGCGGGCAGGGGACTGCCCGCTCTGCGTTGCTCGAGCGTTTGATACGCTTTTGTTGGTAGGGCGGGCACTCCTGTGCGCGCCGTCGCCCCTGCGCGGATGGCGGGAATAAAGTGAGGGGGATTTCGCCCGCTTGATGACATCATAAAAAAGCCCGCGCATAACGCGGGCTTTTTGGACTAAAAACCAAAAACTTAAAATTGAAAACTCGCCTTACGCCCGTTCCATATATTTCCCCGTGCGGGTATCCACCTTGATCTTCTCGCCGGTCTTGATGAACAACGGCGCCTGCACCGTGATGCCCGTTTCCAGCGTGATGGCTTTTTGCACGTTGTTCGCCGAATCACCGCGTACGCCTTCCGGCGCGTCAGAAACCGTCAGGATGACCGACGAAGGCAATTCAATGCTGACCGCCTTTTCCGCGACAAACGTCACCGTCACCGTCGCGTTTTCCACGAGATAATTCTTCGCATCGCCGACCAATTCCATCGGCAGCGTGACGGATTCATAATTCTCCGGGTCCGTGAAAACGAAATCCTCGCCGTCCTTGTAACTGAATTCCATCTTGGTCGTCATCATCGGCACCGGCTCGATTTTTTCCGTGGAGCTGAAGCGCACATCGGATGATTTGCCCGTCTTGAGGCTGCGCAGGCTGGCCTGCACGAAGGCGCGCAGATTGCCCGGGGTGCGGTGTTGCATATCCAGCACCACGCAGGTGTCGCCGTTGTAATTGATCGCCATTCCGCGGCGCAGGTCGTTTGCTGTTGCCATAAATCGTTCGGTCTAGATTAAATGTTTCCTCCCATGGATTCTCCAAAACGGGAGCGGGGCAAAATAGCTGAATAAAGCCGGAAAGCAAGTCGGGAATTATTAGGTTTGGGTTGGGGTGCGTGCCAGTTTGAAAATATATGTTTTTCGTGTTGCGCGTTGCGTCAAGTATTTGACGCCCGTCCTTCGCTACTTGACGCAACACGCAACACGAAACACGTCACATCCCCCTCATCATTCCTTTGCCATTCCGCCTCCACTCATCTATAAAACCCGCGAGACATGAGTTCAGGAAATATCGAATCCGCGCCCCTGCGCGCCCGCAAACTTCTCGTTGCCAACCGGAGCGAAATCGCTATCCGCGTTTTTCGCGCCGCCACCGAACTGGGTTTTCGTACCGTCGCCATCTATGCCCAGGAGGACAAACTTTCCATCCACCGTTTCAAGGCCGACGAGGCCTACCTCGTCGGCGAAGGCAAAGGCCCCGTCGGCGCCTATCTCGATATCCACGGCATCGTCTCGCTCGCCAAAGAAAAGGGCGCTGAACTTATCCATCCCGGTTACGGCTTCCTCTCTGAGAACGCCGAATTCGCGAAGGCCTGCGAAGCTGCCGGCATCACTTTCGTTGGCCCGCGCGTGGAATTGCTAAAACTCATGGGCGACAAAGTCGCCGCCCGCGCCCTCGCGCAAAAAGTCGGCGTGCCCACCTTGCCCGGCACCGAAGACCCCATTTCCGATCGCGAAGAGGCCCTTAAAGCCGCCAAGGCCATCGGTTTTCCGCTCATCATCAAAGCCGCGTTCGGTGGTGGTGGCCGCGGCATGCGCGTGGTGCGCAAGCCCGGCGATCTGGACGATCTCCTCAGCGAAGCGCAGGACGAAGCGGGTCGGGCCTTTGGCAATTCCGCCGTCTTTCTCGAACGCTATATCCCGCGCGCCAAACACATCGAGGTGCAGATCCTGGGCGACAAACACGGCAACGTATTGCATCTCCACGAGCGCGATTGTTCCGTTCAACGCCGTCACCAAAAAGTCGTCGAGATCGCCCCGTCCGTTGGTCTCGACCCCAAAGTCCGGCACGAACTCTGTGACGCCGCTTCGAGGCTCTGTCGCGAAATCAAATATGACAACGCCGGCACCGTCGAGTTCCTGCTCGATATGGACACGCACGAATGGTTCTTCATTGAGATGAACCCGCGCATCCAGGTGGAACATACCGTCACAGAAATCATCACCGGCATCGACCTCGTCCGTTCACAGATCCTCGTCGCGCAGGGCCACGATCTGTTCGGGCCGGAATTGCAAATGCCGTCCCAGGCTGAAATGCCGCGCAACGGTTTCGCTGTGCAAGGCCGCATCACCACGGAAGACCCCGAAAATAAATTTCAGCCCGATTACGGCAAGATTTTCACCTATCGTTCCGCGGGCGGCTTCGGATTGCGCCTCGATGGCGGCATGGGTTACGGCGGCGCTGTCATCACGCCTTTCTACGATTCGCTCCTCGTCAAGGTCACTGCCTCCGGCCGTTCCTTCGAGATGGCGCTGCAGCGCATGAACCGCGCCCTGCGCGAGTTCCGCATCCGTGGCGTGAAGACCAATATTCCTTTTCTCGAAAACGTCATCGCGAACGATACGTTCCGCGCCGGCCAGGCCACCACCACGCTCATCGACACCACGCCCGAGCTATTCAAGTTTATTGCCCGCCGCGACCGCGCCACCAAACTGCTGTCCTTCCTCGGCGATGTTGCCGTGAACGGCAATCCCGAATCCAAGGGCCGCAAACCGGAAAAGCCGCTGCCGGCGATTCCGCTGCCGCCTTACGACCATAAACAAACCCCGCCGCCCGGTACGCGCAACTTGTTGCTCGAACTCGGCGCGAAAAAATTCGCCGCCTGGACCCGCGCGCAAAAGCGATTGCTCATCACCGACACCACGTTCCGCGATGCTCATCAATCGCTTATGGCCACCCGCGTGCGCACCTACGACATGCTTGCCGTGGCCGACGCCGTTGCGCGCCGCGCATCCGGGCTATTCAGTCTCGAGATGTGGGGCGGAGCCACGTTTGACACGGCCATGCGCTTTCTTCACGAAGATCCGTGGGGCCGTTTACGGACTTTGCGCGCAAAGATTCCCAACATCTGTTTCCAGATGCTCTTTCGTGGCTCGAATGCCGTCGGCTACTCGAATTATCCCGACAATGTCGTTGCCGGTTTTGTGAAGCACGCTGCCGAATCCGGCATCGATATCTTCCGCATCTTCGATTCGCTGAATTATCTGCCGAACCTGCAAGTGGCGATGGAGGCCGTACAGGAAACCCACGCCGTCTGTGAAGCCGCCATCTGCTATACCGGCGACATCTTCGACAAATCGCGTCCTAAATATTCGCTCAAATATTACGTCAAGCTCGCGAAAGAGCTGGAGAAGATGGGCGCGCACATTCTCGCCATCAAAGACATGGCCGGGCTTTGCCGTCCGTATGCCGCCCGCGAACTCGTGCGCGTATTGCGCGAGGAGGTCGGCCTGCCCATCCATTTTCATACGCACGATACCAGCGGCATCGCGTCCGCCTCCGTCGTCAGTGCGAGCCACGTGGGCGTGGATATCGTTGACCTCGCTATCTCGTCCATGTCCGGTTCGACCAGCCAGCCAAACCTGAATTCCCTCGTCACCGCGTTGCAGGACACGCCGCGCGCTACGGGCCTGGATCCCGCTATCCTCACGGACCTCGCCGATTATTGGGAAGCCGTCCGCGAGATTTACGCGCCGTTCGATACCGCGCCGCGCACCGGCAGCGCCGAAGTTTACTTGCACGAAATGCCCGGGGGCCAATACACCAATCTGAAGGAACAGGCCAATGCGATGGGCCTGGGCTTACGCTGGCACGAGATTGCCCGTACGTATGCGGAAGTGAATCTGCTCTTTGGTGATATCATCAAAGTCACGCCCAGCAGCAAAGTCATCGGCGACATGACCATGTTCCTCATCTCACGCGGCATCAAACCCGCCGATGTTCTGAATCTCGAACCCGGCAGCACTCCTTTCCCCGAATCCGTCATCGACATGCTCGCGGGAGGCCTTGGCAAACCGATGGGTGGCTGGCCGAAAAAATTGCAGCACATCGTCCTCGATAAACGGAAGCCCATCCGTGGCCGTCCCGGTGCGTCGCTCAAGCCGCTGAACCTGAAAAAAATCCAGGCTGAACTTTCTGTCAAACTCAAGCGCGAGGCGACGGAAGACGATCTGTACAGTCACTTGATGTACCCGCAGGTTTTTTCGGATTTCGCCAAATACGAGCATGACTATAGTGATGTGTCCGTGCTGCCCACGCCCGCATTTTTCTACGGTTTGAAACTCGGCCAGGAGATCACGGTGGAGATCGAAGAAGGCAAAACGTTTTTCCTCCGGCTCGTGAACATCAGCCTGCCGGATGCCGATGGCCGCCGTACCGTGCTGTTCGAACTCAACGGCATGTCGCGCCAGGTCATGATCGCCGACCGCTCTGTGCAGCCCAAGACCAAGCCGCGCGTCAAAGCCGACCCCGCCATTCCTGAGCAGATCGGCGCGCCGATTCCTGGTCTCATCACCGCGCTCACCACGAGCGTCGGTTCCAAAGTCGCCAAAGGCGACAAGCTCGCCACCATGGAAGCGATGAAGATGCAGACCACCATCTACGCGCCTTGCGACGGCGTGGTGGAAGAAATCTTCTCCCACGTCGGCGATTCCGTGGAAAGCAAAGACCTGTTGATGCGTTTGAAGGCGTAGTTTTTGTTTTGCTTTGTCCCCGTTTCCGCAAATGATGAGTGCGGTTATGCCGAACAACGAAGATAAACTGAATGCCGGGCAGAAGGCGCTCAAGATCAACCTCGATGCCACTAAGTACGGCACCTTCGCCGAAATCGGGGCAGGGCAGGAGACCGCCCGCTGGTTTTTCCGTGTGGGCGGCGCATCCGGCACCGTCGCCAAGACGATTTCCGCCTACGACATGTCGGTCAGCGACGCCATCTACGGCCCCGCCGAGCGTTACGTGAGCCGCCAGCGGCTCATCTCCATGCTGGACCACGAATGGGATCTGTTGCTCGAACGGCTCGACAAGACCCGCGGGGACCGGAACACCTTTTTCGTTTTCGCCAATACCGTCGCCACGCGCAATTTTAAAACCAAAGCCGAAGGCAACGGCTGGATCGGCGTTCGTTTTCAGACGCGTCCCCACGAAGCACCGTCGCAGATCATCATCCATGTGCGGATGTTGGATGTGGACAACCTGCGCGAACAGGAGGCGCTCGGCATCATCGGGGTGAACCTCCTTTACGGCGCGTTTTATCTGCACGCGGGGCCGGCCAAACTTATCGGCGGATTGCTCGATGATCTCAGTTCCGAACGCATCGAAGTGGACATGATCAAGTTTTCCGGCCCGCGCTTTGCCGGCCTGGATAATCGCCTCATGGCCCTCCAGCTCGTCCAGCAATGGCTTACCGAATCCGCCATGTTCACCGCCGATGGTGAAACCGTGATCCCTGGCGAAGTGCTCTACAAAAAGCCCGTGCTCGTGGAACGCGGAAGTTTTCGTCCCATCACCACGCCCATGCTGGAGATGATGCAGAACGCCCACGAACAATTTTTGCAGGAGGAATCCTTGAAAGGTGAGACGCCTGTGCTATTGCTGGAAATGACCCTGCGCCAATTGCAGGTCGGCGATGAGATCGACCATCGTGATTTCCTGGACCGCGTGGATACGTTGGGCGCACTGGGCAAAACCGTGCTGATCTCCAACTTCCTCCGGTATCACCGGCTGGTCAGCTATCTCTCCCGTTACACGCAAAAGTCCATCGGCCTGCCACTGGGCATCGTGCGGTTGCGCGATGTAATGGACGAAAAATTTTACACCGACCTGCCCGGCGGGCTGATGGAATCGCTCGGCCAGCTCTTCAAAAACGATACCAAGCTCTACGCGTATCCGTCACTCGACCGGAACGGCAAACTGACCACCGTGGAGAACATGGAAGTCGCGCCGCATCTGCGCCATCTCTACGCGCACCTGGTGCAAAACGGATTCGTGAAGGACATCATGAAATACAATCCGGACTATCTGAAGGTCTATTCCGGCGACGTGCTGGCCAAGATTAAAAGTCATGACGATTCGTGGGAAAAACTGGTCCCACCGCCGGTCGCCGAAGTCATCAAGGCTAAAAAACTTTTTGGCTGGACGGAAAAGTGACCGTTGCAGAATAACGGCCGGCTTTCTTTTGCGCACGCATCCGCGCAGAGAATGTTTCGGACAGTCGCCCTGATTTAAGGACCACCGATTTTGTTCCTGCCGCGAGCACGGCGCCGGTTTTCAGCAACACCACATGCGAAAACACCGGCATGATCTCTTCCACGTGGTGGGTCACCAGCACCAGGGTGGGTGAATTGCGTTTCACACCCAGCCGTTGGATAAATCGCAGGAAATGTTCGCGCGCGGCCGGGTCCAGTCCAGCGCATGGTTCGTCGAGGATCAGTAGCTTCGGCCTCGCCATCAACGCGCGTCCGATCAATACCCGCTGGCGTTCGCCCTGTGACAGTACGCGCCAGGGACGTTCCGCCAGGTGACCGCATTCGATCTGCCCAAGTATTTTCTTCGCCGCCGCCCGGTCCGCGCGGCTGACCGTGCCCCAGAAATCGATCATCGCATATTTGCCGCTGGCGATGGATTCCAACGCCGGTTCATCATCCGCCATCATCTGGCGCACACTCGAACTCACGATACCGATCTGTTTGCGCAATTCCCGCCAGTCCGATTGTCCATAACGATGGCCCAGGACGGAAATCTCGCCGGTTGTCGGCATCAAATAACCGGAAATCGCGCTGAGCAATGAGGTTTTCCCCGAACCGTTCGCGCCCAGGATTGCCCAATGTTCGCCGTGCAGAACCCGCCAGTTTACGTCGTTGAGGATGGTCGTGCCGTCCCGTTGAATGCTCAGGGACGAAATCTCAAGGATAGGTTGCTGACGGTTCACGGATGAGAAATTCAAGTCGGCAGCGGAATGCCGAACCATCCGGCGATGATCCGCAACGAACCATCCGTCAGCGACCCGATGGCCATCTTGATGGCATCGATCTGAATGACGACGATGAGCAGAAGAAACCCGTATTGCGCAATCTGGTTATACGTCTCGTAGGTCATTCCCACGACGACTCGCGCGATGCGCGACCCATCCAGCGGCGGAATCGGCAGCAGGTTAAAGAAAAACAGCAGCAGGCTCGTTTGCGCGAGTTCGATGCAAAAGACATACATGTTCGCCGAGCTCAGCATGAGGCCCACTTTGGCCAGGCCCACCAGCAGGACGGCCAGCATCAGATTCACCCAGGGGCCGGCAGCGGTGATGAGAACATCGTCAAAGTTCCGGTTCTTCAGGTTGGCCAGGTTCACTGGCACCGGTTTGGCCCAACCGATGAGAAATCGTCCCACGCCCTGCGGCATAAAGATCATGATCAGCGGAAGCACCACGGTGCCGATAAGGTCGATGTGTACCAGCGGATTGAGCGACACCCGGCCCTGCAGTCGCGCCGTATCGTCGCCGCACTTATGCGCCATCCAGGCATGGCCAAACTCGTGACACGTCAGGAGAAGCACGAGTCCCAGGTAATGAATCAGTCCGTCTGCGATTTGCGGATCCATTTAAAAACGGGAAAATAGCGATTCGTCGTGCCACCGTCGAGTGTGGATAATCGAGGGGTGGGTTTCTTCTGGCCGTGATCGTCGAGCAATTCTTAGCGCAGAGTTCCGGCACACCGGACGGCGTCACGCATGCGCGTTACTTGCCGTGCGGCCTGACGTTTGGATTTACAGGAAATAAAAATTAAACAGAAGGCATCAAATGAATAAAATACCCGAATTAAAGTCGCGTAATTCGGGTATTTTAAATACGATTGCTGCATTTTGTAAAGAAGAATCATCAACCACGAATTGTCCGTCAAACTTGGCGAGGGGGTGCGCTGGCGGCCAATTGATTTTGCGGTTGGGTCGATCAGCCAGCTCGTTTCCGGACTGTCGCCTCGTTTCCCTTACGAACTGGATTCATTCACCGTTATAATTAATCGCGCCAACGATTTAGCCGTAACGGTAGGGTCTTTCCATAATAAAGGTGTTTGGCAGGTGCCGGATCGCGTGGACGTCCCCATCCTTCAGCAGAACCTCCACGATATCGAAACGTATCTTCACCGGCGGATTTTTTATCAGCTTCAGATAATCCAGCGCCGTCTGGGACAACAATCTGCGTTTGCGCGCGTTCACAGACGCAGCCGGGCGTGTCCAGGTCTCGGAGGAGCGTGACTTGACCTCCACAAACACGAGACAATCACCATCGCGACAGACGAGGTCAATCTCGCCCCGACGAGAATGAAAATTCGCCACGAGAAATTTCAACCCCTTATCGCACAGATGCTTTTTCGCGGCCCGCTCGCCCAGTGCGCCGCGATGGAGGTGCAGTGGCAATTGAGATTTGCCCAGCCAGCGCTTGATTTGGCTAACAACACCCATCTTTAATTTTACGGTTTGTGCGTCGGGCGCAGTGTATTAGTCTTGGCGACTGTCGCAATGAAATCCGGCTACCAACTCGTCACGCTCGCCAATGGCGGCACGAGCGTCCACTCGTCGCACTACGGCGAGACGTTCCATCCCGTCATTGGACCGGTGGCGGAAGCCGAAGCGCTTTACGTCAATCAACTCCGTCTGCGCGAACGCCTGCAAAATTTTTCCGGCGAATTCGTCATCTGGGACATCGGCCTCGGTGCGGCGGCGAATGCCCTGACCGTCCTGCGCGCGACGCGCGACCTGCCTTGTGCCATCCGTCTCATCAGTTTCGACCAGACCGGTAAAGCCTTGGAGTTTGCCGCGCAAAATGCCGCTGCGCTCGGCTACTTCGGCGGCTATGAGGAGCATGTCCAGGAATTGTTGCGCAACCATCGCGTAAAGTTTCACGACGGCAAACAATCCGTGGACTGGCAATTTTGCCTGGGAGATTTCTTATCGTTTGTTGACCCAAAAGAATCTGGCAGCAAAGGGGCAGGGGAGGTTCCCGCACCGCATGCACTTCTATTTGATCCTTATTCCTCAGGAAAAAATCCGGAGATGTGGACCCTCTCGCTCTTTGCCAATTTGTTCCAGAAACTCGACCCCCTTCGTCCCTGCTCACTGGCCACTTACACGCGCGCGACCAACTTGAGAGTGACGTTGTTGCTGGCGGGCTTTTTTGTGGGGGTTGGCCACGCCACGGGCAAGAAGGAGGAAACGACCGTGGCTGCCAATTCATTGTCGCTCATCGCAGAACCGCTCGATCTGAAATGGCTGGACCGCGCCCGTCGCTCTCATAGCGCCGAGCCATTGCACGAAGCTGTCTACCGCCAGGCGCCATTGTCGAAAGAATCCTGGGGAAAGCTCCAGGCCCACCCCCAATTCAAAATTGCCTAATCGGCCCGCGTGGCATCCGTCATCTGCTTGCTCGCAGAAAATAGATTCAGCTCCGCTTCCACCGGCTTGAACGGTGCGAAGCTGCGCCTGTGGATCGCGCACGGGCCCAGTTTTTCGATGGCGGCATAATGTTGCGGCGTCGAGTAGCCCTTATGCGTCGCGAATCCGTAGCCCGGGTAGGTCTTATCGTATTCCACCATCAACCGGTCACGCGTCACTTTCGCGAGTACGCTGGCGGCGGCGATGGAGTAACTCCTCCCGTCACCACCCACCAGGGCGGTTTGCGGATACGGCAACCAGCGTATCTTCAATCCATCCACCAGCACGTGTTCGGGCTTCGGTTGGATTTGATCCAGCGCGGCGTGCATCCCGCGCCAGGCCGCCTGCCGGATATTGATGCGGTCGATCGTCTCCACATCCATGATGACGATGGCATGGCGGAGCTCAGCGTGCGTAGTGATGACATTAAAATATTTTTCGCGTTGGTCACTATCCAGTTGTTTGGAATCATTCAGCCCCCGCAATTTTGAATACAGGCCGCGTTCGAGCCATTCGCGGGGGAACATGACCGCTGCTGCCACGACCGGCCCGGCCAACGGCCCGCAGCCCGCTTCATCCACGCCCGCCACGAACGTCGTGCCTTGTTTCCAAAGCTCGCACTCATAAGAAAGACGGTGCCAGATTTTTGCGCTCATGCCGGACGCAGCCACCTTACCCGCTGGAAAAAAACCGGACAAACAAATCTTGTCGAAAATTTATTCACAGTCCGCCCATCCGTGCTAAAATTTCTCCATGAAAATCGAATCACTGCATATCGGCATGAGCGTCCGCCATCCGCAATACGGCCTGGGCACCGTCAAAACCATTTCTGAAGCCTCAGCGGATATTCAATTTACTGACGGCCGTCGCACCGTCGCTCCGGAATCCGCCGGTTTAACGCCCGCCGAAGCCCAGGCAACCGTGAGCGGGCTTAGCATGCCATTGAAACAATTTGTGACCGAGACCGTGGATGCCGCCGTGCGCCGTCTTGGTTTGGAGAAGCCCGATGCCGTCGTGGAAGAGCTGGGTCTGCGCTGGCACGGCGGGAAAGTGGTCATGCATCCGGCCGACCCCACCTTGCAGACGAAGGAAGTCCCGCTGGAAACTTTTTTTCATAAAGTGGTCATGGTGCGAAATAATCTCCGGGTGCTGGAACAAAAGATCAACGCTCACGAAAAGCTGAGCGATGGTGAAAAAGTCGAGATGCAGCAATATATCACGCGCAGTTACGGCTCTTTTACGACCTTCAATATCCTGTTCAAGGAAAAGGAAAGCCAGTTTTGAGAGTGTGATGAATAATCTGCAGAATTTCTTTTGCTGAAAAAATCTTATCCGTAGACGGGAACAGAAATATTTCTCGCTCCTCTAAATTTGTGATAGGATGATTCCGGTTGTGTGTTTCTTGTCAATTGGGCGCGCGCCGGAACATTAAAAACACAACGGAAAACAAGGAGAAGTATGAGAAACAGTATCGCAAAAAATCTGCTCGCGTGCGCCTTTACAGCCGCATTGACTTGCACCACCACCCAGGCAAAAAACCTGTTTTTTGAACAGGTCAACCTGGCTTCAGACCAACCGGGCGTCGCACAAATACAGGATCCAAATCTCGTGAATGCATGGGGAATGTCATTCTCGGCCGGCGGCCCTTTTTGGGTTAACGCCAATGGAACCGGCCTGTCGTTGCTTTATTCCGTCGCCACCGACAGTAATGGCGTCCCCACAGTCACCAAACAGGGATTGGAAGTAAGCATTCCCGGCGATGGTACTCCCAGCGGACAGGTGTTCGACAACAACGGGTCGATCAATGGTGATGTTTTCATATTCGCCAGTGAAGACGGCACGATATCCGGCTGGCGTAACAGCCTGGGTGATTCCGCGGAAGTTTTGACCCAGCGTGATACCGCCGTTTACAAGGGCATCACGCTCGTCATGACGGCATCGCACGGGCCGGTGTTACTGGCCGCAAACTTTGCCGAAGGCACGGTCGATGAGTATGACACCAATATGACCTTGATCACTCAATTCATCGATACGAAGGCGAAAGCCGGCTTTGCGCCGTTCAATGTCGAGGTGATTGACGGCGGGGTCTTCGTCACTTTTGCGATGCAGGATAGTGAGAAACATGATGATGTGCCCGGCAAGGGGAACGGAATCATCGATCTGTTGAACCCGGATACCGGGAAGTTCACCAGGCTGGTCACTGGTAAGGGCGCCGGCGGGAAAGAGAAAGACCTTAATTCACCCTGGGGACTCGCTTTGTCGCCATCCTCCTGGGGCAGCATTTCCGACAAATTGCTCGTGGGCAACTTTGGTGATGGAACCATCACGGTGTTCAACGCGAACGGCAAAAATAAAGGCCAGCTAAAAAGCGATGACGGCGGATTAATCGTCATCGACGGGTTGTGGGGTTTGACCTTCGGCAATGACGGCAGCGCGGGCGTTTCCGATCAGCTTTATTTCAGTGCCGGTCCCAATGGCGAATCACACGGTCTCTTCGGCGTCCTGGTGCCTGGACCCAAGGACAATAAACATCATCCTGATGACGACGACAACGACTAGTAATACCTGCTTAGTCCAACGCCCGTCCGGACACTGCTTCGGGCGGGCTATTTGTTTTCCAAAAAAACCTCACTATTGGCCGGGACAGATTTCGGTTTTGTTCCTGTGAACTTATGATAGCCTGACTCCGGCTGTGTGGTCCTGTTAAGCGGGCGCGAGCCAGAACGTTAAAATCCAACAGAATAAAAAGGGAAGTATGATAAGGAGAATCGCAAAAAGTTTGCTCGCTTGCGCAGTTACAGTTGTACTCGCCTGCACCACCGCCCAGGCCAAAAATGCTGCTGCCTACAAACAGATCAACCTGGTTTCGGACCTGTCCAACACGGCGCAAATAGTGGACACGAACCTGGCGAATGCCTGGGGTATTTCTTTCACGACGGACTTGACGTTCTTGTCCAACAACGTTGTGACCAACCCCATCGTGATCACCAATACTATCTTCACGACCAACCATAACGGCCACGTGATCACTACCATTACCAGATCGAACAGCTTCGTCGTGTTAACCAATCTGGTCTTCTCGACCAATAGTTTATTCTGGGTAAACGCCAACCTGACGGGCAAAGCTTTGGTCTACGGCGTTACGAATAATGCGCAGAGCAATCCCGTCGTAGTCAAGCAGGGGATGGAAGTGACCATTCCCGGCGATGGCAATCCTACTGGTTTGTACTTCGATGAAAAAGGCTCGATCAGCAACAACGTTTTTTTATTCGCCAGCGAAGACGGTACGATATCCGGCTGGAATACCAATCTGGATGGCACTGCGGAAGTGATTACCCAACGCATGACGGCTGTTTACAAAGGCATCGGGGTCGCGAATACGTTTTCGAATGGACCAGTCATCCTCGCGGCGAATTTTGCCGAAGGCACCGTGGACAAATATGGATTTCTTTTGGACACGAACGGCACGCCCACGAACTTTGTCTTGCTCGCGCAGTACGCGGACTTCAGAGCGACCAATCTTGGCTTCGCCCCTTTCAGCATCCAAATCTATAAAGGTGAGGTTTTCGTCCTGTTTGCCAAACAGGATTCCCATAAGATTGACGATGTCCCGGGGCCGGGGAATGGAATCGTTGATATACTCAATCCTGGTAGCGGACAGTTCACGCGGTTCATCACCGGAAAGGGTGCGAAAGGCAATGACAAAGTGATCAACTCACCGTGGGCTTTTGTGGTGACGCCCGCCACGTGGGGTAAAGATGCGAATCGAATTCTCATCAGCAACTTTGGCGATGGAACCATCGGCGTTTACAATTTAAAGGGCATATCGCAAGGCAAGCTTCCCAGTAATTTGGGTGGCGATGTGACCATCGACGGTCTATGGGGATTGACCTTCGGGAATGGATTCAATGCCGGCGATCCCAATATCCTTTACTTCACCGCCGGCCCCACTAACGAGAACCACGGTCTTTTTGGCGAACTGATTCAGTTGGCCCCTACCAAGAAAAAATAGGTCTTTGGCAGGACAAAATTGCCCGTCTGAACGATGGTTCAGACGGGCTTTGATTTAGGTCAAAAAGAAAAGATGGTGCGCACTGCAGGGCTTGAACCTGCGACCCCTACCGTGTGAAGGTAATGCTCTACCACTGAGCTAAGCGCGCAACCGCCCCATAAGACTAGTGGCCATGCCAGGATTCTTCAAGCTTCTTTGCATAGGGTTCGACTCGTTTTAAGACACTCCTGGCTCCAAAACCTCGAATCTGTCCAGCCTTTGCGCACAGTCCTGCGTGGTCGCCCTTGGCACGACCGATGCTTAACGCAACTTGTGCAGAGTGCGGAAGATGTAAAATCAGTCAGCTACTCCGGATGGGTCAAAGTTGAGGGGCAAAGCAAATCCGTTTTCAATACTTCCACGCTGCTTCGCCCTATGAATAAAATTCTGCTTAGCACGCTAATCACCCTCGGACTGGGCACTTCTTCTCTGCTTTTTGGCGCGGATAAGACCGCGGATGACACCGCGACGGTCTGGAAATATTCAACGGAAGTGAAGATTGATGCGGCCTCCCGAAATTTTGCCGAGATGACCAAGCTGGAGATCCAGAGAGCGAACGAACTGGCAAATCGTCCTTTGCTGCAGGAACACGTTTACTCCGACGAACGGCTGCTGTTCGTGCGGTTGCGTTTTGACGCCTACGACCAATCAGTGGCGTTCCCCAAACTTTCCCATTTTCAATTCGGATACGGCGACGTGTATCCCTCGGACGACGAATTTCACACCAGCACCAATGGCACTGGATGGGAGACGCCGAACGTCGCCTATATCAAGTTTTGTAAAGACTTTTGATGATTTGTTTGTTTGGTTTGGTTCCTCCAAACGCCCCGTCGGAAACGACGGGGCGTCCTTTTTTGGAAGGAATCATTTCCGCAGGATGGTATCACGCTTCGCCCAGGCCGGATCCGCCGCCGGGTAATCCAGGTTGTAGTTCAATCCCCGGCTCTCATGGCGCTGCATGGCGCTGGTGACGATAAGTTCGGCCACCGTCGCGATGTTGCGCAGTTCCAGCAGGTCGCTCGTCACGATGAAATTCCAGTAATACTCGCGGATCTCCTCCTGCAGGTTGGCGATGCGCTTGGCGGCGCGTTGCAATCGTTTGTTCGTGCGCACGATGCCCACGTAATCCCACATCAACCGCCGTATCTCGTCCCAGTTATGCGAGACCACCACCATTTCGTCTGCGTTGGTGGCATTGCCGGATTGCCAGGCCGGAATTTTCGTCTCCACCGCCGGCAGCGGCCGGGAAATGATTTTTTCCGCCGCCCGATGTGCACATACCAGCGCTTCCAGGAGCGAATTGCTCGCCAGCCGGTTCGCGCCATGCAAGCCGGTACAGGCCACTTCGCCCACCGCGAAAAGTCCGGGCGTGTCCGTTTCGCCATTCACGTTTGTCATCACGCCACCGCATTGATAATGCGCCGCCGGCACGACGGGAATCGGCTCACGGGTGATGTCGATGCCGTAACGCAGGCAGGTCTCGTAGATGTTCGGAAAACGTTCGCGCACAAATTCCGCCGGCTTGTGCGTGATATCCAGCCAGACGCAATCGTCACCGCTCTTTTTCATCTCGGTATCGATCGCGCGCGCCACGACATCGCGCGGGGCGAGCGATTTGAGCGCATGATATTTGTCCATGAATTCCACGCCGGAAACGGCCTTAAGAATGCCGCCTTCCCCGCGCACGGCTTCGCTGATCAAAAATGATTTCGCCTTGGGATGGAACAAACATGTCGGATGAAATTGGATGAACTCCATGTCCGCCACCGCCGCGCCTGCGCGGTAAGCCATTGCCACGCCGTCGCCCGTCGCGATGTCCGGGTTGGTCGTATAGAGGTAGACCTTCCCGCAACCGCCGGTCGCCAACAGCGTGATAGGCGCTGCGAATGTCTCCACTTTGCCCGCCTTTTTATCGAGGGCATACACGCCCAGGCAGCGGTTGGCACCCGGCTGGCCGAGCTTGCGGCTCGTGATCAGGTCGATGGCAAAATGATTTTCAAACATCTGGATGTTAGGCTGTTGGGCGATAGCATGGAGCAGGGCGCTCTCGATCTCGCGTCCGGTCACATCTTTGGCGTGCAGGATACGCCGTTTGGAATGGCCGCCTTCTTTGCCGAGGTCCAATTCGTGCCTGCCATGGTTGCGCGGATCTTCGCGCTCGCTGAATCTCATTCCCAGCTCGATCAATTCCTGGATGCGTGCCGGTCCCTCGGAAACGATCGTGCGCACCACTTCCTCTTTGCACAAGCCGGCGCCTGCCGTGAGCGTATCGCGCACGTGCAGTTCAAACGAATCCTCCTTGCTGGTGACCGACGCGATGCCGCCCTGCGCGTAATTCGTATTCGATTCGGCGGAGTTTTTTTTAGTGATGACCGCCACGCGTCCCTTGCCCGCGACCTTCAATGCAAATGAAAGACCCGCGATGCCGCTGCCCAGTACGAGATAATCGAATTGTTTCACCCTTTGGGAAAATTAACGCAAAATTGCAAAGTCGCGAAGAATAATTAAAGTCTTCCGTTATCGATCAACCGCGTTTTGCCAAAAAATACTGCCAATGCCATGTGCGTGCCGCGCTTGACCCGCGAAACCGGCTCCAGCGTTTCAGGGTCAAAAAACTCGACGTAGTCCAATCGCGCCAGCGGTGCCGTATGGATAAATCGTTTTAGATCGGCTTTTAGGCGGACTGTGGAAACCGGCTTTTGCTTCACGGCGGCCTGTGCGTGTTGCGTCGCACGACGCAGGATGTTTGCCTGTTTGCGCTGGTCGGTATCGAGATATTTGTTCCGTGAGCTCAAGGCGAGCCCGTCCGGTTCACGGACGGTCGGCGCGACGATGATCTTCACCGGGAAATTCAGGTCCGCCACCATGCGCTGGATGATGGCGGCCTGTTGAAAATCTTTTTGGCCAAAAACCGAGACGTGCGGTAGTACGATGTTGAACAATTTGGCGACCACCGTCGTCACGCCGCGAAAATGCGTCGGTCGCGACGCGCCCTCCATGGCGCGGGACAATTTCTCCTCGACCACGTAAGTGCTATAGCCTTCCTTAGGTTTGCCCGGGTACATCTCCGCATCGGTTGGCGCAAAGATGACATCGACACCTTCCGCCCGGCACAATTTGAGGTCCCGTTTCAGATTGCGCGGGTACCGTGCGAGGTCTTCTGTCGGCCCGAACTGCGTGGGATTCACGTAAATGCTCACGACCACGACGCCACGTGCGCCGACCGCTTTTCGTGCCCGGCGCATCAGGCTTAAGTGGCCTTCGTGCAAATAGCCCATCGTCGGCACAAAGCCGATCCTCACGCCATGCCGTTGCCACTGTTTGGCGAGGCGTTGCATGGCGGCGGCGGAATTGACGATTCGCATGGACGCGGAGAGTAGCGGTGAATACTAAAACAAACAAGCCGCGTAGATTGCTCTACACGGCCGGGTTTGTGGTGGCGATTGTTCGCCGAAATTCAGCTTTAGCGGTGGAACTGTATCGGCGCGCTGGGCATCTCATGGGCGCACGGCTGGTTGGTGGGCGCGTCGGGGGTGCGGTCGTTTTGTGTCACGACATTATGCGCGAGCATCCACGCCTCGACTTCTTCACCGCTGATATCGGCGAGCATCAGCCCATTGATCTCCACGCAGGGACTGAGCATCTGACCGCTCTTTTCGATCATCTCCTGCCGTTGCAGGGGATCGTTGATGATGTCGCGGTCTTCAAAGGGCAAATCATATTTGCGCATGACCGCGCGGACGCCCTGGCTCCAGCCGCACGACGGTTTTAAATAAGCAATGATCTTTGGTTTGTTCATAATGAAATATCCGCCCACAACATGCCATAGAACCGGAATGTCTCAAGCCTTAAAGGGTCGCATTCTATTTCGTGGTCTGCTGGGCGCGTCAAAAATCACTCCGCAACATAATGGGAACCGAAGCCATCCAAACTGCTCAAACCCAAGCGCCTTTAAACTGCCGCACGCCGATTAGAATCACGTGGAATGAACTTACCTCCGTCAAATTACAAACATAATCTATGGGCATTGAAGGCGGGCAATGCCCATAGATTACAAAGTATTTTTAAAACAGTCGAGGTTTAAAAATCCGATGAGTTTACTAAGCGTTTTCAATTCAGTTTCAATCACGCTTTCGTGGGACCGCGTTGACTTCGCTCTGTGGACTTTGGATGTTGAGCCCGTCATGTTCCTAAAGGTCCTCATCGCGCCGGATAAATTCAAAGGCACCCTCACAGCTCAGGCGGCGGCGCAAGCCATCGCGCGTGGTTGGCGGCAGGCACGCCCCGAGGACGAACTCCATCGGGTGCCCATCACCGATGGCGGCGATGGCTTCGGCGCCGTCATGAGCGGGTTGTTGGAAGCCCGTGCGATGAAATGCAAAACCGTGGATGCCGCGCATCGTTTCTGCCGGGCAACCTGGTGGTGGAACGCAAAAGCCAAAATTGCCGTCATCGAATCCGCGAACATCATCGGTCTAGCGAAGTTGCCGCCGGGGAAATTTCATCCGTTCCATCTGGATACCCTTGGCCTCGGCAAAGTGATTCAAGCTGCGCATGCCAGGGGCGCGAAGAAAATTCTGATCGGCATCGGCGGCAGCGCTACGAATGACGGCGGTTTTGGTTTAGCCCGCGCTTTGGGCTGGAAATTTCTAAACATCGAAAACCGCGAAATCGGGGAATGGACGCAGCTTGCCCAGATTCACAAAATAGAGCCGCCACATCCACAAACCAGCACGGACATCATCGTGGCGGTGGATGTGCAAAACCAATTGCTCGGTCCGCATGGCGCAACGCGCGTTTACGGCCCGCAAAAGGGCTTGCGGCCGCCCGACTTTCGCCTGGCGGAGAGTTGCCTGAAAAAGCTGACGCAGTTTGTCCGCGGGGCTGGGCAGGCTGCATTGGTTCCCGGCACTGGCGCAGCGGGCGGATTAGGCTTCGGCCTGCTCATGTTTGCTGGCGCAAAACTGAAGCCGGGTTTCGATCTGTTCGCACAATATGCCGATCTCGATGCGCGATTGCCTGCCGCCGATATCGTGATCACCGGTGAAGGCGCGATCGACCGCTCCACCTTCATGGGCAAAGGTGTCGGCGAGATAGCGCGACGCAGTCGCAAGTTGAAGATTCCGTGTATCGCGCTCGGCGGCACAGTGGAAGCACGCCTGAGTGCAAAAGGGTTTTTAAGATCGTTTGCGCTATCAGACCTGACCAGCGTACGAAAAGCCAAACTGTATCCCGCCTTGTGGCTGGCCCGGCTGGCGGCTAAAGCGGCGAGAGAAATGTTGTCACCAAAAGGGCTTCATCGGCCATTATAGACAAAGGGTTTCGTTTCTGAGATTCTCTTGAATACCACGGGACGCGATGGACTTCGAACGATTCGATAGTTTTCCGCCCGATAAACGCCAGTTTGCTGAATTGCGGAACGAATTTGCGGGCAAACTGTCAGATGAGAAAGTCATCATGCCAAAACCAAAAAGACGCCGTAAAATAATCATTTTCACCGTAATCGTCCTGGTCCTCCTTTGCCTCGTGCCGGTGTTGTTCAAGAAAAAGCAGCCGCCCATCCCGGTCACGACCGAGAAAGTCGCGCGGCGCAACCTCACTGAAACTGTCGTGGCCAATGGCAAAATCTATCCGGTGGTGCAATTGCATATCAGCGCAGAAGTGAGCGGCGAAATCATCGAGCTGGCCGTGAAGGAAGGGCAACTCGTCAAAAAGGGCGACCTGCTTTTGAAGATCAAACCGGATTTTTACGCGGCCGCCGTCAATCAATCCAAGGCCGCTTATGAATCATCTCTCAATGGACAGACCACCGCCGAAGCGACGTTAGAAAGAGCGGATGCCGATTATCGACGGAACAAGGAGTTGTACGACCGCAAGCTGATCTCGGATTCCGATTACGTCGGTTTTAAGACCGCTTTTGATATCGCGGTGGCGCAGGTGGAAAGTTCCAAGCACCAGGTGGAAATGGCCAAAGCCGCCGTGGCCAGCGCGCAGGATTCGCTGGATAAAACCATCATTTTTGCGCCGCGCGATGGCACGGTGAGCAAATTGAATTCGCAACTCGGAGAGCGCGTGCTCGGCACGGTGCAGAATGCCGGCACGGACATCATGATCATTTCCGACCTGAACGAAATGGAAGCGCGCGTGGATATCGGTGAGATGGATGTGGTGCTCATCCAGCCCGGCCAAAAAGCAGAATTGGACGTGGACGCCTTCAAAGACCGCAAGTTCACCGGCACGGTGACCCAGATCGCCAATTCGTCCAAGGGGATGGGGTCGCTAACCGCCGCGTCCACCACCCAGAACCAGGACGCCACGAAGTTCGAGGTGCGCATCCGGTTCAATGACCGCGAAGAATTTCGTCCGGGCATGTCCGTGAGTGCGAACATCGAAACCCGTTATCGCACCAATGCGCTTTCAGTGCCGCTCGCAGCGGTCACCACGCGCCCGCCCATGCCGGGCATGACCAACGCGGTTGCGGCGGTCACCGACACAAACACGTATTCCTCGGCTTCAGCCAAAGCCGACAAGAAAGCCAAAGAAGTGCCGAAATCAGTCGAGGTTGTTTTCGTGACGGACGGAAACCATGCCAAAATGATGCCGGTGAAGATCGGCATTTGTGACGATAACTATTGGGAAGTGACTGATGGTCTTACCGACGGGCAGGAGATCATCGCGGGCGGTCCCAAGGCCGTGAACAAGGACCTCCAGGATGGCTCGGAGATCAAAAAGAACGGGGCAACCGTCCCCGACGTAACCGCAAACAAATAATCGTGGCGCTCATCCGGCTCCAAAATATTTCGCGGCGCTACCAGATGGGCGGTGAAACCGTCCATGCGTTGCGCGACGTTTCGCTGGAGATACAGCGCGGGGAATACGTCGCCATCATGGGCCCATCGGGCTCCGGCAAATCCACCCTGATGAACCTCATCGGTTGCCTGGATACGCCCACCGCCGGCACTTATGAACTGAACGGCAATAACGTCAGCGAAATGGACGACAACCAGCTCGCCGGAATCCGTAACCGCGAGATCGGTTTCATTTTTCAGACGTTCAATCTGCTGCCGCGCTCGAATGCCTTGCGCAACGTGGAATTGCCATTGATCTACGCGGGCACCTCGTCCGAAGAACGGCGCAAAGTCGCCTTGGAAGCGCTTACGCAAGTGGGGCTGGCTGATCGAGTGCATCATAAGCCAAACGAACTTTCTGGCGGCCAGCGTCAACGTGTTGCCGTGGCGCGCGCGCTGGCGAATCATCCGTCCATTTTGCTGGCCGATGAACCCACGGGAAATCTCGATTCCAAGACCGGCAAAGAAATTTTGGCATTGTTCGATGAACTGTCGCGCAAAGGCAACACCATCATCGTGGTCACCCACGAAGAAGCCGTAGCGCGCCATGCGCGGCGGATGATCCGCATCCTGGATGGCCTCATCGCCAGTGATGAGAAGGTGAGTTGATGAACCTGTTCACCGAAATCCGCGAAGGCGCCGGCATTTCCTGGGACGCCCTGCGCGCGAACAAGATGCGGTCGGTCCTCGCGACGCTCGGCATCATCATCGGCATCGTCAGCGTCACGTTGATGGGCACGGCGCTGGAAGGCTTGAACACGGCGTTCATGAAAAGCATTTCGGCCATTGGCGCGGATGTCTTTTTTGTGTCCCGCCAACAATGGTTCAACCAGTCCTACGATGATTGGTATAATGCGCAGAAGCGGCGGCCCATCCGTTTTGCGGAGGCGCGGGAACTGCCCGGCCACTTGACGATGGCGGCGGCTGTTGCGCCGACGGCGGAGTTCAACGCCACCGTGGCCTTTAAAGATCGGAGCGCCGACCTGGTTTGGATCACCGGCACCACTGCGGACTACATCCAAACCGCCGGCGTAAGCGTGTTGGAAGGACGCTTTCTCTCCGAGCCGGAAGCGGAAGGCGGCCGGCCGGTATGTATCATTGGCGCGGAAGTGGTGACCAATCTTTTCCGGAACACCCCGCCGATCGGGGAACACCTCAAAGTAAATGGTCAGAGTTTCGAGGTCATCGGGGTATTGGAGAAGCAGGGAAAATTTCTCGGCGCGTTCAGCCTGGATAACCGGGTCATCATTCCCTTGCGTCAGGCCATGGCCAATTTTTGGCGGAATCCTGACCTCACCATCCGCGTCAAGGCCAGCGCGCTGGCGCAAATGGATGAAGCGCGGGAAGATCTGCGCATGGCGATGCGCCGGGTGCGGCATCTCTCACCGGATGACCCGGACGATTTCTCGATCAATCAACAGGACATCTTTGTAAAAAGGTTTAGTGAAGTGTCCGGGACGATTGCCATCATCGGTTTTTTCATCACGAGCCTGTCTCTGTTTGTCGGCGGTATCGGTATCATGAACATCATGTTCGTCTCGGTCGCGGAACGGACGCGCGAGATCGGCGTGCGCAAAGCGATCGGTGCACGCCGGCGCACGATTCTGCTGCAATTTCTCGCGGAAGCGGCGAGCATTTGCGTGGGTGGCGGGTTGATCGGCCTCGGCATCGCGTGGGGGCTTATCCTGATCGTGGGAAATTTTTTACCGCTCGCCTTGTCCATGCACACCGTCGTGGTTGCCTTGAGCGTGGCGTTTTGCACTGGGATCATCTCCGGATTTCTCCCGGCGTGGCGGGCGGCGCGGATGAACCCGGTGGATGCGTTGAGGAGCGAATGAGCAAACCCCACCATCAAGGAATCAGCTTATGGGCGGAGATCCGCGAAAGTTTCGCGATGGCCATGAATGCGTTGACCTCGCACAAGTTGCGTTCCGCGCTCACGTTGCTCGGCGTGCTCATCGGGGTTTTTTCCATCATTGTCACGATGACGGCGATGCGGGTGCTGCAGCAAAATGCCATCGATAATCTGCAACAGCTCGGCAGCCAGACCTTTGGCATCCAAAAATGGCCCGCGGTGCAATTCGGCATGGAGCGCGATTGGCAGAAGTACTGGCGGCGTAAAAACATCACGCTCGCGAACGCGCGGCAGATCGAGGACAAGGCGACGCTGGCCGAAAGCGTTGGGGTGGAATGTGATTTTTGGGGCGGCCAAATGGAGTCGCGTTTTCAAAAATCCGCCCCGGGCGTCAACCTGACGGGGGAATCGGCGGGTAGTTTTCCCGCGCACAACTGGAACCTTGAGGAAGGCCGCGGCATTTCTGACATGGATGTGGATAATGCACGCGATGTGTGCGTGCTGGGAAGTAGCCTGGCGAAGACGCTCTATCCGTTTGGTTCGCCCCTTGGGGAAAAACTCAAGATCAACGGCACGCCCTACGCCATTATCGGGGTGATTGCGGCCAAGGGCGGTTCACTGGGGGGCGACCAGGATAATTTCGCCGTCATTCCCATCACGACCGGACTCAACCGGTATGGCCGCGCGTGGTGGACGTTGACGATCATGGTGCAGGCGCGCGACGCAGCGAGCTTTGAAGATTGCCAGGAACAGGTGCGCGGCATTCTGCGCGTGGCGCGGAAAACGCCGCCGGGCGATGAGGACGACTTTGAGTTGTATTCCAACGATTCGCTCGTGGAGCAGTTCAATAGTTTTACGCGAACGATGCGCATCGGTGCGGCGGTGGTGAGTTCCATCGCCTTGCTGGCGGCGGGCATCGGCATCATGAACATCATGCTGGTTTCGGTGACGGAACGTACACGGGAGATCGGCGTACGCCGGGCCATCGGTGCGCGCAAACGGAACATCATGGTGCAATTCATCATGGAAGCCGTGGTGCTGTGCGAAGTGGGCGGCATCATCGGCGTAGTGCTCGGCATCCTGGGCGGAAACGGCGTGGCGTGGTATGTCAAAGCGCCGCCGGCGATCCCGGTGGATTGGATTTTCTTCGGCCTGTTGATCTGTTCGGTGGTCGGAATCGTGTTCGGAACTTATCCGGCGTACAAAGCGGCGAACCTTGACCCCATCGATTCCCTGCGTTACGAGTAGTGTCATGGCGGCTGAAATCTTTAAAGCGAGTCGATGGACGAAAGGGAATTTTCTTTTCCCCACCTACATCGAGGTGGATGAAAAAGCGGTGACGCGGCACAAGCGTTCCTGGTTCAGCAAGGACGAGATCAGTGTGAGCATCAGCAAGGTGGCTTCGGTTCACATCCAGACTGGTTTCATCTGGTCGAATATCCTCATCGAATCCAGCGGCGGCAGTGACCCGCTGGCCAGCCATGGCCACCGCAAGAGTGATGCGCGGCGCATCAAGGAATTGATCGAGACTTATCAGGGTGTGCCTGCGGCGGTGCGCACGGACCAGTCATGAGACCTGGCTTTTATTTGCTGTTCATGGCTGGGATTTTAGCGGGATGTTCCAGTGTTCCGCCTCAGGCGGCGAATCATTTGGACCTGACGGCATATCGGATCGAACAAGCCCCGGCGGTGAAAGTAAAAAGGCCGCAAGGGGAGCCTTATGATGCCGAACAGCAAAATTATCTGGTCTTCGAGAATTCGGACATCCGGATTCCATTGGTAAGGTCAGCAGGAGATGGAACGGATGAACGTTATGGTTTTGATCCGGCCACGTTAAAACTGCGCTGGCTAAAACAGGATGAATTGCTCCTGGTTACATGGACGACATTCTATCATGGTTCTGGTGGTTATACTTACGATGGAAATGTCATCCTACACATTCGCGGGAACCGGGCGCGTGAACTATTTCGTGATTCCTTTGAGTCGATCGCCAAGGCAGGTTGGGCTGCCCAGTCGTTTGTTTCACTCGATATCGCCTATGATGATGGCAGCAGGACATTCCGGTTCACACGAAGCGACATCGAAGTCAATGGTGATACAAAAGCGCCGGATCCCCAGCATGCCTATCCTTTCACCGAAATTTTTACGAATGACGACGGGCAAGTGAATTGGCGTTCGGAAGTCAAAACGGTGGACGCGTGGGATTACAAGTTAGAGCATGATAAACTGAAGTTCGTGTGCGGGTGGCATTCGGTGGACTTGGGCGATGAATCCCGTCCTATCGCTGACATCGTCAAATGTTTTAATGTCACACGCGAACGGATCGATTCACTTAACCCCGACTTGCCAGGGCGCGATTCGACGATCGGACCTGTCCTGCTTGGCGACGCATGCGGCCCCTACATGGTTTCATCTGAAACGGATTAGCTGAGACAAGCAGGCGGCGATAACTTCCAACGTGACCGGGCGTATTTTCTCTGGCATTCTTGCAAAGTGACATCTACCGAGGCCATCAAGTTATTGGAGAAGTTTCGCGCCGGCGGTGTGGGGCGCGATGAAGTGCTGCGCGCGTTCCAACGCCCACCCGTCGCTCACCTGGATTTTGCGCAGGTGGACACGCATCGGGCGCTGCGCAAAGGGTTTCCGGAAGTGATTTTTGGCGCCGGCAAGACGCCGGAACAGGTGGTGAAAATAGCGGGCAAGCTGATCGAGCATGGTCAACATGTTCTGGCCACGCGCATCACGGCGGAACATGCGCGCGCCGTGCGGAAGAAATTTAAACACGCCAAACATCACGAACAGGCGCGCTGCATCACCATCGAGACCAAACCGCTGCCCAAGCGTGAGGGAACGATTGCGGTCATCTGCGCAGGCACGAGCGATTTGCCGGTGGCGGAAGAGGCGGCGGTGACGGCGGAAATCATGGGCAACACGGTCGTGCGCATCGCGGACGCCGGTGTGGCCGGGTTGCATCGCATCCTTGCGCGACTGGAAGTTTTGCAAAAAGCGAACGTGCTGGTGGTGGTTGCGGGGATGGAAGGCGCCTTGCCGAGCGTGGTGGCCGGACTCGTGAGCAAGCCGGTCATCGCGGTGCCGACGAGCATCGGTTACGGCGCGAGTTTCGGTGGCATCGCGGCATTGTTGGGCATGTTGAACAGTTGTGGCAGTGGCGTGACCGTGGTGAATATTGATAATGGATTTGGCGCGGGTTACGCGGCGAGCCAGATCAATGCTTTGACCGAAAAATGAGTGGCAATCCTACAGTCACAGCAATGATGGAAGCCTACTCGTTGGATGCGGTAGACATGGCTAAAGCCAACTTCGATGAAGGCCTGGATTTTTCCGAAGCCAGTGTTGAGAAGGTCGAAAAGATAATGAGACAATTTTATGACAGCCTGCCCCGCGGATTCTTTCAGAAGCTGTTCAAGAGGCCTCCACCGCCGGAGACAATTGACCAGGTCTGTAAAATGTTCGGAGCCTACATCGGCGAGGTGCTTCGCAGACGATTTGGTGGGGAATGGATGTTTGATGAAAAAACATTTCCCGGTACCCGTATCATCTCTCTTCAACGGGATGGTATGCGCATCTGGCCGACCGCTAAAATTCATAAACGCATTACTAATGGTGCAGAAGATAATGTCTGGCATTACTTTAAAATCTTAAATGAAGAATGGGGACGGCCTGTTGCCGCCAAATAGAATGAAAACTCTTTACCTCGATATTTTTAGCGGCATCGCGGGCGATATGTTCATCGCGGCGCTCATTGATCTGGGCGTGGATGCGCATAAGCTGGAGCGCGAACTGGGCCGACTGAAACTTGACGGTTATCATCTTCACGTCGGGCGGCAGGAACGACAGGGGATTGCGGGGGTGAAGTTTGATGTTCATCTGGCGGACGCTCACCATCATCACGGGGACGAGCATCATGACCACGACCACGGCCACGACCATGGTCATCATGAGCACGCGCATGAACATCCGCATAATCATGAGCATGAGCATGGTCATGACGACAGCCGGAATTTTGCGGAGATAAAATCGCTCATCAATCGCAGCAAATTGTCCGCGTGGGTGAAGAAGAAATCCGTCGCGATTTTTCAACGCATCGCTGACGCCGAAGGGAAGATCCATGGTGTGCCGCCTTCGGAAGTCCATTTCCACGAAGTGGGTGCGGTTGATTCCATTGTGGATATTGTCGGTGCCTGTATCGCGCTGGAGATGCTGGGCAAGCCGCGCGTGCTGGCTTCATCGGCGGTGGAAGGCACGGGCTGGATGCGTTGCGCGCATGGACGATTTCCGATTCCCGCACCGGCGACGCTGGCGATCCTGGGTGCGCGCGGCATCGGCGTGACCCAATGCGACGAGCCGAATGAACTCATCACGCCGACGGGTGCGGCGTTGCTCGCGGAATTGGTGGAACGCTTTGAGCCGATGACCGGTGTGGTGGCGGAGAAGATAGGTTTTGGCCTGGGCACGCGGGAGAACAAGACGAGGCCGAATGTGCTAAGGGCGGTTTTGGGAAAGGCGGAACGGAAAACATCCAACATCCAACATCCAACATCCAACATCCAATCGTTGGATTGGGAAATGGACCGCGTGGCAGTGCTGGAAACGAATCTGGACGATGTGAGTGGGGAAATTTTGGGTGCGTTTGTGGAAGCGACGCTGGCGGCGGGCGCGCTGGATGTTTTTTATACGCCGATCCAGATGAAGAAGAACCGTCCCGGGGTTTTGCTCACGGTTTTGTGCGGGGAAGCGGAGGCGGACAAATTCAGTGAAATGATTTTGCGCGAGACGAGCGCCTTTGGCGTGCGGCGGACGATTGCGGAACGGCGCAAGTTGCGTCGCGAATTTGTGCCGGTGAAGACCAAGTTTGGAAGTGTCACGGTGAAGCTGGGGAAGTTAAATGGCAAGGTCGTGCAGGCCGCGCCGGAGTTTGAGGCGTGTAAAAAACTGGCCGCGCAGAAGAAGGTTCCGTTGAAACAGATTTATGAGGCGGCGATGAAGGCCGTGAAATTTTAGGGCTCGACGGAGTCTCGCCCCACCAGAATTGTAATGAATAAAAAATTCGACAGCATTGAATCCGTCGTGGCGGACATCCGCAAAGGGAAGATGGTCATCGTGGTGGACGATGAAGACCGCGAGAACGAGGGCGACCTCATCATGGCGGCGCAACACGTGACGCCGACGGCGGTGAATTTCATGGCGCGGTTCGGGCGGGGATTGATCTGCGTGCCGACCACGAGCGAACGGTTGGAGCAACTGGGCATCGGGCGCATGGTGCGCGAGAACCGGGAATCGTTCCGCACGGATTTTCAGGTGAGCGTGGATGCGGCGAAGAGTATCAGTACTGGCATCAGCGCGGCCGACCGGTCGCATACCATCGAGATCATGGCGGACCCGACGGCGGTGCCGAATGACCTGGTGCAGCCGGGGCACGTTTTTCCTTTGCGCGCGCGGCCAGGCGGAGTACTGCAACGGTCGGGACATACGGAAGCGGCGATTGACCTGGCGACGTTGGCGGATTGCCGGCCCATCGGGATCCTTTGCGAGATTTTAAATGATGACGGGACGATGGCGCGGTTGCCGCAGTTGCGGAAGTTCGCCAAAAAATATCGGCTGAAGATCTGCACTATCGAGGCGCTGATCGAATTTCGCCGCACACGCGAGAAACTGGTTGAACGGGTCGAGACGGTGAAGATGCCGACGGACTACGGCGATTTTGACCTGCACCTGTATCGCTCGAAGATCGACGGGCAACATCATCTCGCGCTGGTGCGCGGGGACGTGGCCGGGAAATCCGATGTGCTCGTGCGCGTGCACAGCGAATGTCTGACTGGCGACGTGTTCGGTTCGCGCCGTTGTGATTGCGGGCCGCAGTTGCATCGTGCGATGCGGCAGGTGGCGGAGGCGGGTCGCGGCGTGATCGTGTATATGCGGCAGGAAGGGCGGGGGATAGGGCTGGGGCCAAAGATCCAGGCGTACAAATTGCAGGAGCAGGGCTACGACACGGTGGAGGCGAACAAGAAGCTCGGTTACGGCATGGACCTGCGCGAATACGGATTGGGTGCGCAAATCCTGGTGGACCTCGGACTGAAAAAAATCCGGTTGCTTACCAACAATCCAAAAAAGATCGTGGGCCTGGAGGGTTATGGCTTGAAGATCACCGAACAGGTGCCGATCAAGATGAAGCCGAATGTGCACAACGAAAAGTATTTGAAGACCAAGCGGACGAAGATGGGACACCTCTTGTAATTTTCGATTGTCGATTGCCAATTTACGATTGGGGAATCGGCTTCATCGACCGTAGAAGAGTCCAATTGCGCAGGAAGACACGAGCAGATTGGACCCCTCACCTTTATTCCCTCTCCCCGTTTAGCGGGAGAGGGAAACCGCGAGGAGCGTCCCCAGAACTTCCTATGACGTTTGCAACAGCATCATTTCTACAAAGCATCTATAACCCGCGTTCCTTCTCTAAATTTCTGCCTTGTAAGATTACTTCTCTTGATGGCGGAGCGTTTTGAATTTAGACGGGAATGGCTACAAAATTGACACACTGACGGCGGGTTGATGAAACCTGCGGATTTTTGCCCATTTTCGATGCGGTTTGGAAGTTGCTTTAAACAGACAGTTCAGTAGGCGGGTAAAGTCGTTTTTGCCACCTTTAACTGGACCTTAACACGAAAGATTTTGTAACACGCATGGCCAGGCTGGTTGTAATCGCTAAGGGAACGGCGGGAAAAGCGCACGAATTGAACGGGCATTGGACGACCGTGGGCCGCGCGGATGGCAACATGTTCCAGATCGTGGAGCCGTCTGTCTCCGGCCGGCATTGTGAAGTGATGGTGCGCGGCGAGGAATTGATGATCCGCGACCTGCTTTCCACCAACGGCACGTTTGTCGCCGGGCAGAAAATTTCCGAAGGCATCCTGAAATCCGGCGAGATGCTGCGTCTCGGCGAAGTCGAGCTGCGTTTTGAAAATTCCAGTTCCACGATTGTTTCCGGCGTGCCTTTCACGAACAGCATGTTGCTGAAAGACCACGTTGCCACGCCGCGGAAGACCGAACTGGCTTCGATAAAATCGGAACCGGTCTTGAGCGCCTCCTCCAAAGAACAGGATTTTCCGGTTGAACCCGGCAGAAAATATTCCGTGTTATTCGTAGATGACAGCCTGGCGTTCCTCGAGACCTTCACGGAAATATGTTCCGCACTGTCGAAGAACGCGTGGGAGATTCATTGCGCCCATGCGGCGGACCGCGCGCTGGCCATCCTGCAGACGCAATCGATCGACCTCGTGGTGCTGGACATCGGAATACCGATGATTGACGGCATCCAATTGCTGGGGATCATCGGCCGCCGTTATCCCGGGCTCAAGATCGCGGTGATGACGGGCCACGCGACGGAGAGCAATCGCACGGCGTGCCTTTCCAACGGGGCTGAATTGTTCATCGAGAAACCGATGTCGCCGGACGGCATCAAGGCGGTGTTCAACCTGCTCAATGATTTGATGGCGTGGGCGGACCACGAAGGTTTTCGCGGCGCATTGCGGCAGGTAGGCTTGCAGGAAATCATCCAGATGGAATGCATCGGGCGCCGTTCGTCCATTTTTGCGATCCGCAATTCCCAGATGCGCGGGCAGATCTACATCGAGACCGGTTCGATCATCCATGCGGCGGTCGAGAATCTGGTCGGCGAACAGGCGTTTTACAAATTGATGTCGCTCAAGGGCGGCGAATTCCAGATGAAACCGTTTGCGGCGCCGCCCAAGCGCACCATCCAGGGCGGTTGGGAATTGCTGGTGATGGAAGCGGCGCGGATGTCTGACGAAGAAACGTCATTCCTCACCAAGCCCGCCGCGGAACCGGCGGCCAAACAACCGGCGCCTGAACTCATCGCGGATAAACCGGATGCGAATTTTGACGACGACCTGGTGGTGGTGGCAACTTATGATGGTCAGGACGGGCAGTGGAGTCCGGTGGTGGCTTCGAAATAGAAGGTAGACCTGAAGGAGGGAAATCGGTATTGACCGCTCCCCCTGCTAATGGGTGACCTGTTCTCCACCCCTTTTTTGGAAATCCAACCTGCCGAATAAGTTGGCAAAGTCGCCGCTGCGAATCGTTTAATAGGGCATGGATAATTTCCGGCAGGCAGCCGAGGCGATCCGAACCGCGGACGCGCTTTTGATCACCGCCGGTGCCGGCATGGGCGTTGATTCCGGGCTGCCTGACTTTCGCGGCACCCAGGGATTCTGGCGCGCTTATCCCGTCATCGCCAAACTGGGTCTATCGTTTGCGGAAATGGCCAACCCGGCCTGGTTCAGGGAGAATCCACACCTCGCCTGGGCGTTTTACGGCCACCGTCTGAATCTTTATCGAGCCACCAAACCGCACGAAGGATTTAAACAGTTGCTCGCTTTGGGACAGGCGAAGGCACACGGTTATTTTATTTTCACTTCGAACGTGGATGGGCAATTCCAACGCGCCGGCTTTGCGACGGACCGGATCGTTGAATGCCACGGATCCATTCACCACTTCCAATGCACGGCAGCTTGTTCAGATGAGATTTGGGAAGCTGACAGTGCCAAGGTGAACATTGACGAAAAGACTTTCCGCGCCCACGAGCCCTTGCCGCGGTGCCGGAAATGTTCCGCATTAGCCCGGCCAAATATTTTGATGTTCAATGACTGGGATTGGCACTCCGCGCGTTCGGATTCGCAGCAGCGGCATTTTTCCGCATGGCTGGACGAGCTCGTCAAAAGCTCCGCCAGGTTGGCCGTGGTGGAACTGGGTGCCGGCAAAGCTATTCCCACGGTGCGCCACACATCGGAGCGGATGTGTCAAATAATCCGAGGCACCCTTGTCCGCATCAATCCAAGAGAAGCAGATGTGCCGCCCGGCCAGATTGGCCTGCCATACGGCGCGGCCGAAGGTATTCGGAAGCTCCTTGATTGCATTTAAGACCCGACCCCGCTACGGCAATGCCCGGTCGTGGATCTTTGAGACTCGAGACTCGAATAATCTTTAATTTGCAAATTCGAGAGTTGCTGGCGTAAGCAATGGATGCTGTTGAAAGGGAACCATTTCTAATAGTTTACATTAATTGTCTTGACATAGGTGGAAGGAATAATACTAATAGGCGAAGTTCAGAATCAGGAGTCAGAAGAAGTTCGGAAGGATCCATAACCAACCTACATAAAGTCAAAGGCTTATTATGATTAGATATAAGTCGTATTCAAACTATGCAACGGGGAGCCTCAGGAACCGTTCTCGAGGCATCTTCTCCCAAATCAAAAATGTTACCGCTGTGGCGGTAGCCATAACTGCGCTGGGGTTATCGGTTGCGCCAGCAAAGGCAGCCTCAGCTCTGTGGATTTCCGCGCCGAACTGGAGCTATTCGGCGGCCGCCGCCTCAAGCCCCATAGGAACAGCTTATTTTTGGGGCTTATCCGTTGGGCCAGGCACTTATTCGTGGGCCTATGCCTTCTCGGTGGGCGGGGGTGGCTCGGCTTATTCCTTCGCGGAGGCCGCCGCAGGCCGAGGCGGCATGGGTGGTGTTCAGGTGGCTGGTTTGGCCGATCCCTATGCAGGTGTTGGAATCGATATCACCCTGGACGATCCTTCCAATCCAAGTGGTTTTCCCCAAAGCCAACCAGGAACCGATCCATTTTCGACCTCCTACACCGTATCGGGAACGGGCATCACTTTCACCGGGAGCGGTTCGGAACTGAATGGCGACGATGAACTCGAAGCTTTCGTCTACAATGGGAACATCGACATGGCCTCGCTGGAGGCGGAACTCGGCGCTTCTTCGGATAGTGGAACCACGAGCAGCGGTGATGTGACCGACTTTTCCACGTTGGAAAGCGATTTTGGTCTCATCCCGCTCCTTGATCCCATTGACGATCCCAGCAGCCTCAGTTCGCTGGATTTTACTGAAAATTTGGGGGACATCGACCCGAATTTTGACAATGTAATTCTGGTCGGCAAGCAGACTGCAGATGTCACCCCGGAACCGAGTACGGCGTCGCTATTGGGAATCGGGATGGCCGGCTTATTGATTTTCAAGAAGCGGCGGGAAGCGGTGGCGGCCTGATTTGCCATTAAGAATTGAAAATAGCGGTCTGCCGGAAGGCGGACCGCTATTTGTTTTCAGCCACGATTTTTGCCTACCGGAAAGGGTCACCCATCCATCGGCTTTGGTGTAACTCCGCGCCAAACTTCCTTTTTAATGGGATGTGGGATGAATTATTTTGAGCACGTTTTTTGAGGATTTACGAGGCTATCGCTGCAATTGGTTTGCGGGCAATTGTTTAGCTGCGGAAAAATGGTTAAAAAAAGTGCCTGACTTCGCGACGGTCGCGATTACAAGACTGAGAGGGTGTGATAAAAATGAGTCTGGTTAGGGGCCGAGTCCCGCAGGGCGGGAGCGACTCACCTTCGCTGCGCTACGGCGCGGTAAGGTAAAAGACTGATCTTTGAAAATTGAAGGGATGCGGGTTGCGGGATAAGACAGGAAAAGCGCCAAGGGACTGGCGCGCTCCAAGATTCTTCGCGCGAGATGGATGATGCAGATTCCGACCGATTCCGACCGATTCCAACTGGTTTAAGATATTTTAAGGAAAATCTTATGGGGGACCTCGCGTGCAACCACGCAGCACATGGCACGCGTGATAAAGCTCTTCAGTGCGGCCACCCGAAATAGTATCGAAAATAGAGGTGAAGAATTCGGGATTTGCGGAAAATGGCCAAGCTCAAGTTAAGGTTAATTGGAGTTAATTGGGGCTCTTTTTTTCGCGGGAGGCGAGAGGGGTGTAGGGTCCTATGTGGCGATAAGTAAAGCTGAAGATGGGGGCGCGAAATGGGCTGGAAGGGATGATGTAATAACGAAACGAACTGAAAGAACAATAATAACACGGAGAAGTTTCGGGCTAATTGTGAAATGATGTGAAAAAATTAGGCTCGTAAATCGCCCGTTGAAAACCGTAGATTTCCCGCTGCATGTTGCGGGCAAATAAATCAAAAGCAGCGCACCCGGCGCCGACGGGCACGTTTGCCATCGTGGCTTCACGTTACAATGCGGAGTACGTGGATGCGATGTTGCACGCGGCGCGGGCGGAACTGCTGGCCGTCGGCGCGCATGTGCGGATTGTACGTGTGCCGGGAGCGTTTGAGATTCCGGCGGCGGCGGCGAAGCTGGCGCTTTCATCTCCCGCGGCGATCATTTGTCTGGGAGTGATTTTTAAGGGCGAAACGAGCCACGCTGAGCATATCGGTTGGGGTGTGACGCACGCGCTGGCGCAGATCCAGGTGCAGCATAAACTGCCGGTCATCCACGGGGTTTTTGTTTTTGAGAAAGTGAAGCACGCGAAAGTGCGTTGCCTGGCCGCGAAACACAATCGCGGCACGGAGGCGGCGCATACGGCTCTGGAAATGGCACGAGTGATGGCTTCACTGGGCCGGAAAAAGGGTTGAATACCGCAGATTAGGACGCGTCAAAATCACGATGAGCGGGAATGAAACCCGCCGCAAACGACTTGTCCCAAGAAGTGTTGGCTGATATTTTCGCGGGCTGAGACGAATTAACCGAATGAACATGAATACAAAATCCATATTTTCCATCATAGCTTTGGCCGCTGGTTTGCAACTGGCCGGCGCAGGCAATATCACGGGCACGGTCACGCTGAAAGGGACGCCGCCGCCGGAAAAACCCATCACTCCGGTCATGGAAGACCCGACCTGCGGGAAAATGCATACGGAAGTACCCATGACGCGGTTTTATGTCGTGGGTGCGAATAATGGATTGGGCGACGTCATCGTGATGCTCAAGGGCTACGGCAAGTCCACCGGCGCGAGCGCGACGCCGGTTGTCATGGACCAAAAAGGCTGTCTCTATACGCCCCAGATCCTCGCCGTGCAGACGGGCCAGAAGATCATCATAAGGAATTCCGACCCGGTGATGCACAATGTCCATGCGGTTCCCGCCGTGGAAGGCAATGCGGAACAAAATGCGCCGCAGATGCAGGGCGCGGCCGACTTGAGTTTCTCTTTTGACAAGCCGGAGAATTTCCTGAAGTTCAAGTGTGACGTCCATACCTGGATGTTGGCCTGGGTGACGGTTATCGACAGTCCGTACTTCGCGGTGACGGATAAAGACGGCAAGTTCACCATCAAAGACGTGCCACCCGGCAAATACACGGTGGTGGCGATGCACCGCAAACTTTCGCTCGTGACGCCTTCACCCGCGACCTATAAAGGCATGGAACAGGAAGTGGAAGTGACGGCTGACGGCGGCAAGGCCGACTTCACCATGGAAGTGAAGTAAGCGAAGTATTTTCGGAAAACCGCTGTGGCTGGCAAGCTGCGGCGGTTTTTTCATTCATGATCCAATTGGAACACCCGTGATAGATTCTTCCAAAACCTACATCTGGCTCCATCGCTTCGCGCTGTTCACAGCGCTGGCGACGCTGGGATTGATTGGCATCGGTGGATTGGTCACGAGCCATGGGGTGGGTATGGCGGTGCCGGATTGGCCGACGAGTTACGGCTATAACATGTTCGCGCTGCCGTTTTCCATTTGGTTCACCGGTGGGGTTTTTCATGAGCACACGCACCGGCAGTGGGCGTCGTGCGTCGGTATTTTTGTGGTCATCCTCACGCGCTGGCTGGGCGGCGAAAAATCGCGGTGGCCGCTGTTGATCGTCGGTGGGACGGAATTGGTCGTGGGACTGCTGATGTTCAAATTGAACGATAACCTGCGGGGGGCAGGGGGATTTTTATCGGGAATCGGTGGGGTAGTTTTGCTGGCCGGTATCTGCTGGATTAAGAATGCGGCAGCACCGGGACGATTGCCGGCCATGGGCTGGTGGGCATTCGGGCTGGTACAATTACAGGGATTGCTTGGCGGGTTGCGGGTCGTATTGGATGCGCAGGTGGTGGCGGGAATGAAGCTCGGCAATGTTTTGGGGATCTTTCATGCCTGTCTGGCGCAGGGATTTTTCGTTTTGCTGTGTGCGATTGCGTTGCTCACGAGCAAATGGTGGAGAAATGGGAACAACCAACATCCAACGGTTTCACAGGGGCTGTGTAAGTTTGTGATTTTTACGACCTTGTTGATTTTTCTTCAACTCACCATCGGAGCCACGATGCGGCATCAGCACGCGGGATTGGCCATAAGGGATTTTCCCCTGGCCTGTGGAAAATTATGGCCCGACACGAGCGTGCAGGCGGTGGAGCATTACAACGCTGAGCGAATTGAAGTGACGGATGCCAATCCCATCACGGCATTTCAGATCGATCTGCAAATGATGCATCGCGTCATGGCATTGATAATTTTTTTCGGGGTGGCGATGGCCGCATGGCAGGTCCGCCGATTTCAAGGCGTGCGGCGTCTCGGATTTGTGTGGATAGGATTGATAATTACGCAGATAGGACTTGGCGCATGGACCATCTGGTCGGACAAAGCAGCGGATGTGGCGACGCTGCATGTTTTGGTGGGCGCACTTTCTCTCGTGACAGGCGCGATGCTCTGTATCATCTTTTGCGGCGGTATAACCAAATCCAACAGGGCGGCGGCTTTTGCTTAGCGCTAAATTTAGGTTTTTAAAATTTTGAATACGACGACGCAAAGTTTGACGGAAAATATCGCAGCGGACAAAAGCTGGTTTGCTGTTTACTCGGACCTGGTCAAAGCACGGCTGACCTTTCTGGTGCTGCTCACCACGCTGGTGGGCTTTTACCTCGGCTGGCGCGGACCGGTGGACTATCTGCTGATGATGCATGCGGTGTTCGGCACGGCGCTGGTGGCGAGCGGAGCGGCGGCACTGAACCAATTGTTGGAACGCGAATATGACGCGCGGATGCGCCGCACGCGGAACCGTCCGTTGCCCTCGGGCCGTCTGCAACCTGCCACGGTGATGATTTTCGGCGGGGTCTGCTCGGTGGCGGGCATTGCCTACCTGGCGTTGCTGGTGAATCCCCTGACGAGTGTGATTGGGGCGGTTTCTTTATTGAGTTACGTTTTCATTTACACGCCGCTCAAACGGATTACGTGGCTGAACACCGTTATCGGGGCGATTGCGGGGGGCCTTCCGCCGTTGATGGGCTGGACGGCTGCGCGGGGTGAGATGACCGGCGGTGGCTGGGCGTTGTTCGCGATTCTGGCGTTCTGGCAGATGCCGCATTTCATGGCCATCGCCTGGATGTATCGCGACGAATACGCGAAGGCTGGTTTCGTCATGTTACCAGTGGTGGACCCAACCGGCGAGCGCACGGCGCACCAGGCGGTGAGCTACACGCTCGGGCTGTTGCCAGTGAGCCTGTGCCCGTTTTTGTTCCATCTGACGGGGAATATCTATTTGTTCGGCTCCTTTGCGCTGGGATTGGTGTTTGTGTGGTTTGCCATCCAGTTTGCCCGCGAGCTGACGGTCCCACGCGCGCGGCAGTTGTTTTACGTATCCATCATCTATCTGCCGCTGCTGTTGATATTCATGGTGTTGGATAAAATCAAATAAGGAAGGCCTTATAGCAAAGTCAGAAGGACTTCTACTTTTGAAAGGTCGTTGACCCGCGAATGAAGTTTTAGTTGACTGAAACCGGAAATTGGCTCGTTGGACGCAAGAAATGTCCGGCAAGACTGATTCAAGCAAGTAAAGAAAACATGCAGGCTACGCACGCGATACCGCACGAAGACATACATGCCCACGAGGCGCATCACCATGACGCCGGGTTCTGGCGCTCGTATATTTTCTCCACCGACCACAAGATCGTGGGGATCCAATACGGCATCACGGCGTTGATTTTCCTGCTGTTCGGGTTCTGCCTAATGCTGATGATGCGGTGGCAGATAGCGCATCCGGGTGTGGCAGTGCCGCTGGTGGGACCGCTTTTGGAAAAGATTTTGGGCACGAGCATGGCGGGCAAAGGGATTATGTCCCCCGAACTCTACAATTCCTTCGGGGCCATGCACGGAACCATCATGGTGTTCCTGGCCATCGTGCCGCTGGCGGTCGGTGCTTTCGGTAACTATGTAGTGCCGTTGCAGATCGGCGCGCCGGACATGGCATTTCCCCGGTTGAACATGGCCAGCTACCAGTTTTATTTCGTGGGCGGTGTGGTGATGTTCGCGAGCTTCTTCATCCCGGGCGGACCAGCCCAGAGCGGGTGGACGTCCTATCCGCCGCTCTCGGAGGTTGTGCTCACCGACGGGCAAACTTTTTGGCTTATCGGCATGGTGTTCCTCATCACGTCGTCGCTGCTGGGCTCGATCAACATCATCGCCACCATCGTGCAATTGCGCGCGCCGGGCATGACATGGATGCGGTTGCCGTTCTTTGTCTGGGCGCAGTTGGTCACATCCTTTCTGTTGGTGCTGGCGTTTCCGCCCCTGGAAACCGCAGGCATCATGCAGTTGGTGGACAAATTGACCGGCTCAAGTTTGTTTTTACCGACCGGCCTTGCGGTGGGCGGCAAGCTCGCCAATGTGAGCGGCGGTGGCAGCCCGTTGCTATGGCAACACCTGTTCTGGTTTTTGGCGCATCCGGAAGTGTACGTCTTGATTTTGCCGGCGATGGGTATCGTGGCGGAAGTCATCGCCAACAACACGCGCAAGCCGTTGTGGGGCTATAAATCGCTGGTTTACGGTGCCATGATGCTGGGCTTTCTTTCATTCGTCGTGTGGGCGCATCACATGTATCTGACGGGCATGGGAACGAAGATTGCCACGTTCTTCCAGACAACAACGATGCTCATCTCGATCCCCTCGGTCATCATCCTGACGTGTCTGTTGATCTCACTGTGGGGCGGGTCGATCCGTTTCACGACGCCCATGCTGTTCGCGACGGCGTTCCTGCCGATGTTCGGTATCGGTGGCTTGACGGGTTTGCCGCTGGGGTTCAGCGCGAGTGACCTGCATCTGCATGACACGTATTACGTCATCGCGCATTTCCATTATGTCGTGGCACCGGGAACCATCTTCGCGTTGTTTGCGGGCATCTATTACTGGTATCCGAAAGTGACGGGGCGGATGATGAGTGAATTCTGGGGGCGCGTGCACTTCACGTGCTCGTTCATCTGCATGAACGTCGTCTTCATGCCGATGTTCGTTCAGGGCATCGCCGGCATGTTACGCCGCATGTCAGACGGTGGTGCGAATTACTCTGCGGCGCACCACAGCGAATTGGGTGTCCATTGGATCGGCGAACTGAGCAACCACATCATTTTTCTCAATACGGTCATCCTCTGGGGCGCGGTCGGCCTGGGGATTGCGCAGATTCCATTCATCATCAATTTCTTTTACAGCATCAAGAACGGTGAGCGGGTGAAATCGGATAATCCTTGGGATTCCACCACGCTGGAATGGCAGACCCCGACGCCGCCGGGGCACGGCAATTTCACGAAAGAAATCGTCGTTTATCACGGGCCTTACGAATACAGCGTGCCCGGTCACCCGACCGATTTCATTCCGCAAAACGAAAAATTGCCCGGACAACATTAATTTTCATGGATATCCCTTATACAATTGAGAACCGGCCGGACACAGGCGTTTACAACGCGAAGCTCGGCATGTGGTTGTTCCTGGCGTCGGAAGTGATGCTGTTCGGCGGATTATTTTCGTCATACATCCTGTTGCGGGTCGGCGCGCCTCCGGGAACTTGGCCGCACGGCTGGCTTAATGTCCCGCTGGGCACCATCAACACCGGATTGCTTTCGCTGTCCGCCATCACGACGCTCATGGCGTGGGTGGCGTGCAAGACCAACAATTATTCCAAATTCAAACTGTTCCACGGGCTGACCATTCTCCTGGCCATCACTTTCTTGTGCATCAAATCCTACGAGTACAACGACAAGTTCCATCATTATGAAGTCTGGTTGAATAACGGCAAGATCGTGGACGGCCATCTCGTGGAAAAATCCAAGGACTTCAGCATCGCGAACAAGACGGGCGAGATCGAGATTCACGGACGCGAGGTGGAGACGCACGCTGAATTGATGGAGCCGGCGAAGGACGCGGATCTGAAACCGTTCCCGCTAGAGGCATCCGAGATCAAGCGCATGGAAAATTACGGTCCGTGGCATAACACGTACCTGGCGATCTATTTCGTGCTGACGGGTCTGCATGCCCTGCACATCATCGGTGGCATCCTCATCATCGGGTATTTCTGGGGGCCGGGCAGCAAAATGTGGTTCACCAATCATGCCCAGTTCACCAATCGCATCGAGGTTTCCGGCCTGTTCTGGCATTTTGTGGACCTGGTCTGGATTTTCCTGTTCCCTGTGCTTTATTTGATTTGAGTCAAGAATTTATGAGCGAACACAATCCTGAAGAATTCGCCGGTTACGGTAAAAAGTGCCTGATGGTTTTTACCGCCGTGATGTGCGTCACGTTGATGATGGTAGGGCTCTTTTATGCGCACCTGCCGAACCATGTGCTGTCCATTGCGCTGACAATGGTCGCCGCGGTCGTGAACGCTGCTTTAGTGGCGAGTTATCTGATGCACATCCTGACCGAGAAAAAAATGACCTACATCGTGTTCGCGTTCACCATCATCTTTTTTATCGGATTGATGGCGCTGACGATCAGCGCGCGGTTGAGTGTCCCGCACGGAACGGTCCATTGATATGTCGCTGAAAGCCATCCATCTTTTCTTCGTCACGGCACTGAGTGCGCTGACGTTGGGGTGCGGCATCTGGTTCTTGAAGGGCTATTCCGAGGCCAGGGACAACAAAGGCGACTTGATTCTGGGTGTGGTTTCGATCGTGGCTTTTGGGGCCGTGATCGTTTATGGGAAGTATTTTTTGAAAAAATTGAAAAAAGTGAGTTACCTGTGAATCGACGACAAAAAATCATGTTTGCGACGGCTGCTTGCCTGGCCTGGCTGCTGATGCAGCCTGTCACTGTGCGGGCATGCGCCGCGTGTTATGGCGAGAGCGGCTCGCCGATGTCCAAAGGCCTGACCTGGGCCATCACTGCGATGATTGGCATCGTGGGCTGCGTGTTGACAGGCGTGGTCGTATTCTTCGTCCATACCGTGAAAAATACCCCGCCGGCGCCGGGAGAAGAGAAGCCGGCCAAAGATATTTAAGATATGTTCGAAAAACTGCTTGGCTTGCCGCTGGTGGCCTCGGAACACGGTCAAAACGTGAACCAACTGGTCATCTATGTCCATATCCTGATGGCCGTGCTGTTTGTGGGCTGGCTGGCTTATTTCCTTTTCACACTGTGGAAATTTCATACCCGTCGTAATCCCAGGGCGGATTATCACGGCGTCAAGAACCACGCCTCCAGTTACGTCGAGGTTTCCGTGGCCGTCATCGAGGTCGCCTTGCTGGTTTTGGTTGCCGTGCCGATCTGGGCCAAGGCAGTGGATAAATTTCCGCCGGAGAGCGAATCCACGGTCATCCAGATAGTCGCACAACAATTCCTCTGGAACGTGCGTTATCCCGGTCCGGACCACGCATTCGGCAAACAGCAGATGTCCCTGGTGAGCGATGCCAATCTGTTCGGCGTTGATCCCAGCGACCCCCTCGGCAAGGACGACATACAACTCTTGAACGAGATCCACGTTCCGGTGGACAAGGATGTCATCGTCTATATCAGCAGCAAGGACGTGATTCATTCATTCAAGATCGTTTCCATGCGCGTGACGCAGGACGCGATCCCTGGCTCGCGCATCCCTATCCATTTCAAGCCGACCAAGACGGGGCGTTATCAGATCAGTTGCGCGCAGCTTTGTGGCATCGGCCACGCCAGCATGGCCAGTGGAGTTCTCGTGGTGGAAAGCCAGGCGGACTACGAAAAATGGCTCGCGTCCAAGGCACCGGCATCCAGCGGCGCGAACAACTTTGAATAACGGGTGCTGAATGCAGCAGCCCGCGCCACGTTTCGGTTGGAGCATCCTCTTTGGAGTTCTTGCGCTGGTCTGCCTGCTGACATTAGCCGTCCTGCTGGCCCAACTGAAGAATCAAATAACGGCCATTGACCTGCCGCCTATCGCAAAGGTTGCTGCGTTCACGCTGACCAATCAAAATAACCAGGCAGTGTCGCTCGCCGATCTGCAAGGGCGGGTCTGGATCGCCGACATCATTTTTACCCGCTGTCCGGTCCAGTGCCCGCGGATGTCCAAACAAATGAAAGAACTTCAGACCGCCCTGCCGACCGCGAGCAAAGCGAAACTGGTTTCACTGACGACGGATGCGGATTACGACACGCCGCCGGTCCTCCAGAAATACGCCGACCGGTTTGAGGCGGACACCAACCGCTGGATGTTCCTCACCGGCGACAAGCGCGCCGTGGCAAACCTGGCGATTGATTCGCTGAAATTGACGGCGGTGGAAAAGAAGCCGGAAGAAAGGACGGCGCCGGAAGATTTGTTTGTCCACAGCACCATATTTGTCATTGTGGACAAGCACGCGCAACTACGCGGCGTTTTCCAGACGGGCGGTGAAGACGTGGACTGGTCAAAGTCAAAAGAGAAAATTCTCGCGGCGGTGCATCAACTGGAGCGTGAACCGTGACTATCATGGATCTGCCGGCTGTCAACGCGACGCTCAATGGCTTGAGCGCCATTTTTCTAGCCATTGGTTTTGTCTGCATTAAACGCAAAAACATCAAAGGTCACATGACCTGCATGATCGCGGCGTTCATCACCTCGACGATTTTTTTGGGGTGTTACCTGACGTATCACGGCTATCTCGCCTGGGTGTTGCATCGCGGGCCGACACGGTTTTTGAACCCGCCGGCCTGGCGACCTATCTATCTGGCTATCCTGCTCACGCACACCATCCTGGCTGTCATTATCGTGCCCATGGTTTTTATGACCTTGAGCCGGGCGATGAGGAAACGTTTTGACCTGCACAAAAAGATCGCCCGTTGGACGTGGCCGCTCTGGATGTATGTCTCCGTGACGGGCGTCATCATTTACCTGATGCTCTATCAAATTTTCCCGCAGAAGGGTTAGCCGCAACTTTATTTAGCGGGCGAAACCAGTTCAGTGGCAGGTGGTATCGAATCTTTCCGATGAAAGACGAAAAACTTCTGGTCGTATTCAAGATATCGGCGGCCCGGTAACCATTGAACAGCGGCTAATTTATCAGACACATCAAAGACGATCACCGGGTCATACATTTCGTCCAGATGGGTCGGGTCGATCATGCTGCCGGGCTTCGCGAGTTCTGAGGGACGCAACACGAGCCAGTCCGGTTTAAGTTCCCGATAGACGAGGTTTTGTTTATCTGGTCCCAGACGCCGTCGCGCCTCCACCATTTCGCTCGAGCTCAGCCCGGGATAATCATACATCTTGAGTTGGGAGAAATAACCGATGTAGCCGAGCGGTTCGAGCATCACGGTATCCTGCGGCGAACGGGCATGGTCGTGCAGCCAAAGCCCGAGGGGTTTTCGGAGCCCTTCTTCAATAAGCGATTGTTGGACGGCTACCTCTCGACCGGTACAGACAAGCAGTATCAATTGCACGGTGATCAACAGGCCGCCGCCGAACCGCAAAATGAGCGGGACATGGGTGGACCAGCCGCGAGTCCGGCCCGACTGTGGCGGTTTTGCTGCGAATGACAGCACATCGTCAAACAACGAGCCGAGTGTCAGGAAACCCATGGCCTCCACCGGCGGCACATACCAGGCGTAGAAGCCGCGCACGATTGCATCCAGATAAAACAGGCCGAGAAAAAAAGTCAGTGAGAACATACGGGTCCGCCGTGGCACGCCGGGGAGCAGCCACGTCAACGAGAGAAGCAGGGCAATGACCGCAGTGGCATATTCCAATACCAGTGACCACCCGCCAAAAAACGCATAGGGAGGCATGAACACGCCGCGGTAGGCCCCGTATTGTTTGGCGAACCTGAACGGTAACAAAAAAAATCTCGATACCAGTTCACCCGGTGGAAGGAGCGGACTGATGCTGGCCTTGGCCACGATGGTGTGTGGGATGGGGGAACCGTAATAATTCCATGCCCAAACGATCCATGGCAGGTATAAAACCGCGCAGATCAAACCGGCTGGCAGCATTTTTTTGAACCAGGCAGTCCGACTGGTCTGCCGGTCCGGCAGGAAAATCAGTATGGCCAGCGCAAGGATGCCGATATGGATAAAGCTGTCCGGCCGCGTCCACATCAGCCCGGCCCACCCCAGCCCCAGGCGGATGATGCGCCGTGGACCCTCCACCAGCAAACCATGGGCGGAGAGGGCCAAAAAGAGGATCATTATCCCTGTTTCCATGCCGTTGATGCTGAAATCAACTGTTTTGGCATCCAGCCCGATTAATCCCACCGCCAGCAGGCAGGAAATCGAGCGCAAGCCAACGCTGCGCAGGATTTGGAAAAAGAGAACCACGCCTGACCCCAGGGCTCCCAGACTGGCCAAACGGAACAACCATAAGGTCAGCCCGTCCGAGCGATTACCGGTCACCCGGCTAAAAAATGCCGGGAGCAGTGCTCCCAGAGGGGAGGTGTAGGAATGCACCCGTTCGCCGGGAACGAAAACCAATCCATGGCCCGTAGCGAGGTTCCGGCTGGCGCGGAAGGTGATCCAATAATCCTCCCACGCGTGTTGTGTACAGGCTGCGAAAGCCACGCCAACCAACAGCACGGCCAGAAAGAGCATCACGTTTGGCCGCGCAAACGTTGATTTCATGCGGAAAGAATGGTTGTTCCGTCGCGCCCGGTCAATCGCCCGTACCCATCAGGCCGCAACGGGCTCGTGCTTGACCAGCCAGTCGTAACCCTTGGCTTCGAGTTCGAGCGCAAGTTTGCGGTCGCCGGATTTGACGATGTGACCGTCCATCAGCACATGGACGAAATCGGGCACGATGTAATTCAACAAACGCTGGTAATGGGTGATGACCAGTTGCGCGTTGTCCGGGCGCTTCAATTTGTTCACGCCGTCGGACACGATGCGGAGCGCGTCTATGTCCAGGCCGGAATCCGTTTCGTCGAGGATGGCGAGCTTGGGTTCAAGGATGGCCATCTGGAAGATTTCAGCGCGCTTCTTTTCGCCGCCGGAGAAACCTTCGTTGACGGAACGCTTGAGCAGTTCCTCGGGCAACTCGAGCAATTTCATTTTAGTCTTCACCAGGGAAAGAAATTCCATCGCGTCAAGTTCCGGCTCGCCTTTGTGTTTGCGCACCTCATTAAGGGCGGCCTTGAGAAAATAAGTGCTGTTCACGCCGGGAATTTCGACGGGATATTGAAAGGCGAGGAACAGGCCGTCGCGCGCGCGTTCCTCGGGGTCGAGGTCGAGCAGGTCCTTGCCGTGATAGAGGACTTCGCCGCCAGTGATGTCGTAACCGGCGCGTCCGGCGAGGACGGCGGCCAGCGTGCTTTTGCCGCTGCCATTCGGTCCCATCACCGCGTGGACTTCCCCCTCATTGATGGTGAGGCTGACGCCCTTAAGAATTTGTTTGCCCTCAACGCCCGCGCTGAGGTTTTTAATTTCGAGTATTGGTTTTTTGCTCATTAATCGTTCCTTTTATCCCTGAAAATATCAACCGACGCTGCCCTCGAGGCTCACGCCCAGCAGTTTCTGCGCTTCGACGGCGAATTCCATCGGTAATTCCTTGAAGACTTCTTTGCAGAAGCCGTTCACGATCATGTTCACGGCGTCTTGTGTGGCCAGACCGCGTTGGTTGCAATAGAAAATTTGGTCTTCACCGATCTTCGACGTGGTCGCTTCGTGTTCGACAGATGCCGTGGTATTTTTCACTTCGATGTATGGGAACGTATGCGCGCCGCATTTCGCGCCGATCAACATCGAATCGCACTGAGAGAAATTGCGGGCGTTGGTGGCGCTCTTCTGGATCTTCACGAGGCCGCGATAGCTGTTCTGCCCGTGGCCGGCGGAGATGCCCTTGGAGATGATGGTGCTGCTCGTGTTCTTGCCGATGTGGACCATCTTGGTGCCGGTATCGGCCTGCTGGTAATTGTTCACGACGGCAACGGAATAAAATTCGCCGACGGAATTATCACCCTGCAAAATGCAGCTCGGATATTTCCACGTGATGGCGGAGCCGGTCTCTACCTGCGTCCAGCAAATTTTGGAGTTCTTGCCTTTGCAGAGCCCGCGCTTGGTCACGAAATTGTAGATGCCGCCGCGTCCCTGTTCGTCGCCGGGATACCAGTTCTGTACGGTGCTGTACTTGATCTGCGCATTGTCGAGCGCGACGAGTTCCACGACCGCCGCGTGCAATTGATTTTCATCACGCATCGGGGCGGTGCAGCCTTCGAGATAACTCACGGATGCGCCTTCATCGGCGACGATGAGCGTGCGCTCGAACTGGCCGGACTTCGCGGCGTTGATGCGGAAATAGGTGGAGAGTTCCATCGGGCAACGCACGCCCTTGGGGATGTAGCAGAATGAACCGTCGGTGAAGACGGCTGAATTCAACGCCGCAAAAAAATTGTCCGTGTAGGGCACGACCAGGCCGATGTATTTGCGGACGAGGTCAGGATGTTCCAGGACGGCCTCGCTCATCGAACAAAAGATGACGCCTTTTTCGGCGAGCTGCTTTTTGAACGTAGTGCCGACGCTGACGGAATCAAACACTGCATCCACCGCCACGCCGGCCAGACGGCCGCGTTCGCGCAAAGGGATGCCGAGTTTTTCGTAGGTCTCTAGAAGCTTGGGATCGACCTCATCGAGGCTTTTGGGGCCGTCGTTGGTCGTCTTGGGCGCGGAGTAATAAGTGATGCCCTGGTAATCGATTTTTTCGTGATGCACCTTGGGCCAGGTCGGCTCGGTCAAAGTCAGCCAATGACGGAACGCCTTGAGGCGCCAGTCAGTCATCCATTCGGGCTCGTTCTTCTTGCGCGAAATCAGGCGGATGATGTCCTCATTCAATCCCGGCGGCGCAGACTCGGTCTCCACGTCCGTGTAGAAACCGTATTTGTAATCCTGTTTTACCAGGCTCTCAATCGTGTCGGTTGCGGTAGGCATAGCTAAATTTACTTTTTCCGTTTCGCCGCGCAGTCGGCACAAAGGCCGTGAACGGCGATCTCGTAATGATCGATCTGAAAACCTTTTGGCCCGTGCATGACGGACGAATCCTTGTTGATGGGCACATCAAAAACCGTCTCGCAGGCGTCGCAGTGATAATGGCAATGCTCCTCCATGTTCGGGCAGAAGCGCGTGGCGCCGCGTTGCAACTGCACCTGGCGCACCAGGCCGGACTTCACGAGCGCATCAAGGCAATTATACACCGTGGCCATGGAGATCTCCGGCATCTCGCGTTTGGCGCGGATAAAAACGTCTTCGGCCGTAGGATGGTCGAGCTTGCGGTGCAACACATCATAAACGCGCTGGCGCTGGGGCGTGAAACGAAAGCCGCTCGTATTGAGCCGTTCGGTCAGGCGCGCGTCAGGTTTTTTGTGGGTGTTAACACTCATTCCGGAAGACAAGTTTAACCAGCCATGGTCGGGAGTCAAGATTTGGAATAATTCTAAATTGGAGCTAATGACGGGAAATCGGAGAGATTATTATACAAATTTTATGGCTTCTGGTGTCTATTGGGTGAATAGCGCATCTTTGGTTCAGGGAAATCTTATGAAAATAACTATCAGGCTTTTAGGGTTGATGATGTCCGGTCTTGTTTTGATGTCCGGATGCTCTAAAAAATCCGCGACCGGCGCGGGCGATTGGTCGCTCGATAAATCGGAAGCCTCCGGGCAATTGAAGAGTTTCCTCACGGCGCAGGAAGTGCAGACGCGCGCCCTGGCCCAACAGGATGGCAAATCGCTGCCGCCCGAGCTGGATGCTTTTTATAGCGCCGCCAAAAAAGGCGATTGGCGGGAGGCCACCAACAATTTTGAGAAATTATCGAAAGCGGTCCAGCATGATAGCGGCTTGCGGGGCAAATGGTGGTCAGCCGTGATGGACGCTTACGGTGTGTTTGAATTGTTCCCGTCCGGCGCCGAGAAATATTCGATCGCGTTTGGCCGCGACATCATCAACTCCATTCCGGATGGCAGTATTTATTTTGGGGGCACCGACCCGGGGCGATTTGTGGTCACGGCGATGTGCGAATCCCACGCCGACGGAAAACCATTTTTTACTTTGACACAAAACGCGCTGGCCGACGGCACCTACCTGGATTATTTGCGCGTGATGTATGAGGGCAAAATCTATACACCCACAACCGAGGACTCACAGCGCTGCTTCAGTGATTACTACACCGACGCGCAAAAACGGTATGAATCGCATAAGCTTAGACCCGGGGAAAACGTAAATATTGGTGATAATGGCCGGATACAGGTCAGTGGGCAGGCGGCTGTGATGCAGATCAACGGCCTGCTGGTCAAAGTGGTCTTCGATAAAAATCCCGACCGCGAGTTCTACATCGAAGAAAGTTTCCCGCTCGATTGGATGTATCCCTATCTGGAGCCGCACAGCCTCATCATGAAGGTGAACCGGCAGCCGCTGACGCAAATATCGGATGAGACCGTGCAGGCCGACTCGGATTATTGGTCGAAATATATCACGCCGATGATCGGCGGCTGGTTGCGGAATGACACCCCGGTCAAAGACGTCGCCGCCTTTGCGGAAAAAGTTTATGGCAAACAGGATCTGGGCGGATTCACCGGCGACCCGCAATTTGTGCAGAGCACCGACGCACAAAAGGAATTCTCGAAACTGCGCAGTTCCATCGCCGGCCTTTATGCGTGGCGCGCGCAAAACACCCAGGATGTCTCCGAGAAAAAACGCATGACCGATGCGGCCGATTTTGCCTTCCGACAGTCATTGGCATTGTGCCCGTATTCGCCTGAGGCTGTGTTTCGTTACGTCAATCTGTTAATGAGCCAGAATCGTCGAAATGACGCGCTTTTAGTTGCCGAAACTGCGGTGAAGATGCCGTCAATGAAGGGGAAAGATGGCGACGCCATGCGCGACTTGATTAAAACGCTTTCGAGGATGTAAATGGGACGATGAGCAGACGACTTATTTCTGGAACACACTGACGCGGGCGGGCGGGATGTTCAGCCAGACGATTTTGGAGGGCAGGGCTTTGAAATGGTGGTCACCGCAATGGCGGTTGGTGCTGATGCGATAACTGAATTGCACCCAGCGGCCTTTGGGGCGCAGCACGCTGTGGATCTGTTGCGCGAGGGTTTCGGCGAGGTCGACGGGAAAATTTCGCAGGGGCAGGCTGGAGATGACGGCGCCCACGGTTTTACCTCGTGGCACGAATTCGCGGACGTACTCACCCAATTTACAGGCGTCGCCATTGACGACGCGGATGGCGGGAAAACGTTTCTGCACCATGTCGGCCAGTTGGGGGGACATCTCGATGGAGATGAGCCGGTCGGGGCGCACGCCGCGGTCGAGGATGGTTTTGGTGACGACGCCGGTGCCAGGGCCGAGTTCGATGACAAACTCATCGGGATCAGGGAGCCAATCGGTCATGGCGCGGCAAAGGCCGGGAGAACTGGGTGCGACGGCACCGATGCGCTTACGGCGTTTGCCGTCGCGCAGCCATTCATAGAGGAAGAGCGCGTAATCGCCTGGACTACCGGATTGCTTGGCCATGCCTCTAGACTTTAGGTCTTTAGCGCTGGTCTCGCCACCCAAATTTCCAGTCATACCCTAAGTAGCCTCTGGATTCACCCCCACTGAGGTGGGAGAGTGCCCCACGTGGCACGTGGCAAGCAGCGGCAACCTGGAAAACGACCAAATTTCCTTAAATGAAACGTTGACACAAAAGGCCTAATCTGGTTTTATCTGCGCTCCTTTTATTGGGAAGAATTTATGTACGCAGTTTTAGAAACAGGCAGCAAACAATATCGGGTTTCCGCAGGCGACACGCTCGAAGTCGAGCGTCTTGATGTGGAAGCCGGCAAACCCATCACGTTTGATCGCGTGCTCTTTGTCGGGGGCGACAAAATCACCGTCGGCGGCCCCACGGTTTCCGGCGCGACCATCGTGGCAGACGTGGTGGAACACAAGCGTGGCGAGAAGAAGATCGCTTTCAAGATGCGCCGCCGGGAAGGGTATCACAAAACCATCGGTCATCGCCAGGAACTGACCGTGATCAAGATCAAAGAAATCAAACTTTAAGACGTTATGGCACATAAGAAAGGTCAAGGCAGCGTACGCAACGGACGTGACAGCGTCAGCAAACGTCTCGGCGTGAAGGAGTACGGCGACACCGTCGTCACCGCGGGCAGCATTATCGTGCGCCAGCGCGGAACGAAATTCACCGCCGGTGTCAATGTAGGCGTGGGCCGCGATTGGACCCTGTTCGCGCTGGTGGATGGCAAAGTGAAGTTCGACCAGAACGGGCGCCGGGTGAATATCGTGGCACACGACGCGAAGAACTGACGGTTGCCAAATCAATTTCAAGGCGAGGCTTCGGCCTCGCCTTTTTGTTTGGAGAGATTAAGCGGGTTTCGCTGCGAAGGTGTAGCTGTTGATTTCACCGCGATTAGAGCATACTCGTAACGGTTGTTCTCTATGGACATGTTCAACGTACATTATCTCTGGGCCTCGATGGTCTGGAGTGCGATCGGCGCCGGTTACTGGGCTTATGGCAAGAAGCAGACTTCCATGTCGGCTATGTTCGGCGGTGTGGCGATGGTAGCCGCGTCGTGGCTCATCATGAGCGCGTTAGTGATGTCGTTGGCCTGCCTCGCGATAATGGCGGCGGTGTATTTTCTGGTGCAAAGAGGAGATTAGCAGTGTCGGCGGTCACAGACCGCCGCTACAGATCAATGGCCTTTGGCGAGTGCGCGCCAGGTGTCCAACTGGTTTCCGAGATTCAGGGCAGCGAGATAGTCGTTATCGAAACCGGCCATGGGCATGGAGCGAGTGGTTTTGGATTGTTCCCCGTCCAGCACATCGGCGATGTGAACGGCAGTCAGCGGACCGAATTCGCGGACGGAGCTACGGCTGGGTGTGTGATGGAATGCCACAGCTTCGACAATCGGCGCGGGCAATCCCCACAGGCCGAGCAGGTACGCGCCCACGCCGCCATGCGTTGCGCCGAATACTTCAGTCTCTGCAGCGTTCAGCGGAATTTGTTGTGCGACCGCAAAATCTTCCGCCTCCTGATATTTACCCGGCAGGCTGCTGGCGAGCATGAGTTTGCCGATGTCATGCAACATGCCGGTGAGATAGGCATCTTCTGCGGAGGTGGCTCCGCCACCCATGCTTTCCGTGATTTCGCGCGCGAGTCTGGCGCAATGCAAAGTGTGTTCGGCAAATTGTTCGATGGAAAAGCCTTTGACGTTTTGATCGAAGGAGGAGACGACGTGCAGCGAAAGCGCGAGTGAACGCACAATGCCCGTGCCGAGATATTGCACGGCGTCGAACGGGGTGGAAATCCGCTGGGGTAAACCGAAGGCCGCAGAATTCACGATGTGAAGCATCTTGGCGGTCATGGCGGGATCCTGGGCGACGATCTCTGCGATGCGCGTGATAGAGGGTTGCGCCGCGGCCAGTTCGTTCATGATGTCCATGTAAAGAGCCGGATAGCTGGGCAAGCGCTCGAATTGTCCGACCAGCGCTTTTAATTTTTCATCCATCAAGAACGCATCGAGGTTGCATAGGCGCGACAAAGTGCCGCGCAGCGTTTCGAGATCTACCGGCTTGGAAATGAACTGGTGCGTGTCGGCCATGCTGCGCGCCACTTCCGCCTGGTCGCGAATGCCGGAGAGGATGACGCGTGAGGTGCGCGGATGCCGTTTGCGGATCTCGGCCATCAATTCGATGCCGCTCATGTTGGGCATCCGTAGGTCGGCCACTACGACATCGAGCGGCGCGTGGCTCATAATCTCCAATGCCTTCTGTCCGCTGGTGGCGCTGCGCACGTCCCATTCGATATTCATGCCGTGCAGAACCGTGGCATAGACCCGAACCAGGACGGGATCGTCATCCACAAAGAGGATGTGTTTTTTCATTTTAACTGGTTTGACGGTCTGGATTACCAACCAATGATTGCATCACTTGCATGAAACTGGCCAGCATCTTTGCATTTTGCATTGGTGCACGACCAAGGAACTTGGATTCTGGAGGGAGGCAATGAAGGCAACTCAGGCGACGAAAGGGGCAGTTGTGGCAATAATGGACATTTTTGCACACAGGGGATGAGGCTTACCCAACGAAGCCCATAGTGAGCGTAACGACACCACCGGGCGAGTGCTATGAAGTCAGGAACCGGTCGAACAAGAGGGTGGATAACCACGCGCGCTTATTGGCCGGAACCGGGAAATTGCGGCTATAATCGAACGCCAGGCGAAAAGTGCGCTGGGTCAACACCATAGCTTTAACGGGGTCGCCGCACAGGTCTTCGGCAAATTGGAAGAGGGGGCGATAGTACTTCTTTTCGAGTTTTTCGATTCTGCTGAGTTCGGTAGTTTTCATCACCCATTAGGATTAGCTAGTGGCGTGCCAGAGGGGCGGGAGGGTGAAGAATATAAAACCCGGAAGCCATGGCTGACTTCCGGGTTAAATCTATCGACGGTCATAGACCGCCGCTACAGGTTAATGGTTTTTGGGCAGGGCGCTTTTGCCCGCGTACACGGCGTTCTTGCCGAGCATTTCTTCGATGCGCAGGAGTTGATTGTATTTCGCCAGGCGGTCGCTGCGGCTCAAGGAGCCGGTCTTGATCTGGCCGCAGTTGGTGGCCACGGCGATGTCAGCGATGGTCGAATCTTCTGTTTCACCAGAGCGATGCGAAAGAACTGCGGTGTATTTATTCGATTGTGCGAGCGTGACTGCGTCGAGCGTTTCGGTGAGAGAACCGATCTGGTTCACTTTCACGAGGATGGAGTTGGCGGTGCCGGTATCGATTCCCTTTTGCAGGAACTTCACGTTGGTGACGAACAAATCGTCGCCGACGAGCTGCACTTTGTCACCGATCTTGTCGGTGAGCTTTTTCCACGTGGCCCAATCGCCCTCCGCGCAGCCGTCTTCGATGCTGACAATGGGATATTTGGCGCAAAGCTTTGCATAGAACGCGACGAGGTCATCGCCGGTCACGGTCTTACCGGTGCTCTTCTTGAAGGTGTATTTGGCGTTGCCGTCGTAAAACTCAGAGGCGGCCACATCGAGCGCGAGATAGATATCCTTGCCGGATTTGTAGCCCGCATCCTTGATGGCCTGCAACATGGATTCGATGGCGTCTTCCACGCTGTTGAGCTTGGGGGCGAATCCGCCTTCGTCACCGACGGCGGTGGAAAGGCCGCGCTTCTTGAGAACGGCCTTGAGCGCGTGAAAGGTTTCGGTGATGGCGCGCAGGCCTTCGCGGAACGTCGGCAGGCCCAGGGGCATGATCATGAATTCCTGGAAATCAATGGGGGCATCGGAATGCGCACCGCCGTTGATGACATTGGCCATGGGCACGGGTAGCACCTTTGCGTTCGTGCCGCCGAGGTAGCGGTAGAGCGGAACATTTTTGGAGGCAGCAGCGGCTTTCGCAGTAGCGAGCGAGACGGCCAGGATGGCGTTCGCGCCGAGCTTGGATTTGGTTTCGGTGCCATCGAGTTTGATCATCGTGTGGTCGATGCCGACCTGGTCACCGACGCATTTGCCGACGAGGGCGGCTTTGATCTTGGTGTTCACGTTCGCGACGGCTTTGCTGACGCCTTTGCCGCCGTAACGTGATTTGTCGCCGTCGCGGAGTTCGATGGCTTCGTGTTCGCCGGTGCTGGCGCCGCTGGGGACCGCTGCGCGACCGACTGTGCCGCAGCACAAAATCACATCGGCTTCCACGGTGGGGTTACCGCGCGAGTCGAGGATTTCGCGCGCCTTGATGTCAACAATCTTGCTCATAATTCAATTTCAATGGTTAACGAACGCAAACTGAACGGGCATCATAGAAACCGTGCGGATTGAGTCAAGACAGCGATGCGCTAAGGCCAAGATACGCAAAGCCTTTAACCACAAATGAAGAGGAGGTGTTTCCCGGGCCGCGCATTCAGATTTAAAATCACTTAAGAAGCAGTATTACTTCCGCCAAATGCGATTTCTGCCGGTTCAGGACATCTTATCAGCTGGCCGGCCACTTTTTAATGCATTAAAAACTAATCTATCTTTTTCAAATTCAGGTATTTATGCAGTGGTTGGTGTTGACTATAGGAGACTGCAAATTGACCCCTCACATTTGTGAGGCTTGGCAGAAAGATTATCTTGTGAGATAGTTTCATCCATCCCAAAGAGACGTGTTCAGGAGATTTTTTGCCCTGATAGGAACTTATTTTGTTCAGACGAATGCCAATTTTGATTTTATCACGAGAAATATTTTCTCGTTCGCGACTTGCTCTGCCTAAAGCAGGGTGATGAAAAAAACAAAACCACACAACACACCAGGAGAAAAACAGTCATGTTAAAAACTAAAAGTCTCAGCGTACTCGCCGTGCTGGCCATAGCCACAGTCGCAAAGGCAAATAATCCGATCGTCGCCACCATCCAGGCCGCGAAATCCGGACAGACGGTCAATGTGTCCGGAACGTACACCGGCATCACCACGAAAATCTCGGTCCCCAGCGGAGTCAAAATACAAGGGCCGGCCACGTTCGTGTTCACCACGGGCGCCTCAGCGGATGGATTTTATATCGGATCGAGCGATACCGGTGTCACTCTCAACAGCCTGACGGTGAATGGCGCGAACCACGGCATCATCTGTTACGGCGGATCGTGCAGCATCAATTCCTGCATCGCATCGGGGAATTTCAACACGGGCATTGAACTCATCGGTAGCAGTGCGAAGAACGATGTCGTGAACAACTGCCAGGGCAAACAGAACGCCGACAGCTCCGGTGGCAATGCCGATGGCTTTGGCTGCAAACAAGGCACCGTTTCGGGAAACAAATTCACCAACTGCGATGCGCATCAGAACTCTGATGACGGCTATGACCTCGAAAAATCCACCCAGCCAGTCATCATCAGTGGCTGCACCTCCTACAGTGAAGGTTCCTATAATGGAAAGACCGGCAACGGCAATGGCTTCAAACTGGGTATCTCCGGCGACAACGTCGCGCACCAATTGTTGAGCTCCAATGCGCATGACAATACGGCCGGTGATTCCGCCCACGGCATCGCCGCGAACCACAACACGGGCAAGATCATCATCAACGCCTGCCATACCTACAATAACAAGAACAAAGACGACCTCGGCAACGCGGTCGTGACTAACTCGACCCTGCAATAAGTTTGTCCGTCTGAATCACGCAATGGGGACTTGGCACTGCCTCGTCCCCATTGCTATTTTATCGGCAAATCCTGAATCGAATGCCTGCACCTGCTTCATCCAATCGGCTTAACGGAGCAATTATCGTGTGCGGTATTTTGCTGGGCGTGGCCGGGTTTGTTGCGGGCCGGTTTTCTGTCCAGAAGCCGGGTTCCGAAACAATGGCAACAAATTCGAATGTTGCGGAGGCACCGGTGACGAATGTAATTGTCCCGAATGTAACGGTCGCCGTTTCGGGCCCAAAAAGAACTGAAATGACCCCGATAGCAGCGGCACCGGGATGGGAGGGAAATAAGTGGGATGAGTTGCAATCGCAGCCCGGCAGTCCGGCGCGCAATGCGGCTATGGCCGCGATGTTGGAAAAGCTGGCGGCGGCCAATCCTGACCAGGCGATGAAGCTGGCCGGGGCGGAAAGCAACCTGAAGCTGCATGAAAGCCTCGTGCAGGCGGCGTTGCATGGTTGGGCGCGCACCTCGCCTTCCAACGCGGCGAATTGGGCGCTCACCTTGCCGGATTCCAACGACCGCGAGCGGGCGTTATCCACAGTCTTTGCCGGTGCCGTTGCCAGCAATCCGGATGCGGCAGTGGATTTTGGAAAATCTCTCATCCAGCCACTGGTGTCGCAAGATCCGGCCGAGGCAGCGGAATACGGAAACTCCCTGATCGATGCATTGTGTGGGGCGGGAAATTTTGCGGCGGCGGCAAAAATGGCGGGCAGCGACAAGGACATAAGTTCAGGTTGGATGGCGGAAGCCTATTCCAAGTGGGCGGAATTTCAGCCCGATCAGGCGGCGCAAGCTGCCGCCGCCCTCGACGACCCGGAATTGCGGAAACAGGCGTTGCATGGAATCGTGGGCGGTTGGGCCGAGGTAAATCCGGAAGCGCTGGTGCAGTTTGTGACGCAACTGCCAGCGGACAGTGAAAACGCGTCGCTCTTGAGCCAGTCATTGCAGCGATGGGCGAAAGTGGATCCGGCCTCGGCTTCCGCATGGATCAATAAAAATGACTCGGGCCCGGCCATGGATGAAGGTGTTGCGTCGGTGGCGACAATGGATTCCCTCAAGCCGGAAGTCGCCATCAGCTGGGCGGAAAGTGTGGTGGACCCGAAATTGCGCTCGGAAACCACCGTCACGGTGTTGCGAAACTGGCTGACGACCGATCTCCCCGCTGCCAAACATTATTTCGATACGACCAAAAACCTGCTGCCGGAGGACCGCGAAGAAGTCGCGGGTGTCATCGCAGCACTGAGTCCGGCCACACCACAATGAAATCAACGCTCTTCGAACGGCCTGCTGCGCGTTCGTGGGTCGTTTGCCTGGTGTTATTTATTGGGACGCTGTTGATCTACAGCCGGGCCATGCGAGGCGATTTTATAGATTTCGATGACCCGGATTACGTGACCCAAAACATTCACGTGCAGGCCGGCCTCACGTGGCCAGGCGTGCGCTGGGCGTTCACTTCCGATGTGGCGGGCAATTGGCACCCGCTCACGTGGCTCTCGCACATGCTGGACTGGCAATGGTTCGGCAATGACGCGCGCGGGCATCATGCCGTGAATATTTTTTGGCACGCACTGAACGCCGTGGTGGCATTTTTGGCGTTGCGCCGCCTGACCGGCGCATTTTGGACGAGTGCCGCGTGTGCCGCATTGTTTGCGTGGCACCCGCTCCGGGTGGAATCCGTGGCGTGGGTCGCGGAGCGCAAGGATGTGCTTTGCGGGTTTTTCTTTTGGCTGGCGTTGCTTTGCTATGCGAAGGCGATGACGATTGACAGGCGACCAGCACCAGTCCGTGGAGCGCGTCTTTTTTATTGGCTCACGTTTTTATTCTTTGCCTGTGGTCTGATGAGCAAGCCGATGCTGGTCACGCTTCCCTTTGTGCTCTTGCTATTGGATTTTTGGCCGTTGCGACGACTCAGTGGTTCAACCATCTGGCGGTTGATCGTTGAAAAAACTCCATTCTTTCTGCTGTCCATTGCTTCCTGTGTCATCACGTATATCGTGCAGAAGCGCGGCGGGGCGATTGTTGAAACCACGGCGCTGGGTGACCGGGTCGGCAACGCCGTGGTGTCGGTGGCAGGTTATATCGGGAAATTTTTCTGGCCGTTCGATCTCGCGGTGACGTATTCCCTCCCGAACCATTGGCCGGTCAGCTCGGTTGTCTTGGCTGCATTGCTGGTGCTGGCGATAACGGCCATCGCGATCTGGCAATGGCGAAGCCGGCCGTGGATAACGGTCGGTTGGTTTTTGTTTTTAGGGATGCTTGTGCCGGTTATCGGAATGGTGCAGGCGGGGCATCAGGCGATGGCTGACCGCTACACCTATCTGCCGTGCCTGGGGCTTGAGATTGTGTTGCTGTGGACGTTGCGGGGACTCAATCCTCCCGCTTTGCGACAAATGCTCGTGGCGGCCTTGGTTTCACTGATGTTGATCGGCTGCACCGCGCGCACATGGAACCAAGAGGAGGTTTGGAAAAATTCGCGCACGCTTTATGAACATGCGCTCGCGGTGACCAAAAATAATTATCTGGCCCACTCGAATCTGGGGACGACGCTTTTCAACGCCGGGAGTTTTACCGAAGCCGAACAACAGTTCCGGCAGGCGATCGAGATAAACGCGGATTTTGCGACTGCGCGCTTCAAACTGGGGCTGGCCCTGGAGGAACTCAACCGGCCGGACGATGCATTGGCGGCTTACGACGGCCTGTTGAAGATCAGGCCGCGCGATGCAGATGCGCATTACAACACCGGAGTCATCCTGTTGAACCGCGGGCAGGCGACGGAAGCGATCCCGCATTTTCAAGTCGCCGTGGAAAGCCGGAACGATTACACGTCAGCGTATGCCGGACTGGGGGTGGCTGAATCCCAAACCGGCCGGACGCGCGAAGCGATTGAAAACTTACAAACGGCGTTGCGACTGGACCCGAAGTTTCCGGGCATTGCGGAAACCATCACGGAATTGCGCGGGAAACTTGCGACAGAAGATAGTGGCGGACAGAAATAAATTTTATTTCGGTGATCCCGCTGGAGCGGGTTCATCCGGCGGGGCATCCTGCACATCGAGCAATTTAATGTCGTAGATCAAAACCGAATCAGCCGGGACGCTGGAAATGACGCTGGAAGAGTCTTCATCCCCGTAACCGAGCGCCGGGGGGACATAGAGTTTGAGTTCGCCCCCTTTGTTTATTTTTTGCAGACCTTCGTTCAAACCCGGCATGAGCAGCCCGATTTGCATGTGCAACGGCTCGTTATCCGTGCGGTCAAATACCCGGCCATCCACCAGGCGGCCGTCGTAGTCCGCGATGACGATCTGTCCCGGTCGTGGAAATGGTCCGGTGCCGGGCTTGAGGATTTCGTAACGCAAGCCATCGGGCAATTCGACGACGTTGGTATTATCCTTCAATTGCGCGAAGAGCGTGTTCATCTCGTCGAGACGTTTTTGTTTGGTGGCGAGCCGGATTTTTTCGCGGCGATCGGAGATAAATTTTTGCACGGCTGGATTGATTTTCGGCAAATCATAAGCGGCGGGCTGGTTCTTGATGCCGGCGGCAATTCCCATCGTGAGTGAAGCAATTTCATCTTCGCCCAGCCCGTATCGATTCGCGCGCGTTTCCTGCGCGACGGTCCAACCCCACGTTTCAATGAGTTGCGAGTCATCGAAGCCGGAAGGCGGGGGCGCGGGAGGTTCAGGCGCGGGCGGCAACAGAGCGATGGCCAGGTCGTCCGGCGAGGTGTCCTTGATGTCCAGCAGCTCGATCTCATAAACCATGGTTGAGCCGGGTGGAATGCCCAGACGGACATCGTCGCCCTCGGGCAGCGGCGGCGGAACATACAATTTGATCGTACCGCCGCGTTTCGTTTTTTGGATGCCTTCGAACAGGCAGGTGCTGATGCGATTGGTCACGAGCACGACGTCGTAGTTTTCCATCTGGACGAATTCGGTGCCGTCCATCAAACGTCCCGTATAGTGTACGGTGACGGTCTGCTGCGGTTTAGGAAAGGGTCCGCCTCCCGGTTTGAGGGTTTCGTAACACAATCCATCGGGCAGCTCTGCGATGTTCGTGTTTTGTTTCAAGTCGTGAAAGAAATTCCTGGCCTGGGAGGCATTTTCCCTGATGATGGCGGAGACCAATTTTTCGCGCCGGGCCTTTGCGAGCCGTTCGACGTCCGGATAGGCCTTTTGCAGGTCATACGGCGGGGGCTGGTTTTTGAGATTGGCGGAAAATCCTTTCAAAAATATGGCGAGTTCAGCCGGGCTGATCTCGATGCCTGCGATGTCTTTTTGGTGAGCGATGATCCAACCCCAGGTCTGGAGAATCTGTGGGTCGGTGAAGCTGGAAGGAAAATTCGTCGCCGGGGTCGTTGGTATGGAAATAGGCGCAGCGTCGCACGCTGTGATCGCCAGCCAGGCGCAGACTCCGAATGCGATGATGGGCCAGCGGTTCATCATTTCCCTGTATTCAGAAATTTGGCGAGCTCGGGCGCGTTGGCTTCGATCTCTTCCACCGCCATGTCACACACGCGGCTGGCGCCGAAAGCGTTCAGATGGGTGTCATCCACGAGATTTGTTTTCATGCCCGGGATGTCATTCGTCGTTACCCAATCATAAAGCATTTTGGAGCGTTCATCGCCGAGCTCGCGCAGGAGTTCATCGGTGCGCTTGTTCAGGTCGAGCAGCGGAACTTTTTCCTCCGTCGCGACCTGGCGGGTGGCGGCGATGAAATCGCCGTGGGTGTCCATGAGCTTGCCGTCCTTGTCGAATTTTCGGCGCGCGATCGAGGTGCAGAGCAGGGGATGGGCGCCGCGTGCCCGGGATTCCGCGATGAACGTCATGAGATTGGTTTTGAAACTGCCGAAGGGTTCGGTGTAACGATTGGTGTCGCTGGGCTTATTGTCGTTGTGGCCGAATTGGATGATGACCCAGTCACCGGGCTTGAGCTTTTCGCGGACGGTGTTCCAACGGTCTTCCAAAATGAAACTTTTGGTGCTGCGTCCGTTCATCGCATGATTTTCGATACGCACGCCGGATTTAAAATAGAGCGGAAGCAACTGTCCCCAGCCGCGTTCGGGATAGGCCGGGATGAGCGGCTTGTTGGACATGGTGGAATCGCCGATCATGTAAATGGTGCATACGGTAGCGGCATTAACGGCGGGATGCGCCGCGTCATTGAGCCGTGGTTTGGCGGCAGGCTTGACGGAGGCATCGGCAGTGTCTACTACGTTGGTTTCTGCGGCAGAGGCCGTGCAAAGCGCGGTCAAGAAAATCAGGGCAAAGGCGAAACAGACTTTTCTCATACGGTCAGTAAAAATAGTCGTAAGATGGTCTCCCTCACAAGAATTCTGATAACGAGACGCATTCGCTATTGATAAGAAGTGCTAGCGGGAGAGGAAGTGTTTAAATATAAAAAATACCCGTATTAACAACTCGTAATACGGGTATTTTATTGATTGGTTCATGGTTTTGTCCAGAACAATCTAATTGCAGGCAGGAAACGCTTCGGATCGGGCTGCGAGGATGTCTGTGCCAACGAAGCATTCTCCCCCCCGGCATAGCTATATTTGTGGTGAAGATGTTTGCTGCGCCAGGAATTGCAGAGCTTTAGAGTCTGCTTTTCCTGCCGTGCGTTTTCCCAGGTCCGTTCAAAAAACAAGATGCGATGTCAGTCATGGCCAATTGTGGTGATTGTCGGGTGATAGCCGCCCCTGCTAGTTTTACGCGTTCCCGGAATTGTTTATGAAGAAGCTGTTTTATGGCGGTACGCTCGCGCTGGGTGCGGTGCTCGTCTGGTTCAACGCTTGCGCCACTGCGGCGAAACCATCGAGTGCCCGCACCGGGCCGTTCATATTGGGTGCGGACATTTCCTGGGTACCGGAAGACGAAGCCGATGGCGCGGAATATTACGACCATGGCGTGCGCAAGGACATCTTCGAGATCCTCAAGGCATATAAATTCAACTACGTCCGGCTGCGTGTTTTTGTGGACCCAGGATCCACAAACGGTTATGCGCGAAGGCGTTCGGAGGCGTTCTGCGACCTGGAGCACACCAAAGCGATGGCCAAACGTGCGAAAGCCGCGGGCATGGGCATCCTTTTGGATATTCATTACGGCGATACGTGGACTTCGCCGGGACACCAGGAAAAACCGGTGGCGTGGAAGGATATGACCTTTGCGGAATTGCAGGGCGCGATCCATGGCTTCACCTATCGCGCCATCGATGAGCTAAAAAAGAACGGCACGCCCGCGAACATGGTGCAGATCGGGAATGAAATTTCAGATGGAATGTTGTTTCCCGACGGACGGCGAAGCAACTTCGACAAATTTGTCGCATTGGTGAGTGCGGGAATCGCCGGGGCAAAGGAGGCGGACCCATCGGTGAAGATCGTTCTGCACCATCACCTGGGGCGAAGCAACGAGCGCATGCGCGAATGGATTGATAATTTTCTGCAACGCGGCGTAAAGTTTGATGTCGTGGGGATGTCGTGCTACGCGCAGGCGCAGCCGGGCGATTGGGAACGGAACTTCAATGATCTCGCGATGCGGTACACGAACCTGACGCTGATGGTCGTCGAATATTCCGCGCAGAAACGGTATCTGAACGACTTGATGTACAACACACCGAACCAAAAAGGCCTGGGCACGTTCATCTGGGAGCCGACCCGGCATCGGGAGGCGTTGTTTGACCGGAACGGCACGAATGCGGGTGGCGGACAGCTATCCAATTTCACTGCTGACGAAGGTATTAACCAGGGTGCGCGACTGGCGCGCACCAACGCGCCTTTGGTGAACACGAACTCGTTCGAATTTGCAGTCAGGGCTTTTGGGACTAACGACATGGCGCGCGGCGAATGGCGCCGAAGGCGTTTTGGCGGACGTTACGACGCGAACGATTTGTTCAACCTGTATCCACAAATGGCAAGAGATTACAGTGATGGCCGCCCGATAACACCGAAACCGACCCCCTGACGCATCTTTTTCAGGTTCACTACCTGCTTTCGATTTGCCGAGCAGGCCCTGGCGTGTTAAAAATAACGTATTCACGGACGAGGAGGATGGGCAAAGTTTTAAAACTAGAAAAAATCCCCAGAAGTGTCGCGCAAAACGCTGATTTATTGCATGAACGTCAAAAAAAATAAAAAAGTGGATGCCACCGCGAAAACACGATGTTCGAGCGGGGTGGAAGGTTTAGATCCGATTTTGTCCGGCGGCCTGCCGGAGAAATGTTTTTACCTGATCCAGGGCGATCCGGGATCCGGCAAGACAACGCTAGCGCTGCAATTTTTGCTGGAAGGCAAACGCAATGGCGAAAGTGTTTTTTACATCACGCTCTCGGAAACGCGGAATGAATTACTGACGGTGGCAGAATCGCACGGATGGTCGTTGGAGGGCATCCCGTTGATGGAGATGTCATCGGTGGAAAAGCTGTTACGTCCGGAGGAACAGACGAGCGTGTTCCATTCCTCGGAGATTGAACTGAATACCGTGAGCCAGATGTTGCTGGACAAGATCCGGGAATCAAAACCCACGCGGCTGGTGTTCGATTCGCTTTCGGAATTTCGCTTGCTCGCCGAAACCCCGTTACGCTACCGAAGGCAGTTGTTGGCATTCAAGCGGGCGTTTGCGGATCTGAATTGCACCGTGCTTTTGCTCGATGACCGGGCGAGCGGGACCGATGGTGACCCGCATATCCTCAGTCTTTCGCACGGGGTCGTCCAGATGGAACAACTCTCGCCGGATTACGGCGCTTCCCGGCGGCGATTGCGGGTCTTGAAGATGCGCGGGGTGAAGTTTTACGAGGGTTATCATGATTATATCATCGCCACCGGCGGTGTGCGGATCTTTCCCCGCCTGGTGGCGGCGCAACATCGCGGGGACCTGCCACACAAATCAGTTTCCAGCGGAATCAAGGAACTGGACACGCTCTTCGGCGGCGGATTGGATCGCGGTACCACTACGTTGATCCTGGGGCCGGCGGGCACGGGAAAATCCAGCCTCGCCCTGCAGAATGTGGAGGCGGCGTTAAAGCGCGGTGAACGCGCCATGGTTTACACGTTCGACGAAACGCTGGGCATTATGCTGGCGCGCACCAAAGGGTTGGGCATGGACCTGGAAAAATATATCCGCTCCGGCCTGCTCACGGTCCAGCAGATCGATCCGGCGGAATTGTCGCCGGGAGAATTTGCGGTGCGCGTGCAGCGCGGCGTGGAGGCCGGTGCGCGCGTGGTCGTGATCGATAGTTTGAATGGCTATCTCAATGCGATGCCCGGTGAAAAGTATTTGAACAATCAACTGCATGAGCTGTGTTCGTATCTCAATCAGCAGGGAGTGGTGACCATCCTGGTGCTGGCACAATATGGGTTGGTTTCCGCGGCGGAATCGCCCGTGGACCTGAGCTACCTGGCGGATACGGTCGCGCACCTGCGATTCTTTGAAGTGGAGGGCCACGTGCGGCAGGCGTTGGCGGTCATCAAGAAACGCAGTGGGCCGCATGAAAAGACCATCCGGGAATTTATGTTGGAGCGCGGCAAGGGCGTGCGCGTGGGGCCGCCTTTGAGGGAATTTGCGGGCGTGCTGGGCGGCGTGCCACAGTTCCAGGGGGCGAAGAATAAAATTTTAAGAAACAGGAGTGATGCCGCCTAATAATTTAGAAGAGCGGGTGCTGATCGTGGCGCCTTTGGGGCAGGATGCTGGAGTGATGGCCGGGATTCTCGAACAGGACGGGTTTTTCACGGAGGTTTGCGCCGACCTGGCGGCTTGTTGCGAAAAGATCAAGACCGGTGCGGGAGCACTGGTGTTCACCGAAGAAGCGCTGGTCCAACAAAGCGCCTATCGGTTGCTGGAAAAAACCCTGAGCGCCCAGCCGTCGTGGTCGGAATTGCCGCTCATCATTTTGACGAGCGCCGGCGAATCGCGGCAAATGGCTATTCTGGCGATGTTCGCTTCTTCCGTCGGCAACGTGACATTGTTGGAACGGCCGATGAACCGGGCAACATTGTTAAGCTCATTGAAGGTGGCGCTGCGCTCACGCCGACGCCAATACCACGAGCGTCAACTGATGGCGGAACTGGCGCTGAATCATCACGAGCTTGCCCGCTCGCACGAAACGCTCGAGAAGCACGTGGAGGAACGCACCGCGCGATTGCGTGAACTGGTGGAGGAACTGGAGTTTTTTTCGTACAGCATCGTGCATGACATGCGCGCGCCGCTGCGGTCGATGCAGGGTTTCGCCACATTGTTGCGGGAGGAGTTCGGCCCGAAACTGGACGCGACGGGCAACGATTATTTGCAACGTATCGCGGCTTCGGCGGAACAACTGGACCGGTTGATCCTGGAGGTGTTGAATTACAGCAAGATCGTTCGCACGGAGGTGAAGTTAAGCAGTGTGGACCTTGATAAACTGGTGCGGCATATCATCACCATGTACCCGAATCTCCAGGTGCATCGCTCCCGGATCCGCGTGGCAGGTCCGTTGCCGCCGGTGTGGGGCAATACGGCGACCTTGACGCAGGCGATCTCGAACCTACTGGGCAATGCGGTGAAATTTGTGAAACCGGGCAAGGCACCGCGGGTGAATATCCAAGCGGAAGTGATCAATGGATGGGTGCGAGTTTGGGTCGAAGACAATGGCATCGGCATTCCCAAAGAATCCCAAGACCGTATATTTGATATATTTCACCAGTTGAACCGTCCGGGATTGTATGAGGGGACCGGCATTGGGCTGGCCATTGTGCGAAAATCCATCGAGCGGCTGGGTGGAACCGTGGGGATGGAATCCAACCCGAAAGGCGGGAGCCGTTTTTGGCTGCAACTAAAAAGGGTGGAAAACGCCTGAGTATTTGGCGACTCTGGAACAGTCATGCTTGCTTATCTATGGGTAGCAATCGGCGGCGCGCTCGGCAGCGTGGGGCGGTTTTGGCTTAACGGCCTCATCAGCGGTCGTTTTGGCGAGTCCTTTCCTATTGGCACACTCATCATCAATGTCACGGGTTCCTTTGCCATCGGCTTTTTCGGAACGTTGACCGGCACCGATGGGCGCTGGCTGGCGCCGGTAGGTGTGCGACAATTTTTCATGATCGGTATCTGCGGTGGCTACACGACGTTTTCTTCGTTCAGTCTGCAAACATTGACCCTGGCGCAAGGCGGCGAATGGTTTCGCGCGGGTGCGAATATTGTTGGATCGGTGGTATTGTGCCTCGTGGCGGTATGGCTGGGTCATCTGCTGGCCGCGAACCTCAATTCAATGAAAGGAAATTGATATGGAAATCCCGAGCGAGGCAACGTTGCTGCGAATCTTCATCGGCGAAAGCGACCGCTGGGAATATAAACCGCTCTACGAGGCGATTGTTCTCAAGGCGCGGGAAGCGCATCTGGCGGGCGCGACGGTTTTGCGCGGGCCGATGGGTTTCGGCAAGGCCAGCCGGTTGCACACGGCAAAAATTTTGCGGCTCTCGATGGATTTGCCCATGGTGATCGAGCTCGTGGACAGCGAGGAAAAGATCCAGGCGTTTCTGTCCGTGCTCAAACCGATGGTGGGTGGCGGACTGATGACTTTGGAAAAAGTGCGCGTGGTCCATTATGCGGGTCCGGAAACTTCTGCGTGACCCCGGATGCCAGCCTCTGACGATCCATCGAACGGGCGTGCGCCAAAATTCCAATGGTTGAACCGCACGGTCTTCGGCATTGGGCTGGCGTCGCTGTTCAGCGATTGGGCGCATGAGATAGCAACAACGGTGCTGCCGGCTTTCCTGGCGACGCTCGGCGGTTCGGCGGCGGCGTGGCTCGGATTGATCGAGGGCGTGGCGGACGGGCTCTCCAGCTTCGCGAAGATGGCGTCCGGCTTTTACACAGATAAACTGGCGCGACGCAAACCCATTGCCATCGTTGGTTATCTGGTCACCGCACTTGGGACGGCGTCCTTCAGCCTGGCAACGATGCCGTGGCATATCCTGCTCTCGCGTTCGCTGGCGTGGTTGGGACGCGGTGTGCGGACGCCGGTGCGCAAAGCGCTCTTGGCTGGAGCGGTCACGAAGGAGACTTACGGACGTGCGTTCGGCTTTGAGCGCATGATGGACACAGTGGGGGCGATTGTGGGTCCGGCCACGGCCCTGCTATTGATCACGGTCTTTGCGCACAACTATCGGCACGTTTTCATGGTGACGCTCATCCCGGGATTGATGGCGGCGGCGGTGATCACGTTTTTCGTGCGGGAAAAGGAACGCAAAAGGGTTTCGCATATTTCGTTCGGAGAACGCTTACGGGCATTGCCGCAGGCGTATCGAAAATTTCTGGTGGCGGTGGGATTGTTTGGCGCGGCGGATTTTGCGCCGACCTTGTTGATCTTATTGGCGACGCAACGGCTGACACCGGATTTCGGGGCGGCCAAGGCGGCGAGCTTTGCGGTGGGATATTATGTGTTGCGCAATATATTCTACGCCGGGTTTGCGCCGGTAGCCGGCTGGCTGGCGGACACGTTTCCGAAACATTTCGTCCTTGCGGCGGGGTATGCGCTGGCGGCGGTGATGGCGCTGCTGATCATCATGGCCCCACCTACGGCGGGGATGCTGTGTTTCATCTTCATACTATCCGGAATCTATGTGGCGGTGGAAGAGACTTTAGAGGACTCGTTTTGTGCGGAACTCGTTGATGAGGAACAGCATGGAATGGCATTTGGGGTGTTGGCGACGGTGAATGGTTTGGGTGATTTTCTCTCGAGCATTGTGGTCGGCGTATTATGGACAACCTTCGGTACGACAGCGGCTTTTGGTTATAGTGCGGTCTTGTTTGCAGTAGGGGCGGTATTGGTCTTAAGCGTGAGCCGTCCGTATGAATACAAGGCAAAATAGTAAAGAATTCTGGCAGTAAATGTATTCACAGTTGGTGACGAACAAGTTACATTTTAAATCAATCAGCAATTAGCAGCCAACAGTAACATCTATGAAAGCAAAAATATTCTGCGCACCTAAATCACAGACAGTTTCTTTAGTGACAGCGGTTTTAGCACTCGGTCTTTTTTCCGCTAACGCTCAAGTACAGGTCAGCGAGCAATTTAACTATACAGGATCATTTTTGACCAATTCCGGTCCTGCTGCCACCTCCGCAAACGGCGGTAGCGGGTGGGCGGCCGCCAGTACCTGGTCTACTGCAAACGATGTGGCGACCATCTCACCGGGCCTGACCTATGGTTCTTTATCGACTTCCGGCGGAGCCTTAAGTGTAGTTGGTGGTCCGTTTGCTGGAACCGGATTAAACACAACGACAACCTCAATCCGCGCCTTGAATTCCACTTTGGGAACTATGGGGGCAGCAAATGGCGGGGTCCTCTGGATGAGCTTTTTGTTTCAAGGATTAAACCTGTCGCCCAGCACCGGTATTTTCCGTCAAACCAGCCTTGGTTTTTATGTTGGCACCGGTGAAAAATTAGATATTGGGATTCCCAATATTACGACCGCCAATACGTTCAACCCTTACCTTTCACTTTGGGGTTCCAGTTTCCTGGCTGGCTCTCCAATTACTCCTGGGGCTACGCTTAGTGCATCCACTACCGCTGCGAATATGCCCTTGCAGTCGACGGTGTTGGGAAATCAGGGTAACACCCTCATGATAGTGGCTAAATTGACGCTGGATAACACCACGACGACAGGCGACCAGATTTCTTTGTGGATCAACCCCTCCGACCTTTCCAGCGCTCCCTCTGGTGCTCCTGACATCACTCTTTCGACGGCCCTTCAAGATCTGTCGGGTATCAATACCATTCGCTTTTCTGGTAATAATACTAACGCAACAAGTGCGGCTGTGGGCGGTGAAGGAATTTATGATGAGTTCCGCATCGGTGACACATTTGCCGACGTGGCGCCCGTCCCGGAACCTGCCTCTATCGCCCTAGCCATCATTGGCGGCACCGGAGTGCTCGCTTTGATCCGTCGCCGGAAAAACTCCTGAGCGATTTCGTTCACTTTAAAAACCCTTCCGTGGAAACGCGGAAGGGTTTTTTTGTTTGCCGGGATTTGTTCCACGCAACCTGCGGATTTGAATTGTCGCCGTGGCTGATTCACGGCAAGCTTCGCGCTCCTATGCAGCAAGTAAACCTGGGCATGATTGGCGGTGGGACTGTCGGCAGCGGCGTCTTCCATCACCTGCAAAATAACGGCGATCTTATGGCGGCGCGCCTCGGCGTGCAGATCGCCTTTCGCAAGATCGCGGTGAAAGCTTTTGACGAGCCGCGCGCGTATCCTATCACGCGGTCGTTGATGACTACGGATTGGCAGGAGGTCGTGAACGACCCGGAGATCCATATTATCATCGAACTGGTCGGCGGCACGGGCATCGCCAAAACGATGGTGTTGGCGGCGTTGGGGCAGGGGAAAACGGTGGTAACGGCCAACAAAGCGCTGCTCTCGACGCATGGGCCGGAACTGTTCGCAGCGGCCGCCAAGGGCGGCGCAAACCTGTATTACGAAGCCAGTGTTTGCGGCGGCATTCCCATCATCAAATCATTGCGTGAAGGTTTTGTGGCGAACCAGTTTTCCGCCATCTACGGCATCGTAAATGGCACGTGCAATTACATCCTCACCCGGATGAAACAGGAAGGCGCGGATTTTGGCGTGGTCCTCGCGGACGCGCAAAAGCTGGGCTACGCTGAGACGCCGCCGGACCTGGACATCGATGGCTGCGATGCACAGCACAAGACGGGCATTCTCGCCTCGCTCGCGCACGGTTTTTGGGTGGACCATCACGATGTCCACACCGAGGGCATCCGCGAGGTCTCGAAGATTGATATGCAGTTTGCGCAGCAACTGGGTTACACGATCAAGTTGTTGGGGATTGTGAAGCAGGTCGCCGGCAAAAAAGCGGGCGTGCAGGTTTCGGTCTATCCGGCGCTGATTCCGGATACGCATGTGCTGGCGAATGTGAACGGAGTTTTCAACGCGGTTTTTGTGCGTGGCGATGTGGTGGGTGACACGCTGTTCTACGGGCGCGGCGCGGGCAAGGATGCCACAGCCAGCGCAGTGTTGAGCGATGTCGCGGATGCGGCTTTGGACCTGAAGACCGGCACGAAGAAGGGACGCATACCGCCGTTCGTGGCGTGTTCGCGCAACGTGGCGGTGCTTCCGATGGACACCATCGTTTCGCAATATTACGTCCGCTTCAGCGTGGTGGATAAACCGGGTGTGCTGGCGAAGATTGCGGCGGTTTTTGCCGCGGCGAAGATCGGGATCTCATCGGTCATCCAGCCGGAAGGGCACGAGGGCGAAAGTGTGCCGCTCATCATGATGATCCACGACGCACCGAACGCGGCGATGGCCAGGGCGCTGGCAAAAATCTCCAAACTTCCGGCGGTTAAAGGAAAACCGGTGATGTTCCGGGTGGAAAATCTCCAGTGAACGGGCACATGGGCGCGGTACTATTTAACAGCACGAACGGGCAATCTCCGGCAGTGGGCCTGCGGGAGGCGTTGCTGCAGGGGCAGGCGCCGGATCGCGGGCTTTATTTTCCGGAGAAATTTCCACGCCTGACGCCGGAGGAGATTGCGGCGTTCGCGAAGCTGCCGTATCACGAAATCGCCCATCGCGTCCTTTCAAAATTCACGGCGGGCATCATCAGTGATGCGGAACTGGCAGCGATGTGCCGGAGCGCTTACGATTTCAATATCCCTTTGGAGAACACTTACGGACGCGTGTATGTGATGCGGCTGGACCAGGGGCCAACGGCGTCCTTCAAGGATTTTGCAGCGCAGATGATGGCGCGGATGTTCGGGCATTTTTTGCGCGAGACGGGACGTCACATTACCATCCTCACGGCGACCAGCGGCGACACCGGCGCGGCGGTGGCGCATGCCTTCCACCATATTCCCGGGGTAAAGGTCATCGTGTTGTTTCCCAACGATGAAGTGAGCGCGAGCCAGCGCAAGCTGATGACGACGCTGGCGGACAATGTGCGCAGCATCGCGATCGACGGGAAATTTGACGATTGCCAGGCGATGGTGAAGCGCGCGTTTGCGGATCCGGCCCTGTCCCACATTCCACTTTCTTCAGCCAACTCCATCAATATCGGGCGTTTGCTGCCGCAGAGCGTTTATTATTTTTACGCGGCTTCGCGCGTGGCGAAACCCGGCGAGAAGGTCGTATTCTCGGTGCCAAGCGGAAATTTTGGCGACATGATGGGCTCCATCGTGGCGCGCGAGATGGGTTTGCCGGTGAAGAAGATCATCGCGTCGGTGAACGACAACGATGCGTTCCCGAAGTTTTTGCAGACCGGTCATTACGAAAAGATTTCACCTTCACGCAACTCGGTCTCCAACGCGATGAATGTGGGTCATCCGAGCAACCTGGCGCGGCTGGTGGCGGTGTATGGCGGGCGCATGGATGAGACCGGAAAGATCCACAAGATGCCCGACCTGGCGGCGATGCGACGGGATCTGTTCTCAAGTTCTGTTTCCGACGACCGGACGCGCGCGACGCTCAAGGAAGTGTGGAGCACTTATCAACTGTTGCTTGAACCACACGGGGCGGTGGCGTGGCGCGGATTTCTGGACTGGCAGGAGACGGAACCGTTGGGCGATGCGCCGGCGGTCATTCTGGAGACGGCGAATCCGGCGAAGTTTCCCGAAGAGATCGAGAAAATGATGGGCTGGTCGCCGGACCTGCCGCCGCGCATCGAGGCGACGAACAAGTTGCCGGAGGATTTCGACCGCATGGGCGTGGATTATGAGAAGTTCAGGGAATACCTTAAGAGCAGAGCTTGATATCCAGCGTCTGATTTAAAATGGTGCCTTTCTCCGGGTATTCCGTGACTTGATTGCGGGGGCGGTTCTGGCATTCTAGGCGTCCGCTTCGAATAAGCGGGTATTTAACGGGATCAACATGGCTCTGATTGTTCAAAAATATGGCGGGACTTCCGTAGGGAACACTGACCGCATCAAGAATGTAGCCGCCCGCGTGGCGAAGTATCGCGCGCAGGGCGACCAGGTGGTGGTGGTCGTATCGGCAATGAGCGGGGTGACGGATAACCTCATCAAGCTGGCCAAGGACATCATGCCGCTGCCGAATGAGCGCGAGATGGATATGTTGCTGGCGACGGGCGAACAGCAAACTATTGCGCTGACGGCCATTGCGTTGCATTCAGTGAACATCCCGGCGGTTTCGCTCACGGGCGCGCAGGCGGGCATCGTGACCGATGTGGTGCATACCAAGGCGAAGATCCACAATATCACGCCGAAAAAGGTCCATGAACTGTTGAAAGCGGGAAACGTGGTCATCGTGGCCGGTTTCCAGGGCGAGACGAGCGAAGGGCAGATCACGACGCTGGGTCGCGGCGGTTCGGATTTGACCGCCATCGCACTGGCCGCGGCGCTCAAGGCGGACCTTTGCCAGATTTACACGGATGTGGATGGCGTTTATACCGCCGACCCGCGCTTTGTGCCGACGGCGGAAAAGCTTTTGGAGATTTCTTACGATGAGATGCTCGAACTGGCGAGCCTTGGCGCGAAGGTGATGCAGTCGCGTTCAGTTGAATTTGCGAAAAAATTTGGAGTTGTATTTGAGGTGCGCTCCAGCCTAAACGATAACCCCGGAACGATTGTGAAAGAAGAAACGAAAAGCATGGAAGGCGTCGTCGTGCGCGGCGTGGCGCTCGACAAAAACCAGGCCAAGGTCACGCTGGTCGGCGTGCCGGATAAACCCGGCGTGGCGGCGAAAATTTTCAAGGCGCTGGGCGACGCGACGGTGAACGTGGATATGATCGTGCAAAACATCAGCCACGGCACAGGCGAGCCTTCGACCGACCTGACCTTCACAACCGACAAGGCCGACCTGCTCAAGGCGCAGAAGGTCATTGATGGTTTGAAGAAAGAAGTCGGGTTCAAAAACGTTTTGACCGATGAAAAGATCGGGAAGCTTTCCATCGTGGGCGTGGGCATGAAATCGCACACGGGGGTCGCCGGAAAAATGTTTGATGTACTTGCCAAGGAGGGCGTCAACATCGGAATGATTTCCACCAGCGAGATCAAGATTTCCGTGACGATCGACCTGGCCAAGGGCGAGGCGGCGACGCGCGCGGTGCACGCGGCGTTCATCGGCAAATAGATGAAGACAACGCCGCCTAAGTCCGACACGAATGAGTTTTGGACGGCGCGACGATTTCTGCTCGTATTGTCAGCGGTGGTGCTGGCGCTCTTTCCCAAGATAGCGCTGGGTATCAATACGTTTTTCTTCCGGGACTTTGGCACGCTGGGTTATCCGGGCGCGCATTTCTTCCGCGAAAGCCTGCTGCACGGTGCGTTGCCGTTGTGGGACCCTTATAGCCATTGCGGCGTGCCCTACATGGCACAGATGGGTCAATGGTATGTGCCGTTGTGGATCAACGTGCTGTTGCCGATGCCATGGTCGGTGACGTTCCCGATGTTGCTGCACTTGATCCTCGGCGGGTTCGGGATGTTTTGCCTGGTACGACGTTGGGGCGTAAACGGATTCCCGGCGGCGTTTGCGGGGTTCGCCTACACATTCAACGGGATTTCGCTGACGAGCTTCCAATGGGGCAATTATCTCGCATCGTACGGCTGGCTACCGTGGGTTGTGATGTGGGTGATGCTGGCCTGGAAAGAGGGCGGGCGCTGGATCGTGCTTGCAGCCATCGCGAGCACGTTACAGGTGTTGACGGCGACACCGGAACTGACGCTGTTGAGCTGGTTTTTTTTGGGGCTGGTGTGGTTGAGCCAGCTCATCGGGCGCGAAATAAAATTCTGGCCGTCGTCAGGGCGCGTGGCGGCGGTGATATTGCTGACCTCGGGCGTCGTGATGGTGCAGATATTGCCGTTCATGGATTTGTTGTTGCACTCGCAACGTGACACGAACTACGACCAGGCGCGGTGGGCCATGCCGGGGTGGGGTTGGGCAAATCTGCTGGTGCCGCTGTTCCACTATTTCCAATCGCCGCAGCACAATTGGTATCAGCAGGGACAGGAGTTTCTTCTTTCCTATTATCTGGGCGCGGGCGTGCTGGTGCTGGCGATTGCCGGGGCGTTGTGGACCCGGCGCGTGCGGCTGAGTCTCGTGCTCATCGGGATGACTTTGTTTTGTTGGGTGATGGCACTGGGCGATGACGGGCATTTGTATACGTGGGTAAAAAAAATCTGCCCACTGGTCGGCATTGCGCGGTTTCCGGTGAAGTTCACCACGCTGACGATGTTCCTCGTGCCGATTCTGGCGGCGTATGGCTTGCAACGACTGGAGAATGACGCCAACAAACGCGCGCGTACCCTGGTCTATGGCATCACCGCGACCTTCCTGGTGTTGATGGGATTCATCGTCTGGTTTGCGCGCACGTATTATGTGCGGATAGACAATCCGCCGATGACGACGCGGAGCGGCATCCAGTGCGGGGTATTGATGGTGTTGTTCATTGCCGGGGTGATGGCGCTCGTGAAATTCAAGGATAAGCCGGCGCGTTACGGGATTCAATTCGCGCTGCTGGGCATCATTGTTTTAGATGCTTGGACGCACAATCCGAATATGGTGCCAACCTTACCAGGGGCAGGTGAGCGGGCGGTTTTGCGCCCTAACATCTGGAATGAAGATGGTCGTCCATCGGTGAAGATCGGGGAAGGCCGCATCATGATCACGCCGGACGCCGAGTCGCAACTGGCGGACATGAATGTGGAAAGCCTCGAGCAGGATTTCATCGGTCGGCGCGTGGCGGAATGGTCGAACCTGAACCTGCTGGACATGGTGCCGAAGGTGACGGGTGCGCTGACGTTGCGTCCGGCCCATTGGGACCGCGTGGAGCAATATCTCTATTACACGCCGGGCAGCAGTTACAGCCCGGGGTTTCTGGATTTTGTTTCGACGGCGTGGATCTCTTCGCCCGTGAGTCCGCTGAACTGGGTGGCGCGCACCAATTATCTGCCGGTGATGACCTGCGGACAGCGTCCGGTTTTCCTGAGCGACACGAATGCGATGCTCGCGATGACCGCGAGCAATTTTAACCCGGGTGCGGAAGTGTATCTGCCGGAAGCAGAGCGCGCCCAGATCACGGTCACCAACCAGACAACATGCGGGCTGAGTGACGTTCAATTTGGGCCAAACCGCATCAAGGCCGAAGTGGATGCGGCTGAACCCAGCATGGTCGTTCTCTCGCAAACGTATTATCACTTGTGGCAGGTGGAAGTGGACGGGCAGGCGACGCCATTATTGCGCGCGAACGTGGCCTTCTCGGCGTTTGAGGTTCCGGCGGGGAAACATCACGTGGAACTGGTTTATCGGGACACGAATCTGAAGATCGGCGCCGTGATTTCTTTGCTGTCCATCGCGATCGGCTGCGTCGTCTGGTTCAGGACTCCCAAACTGCAGGAGATGCGGGAAAAAGTTTGACGATATCCACTGGCGACATTAGTGTTTTGGGCGTGAACCGTAAATTGAATCTGAACCTGCTGCTTAATGCACTGCTGCTGCGCCGCGCGGCGGTCGGGTTCTGATTTCACGGATAGAATTTCAAGACCCCACTGCCAACGGCGGTGGGGTTTTTTGTTTTGCCAAACGGAGACGCCACCGCCATAACACAACAAAGCAATGCTCAAAGATCCGTCTAAAAAATATCGTGCGTATCCGCCGGTCAAGTTGCCTGACCGGCAATGGCCCAACCGCGTCCTCACCCGTGCGCCGCGCTGGTGCAGCGTGGACTTGCGCGATGGCAACCAGGCGCTCGCGGTGCCGATGAATGTCTCGCAGAAACTCGAGTTGTTCCAGGCGCTCGTGAAATGCGGCTTCAAAGAGATCGAGGTGGGCTTTCCGTCCGCGTCAAACACGGAATTCACGTTCAACCGCCGACTCATCGAGGAGAAGCGTGCGCCGGACGACGTGTGGCTCCAGGTGCTCGTGCAGGCGCGGGAGGATTTGATCGAGCGCACGGTGGAATCGCTCGTCGGCGCGAAGAAAGCGATCATTCATCTCTATAATTCCACGTCGCCCGCGCAACGACGCGTGGTCTTCGGCAAAACGAAGGAGGAGATCAAAGCCATCGCGATCCAGGGCGCGCAATGGATCAAAGACCGTTTGTCGCGGCTCAAGGGTACGGAGGTGATGCTCCAATATTCGCCGGAAAGTTTTTCGGCGACGGAAGTGGAATTCGCCAAAGAGATCAGCGAAGCCGTGATGGACGTCTGGAAGCCGACACCGAAACGGAAGATGATCTTGAATCTGCCGGACACCGTCGAAGTGGCGATGCCGAATGTGTATGCCGACCAGATCGAATGGATCTGCCGCAACATCAAGAACCGCGAATCGCTCATCATCAGTTTGCACGCGCATAACGACCGGTACACGGGCGTGGCGGCGACGGAGCTTGGCCTGCTCGCGGGCGCCGACCGGGTGGAAGGAACATTGTTCGGCAACGGTGAACGCACGGGGAATTTGGACATCGTGACGGTCGCCTTGAATCTCTACATGCACGGCATCGATCCGAAGTTGGATTTCTCGGACCTCAATTCGGTCATTGAGGTTTATGAGCGTTGCACGGGCATGACTGTGCCGGCGCGCCAGCCTTATGCGGGGGAATTGGTCTTCACGGCGTTCAGTGGTTCGCATCAGGACGCCATCAAGAAAGGTTTGGCTGAATGGAAAACCGGCCAACAAAAGCACTGGGACGTGCCGTATCTCACCATCGACCCGAACGACATCGGCCGCCAATACCATGAGGTCATTCGGGTCAATTCGCAGAGCGGCAAAGGCGGGGTGGCGTATCTGTTGGAGAGTGAATTTGGCATTGTTTTGCCCAAGGACATGCAACGCGAATTCGGGCCGATCGCCAACGACCGGGTGGACGAGCTTGGCCGGGAGGTGAGCGGCACAGAATTAAAGGCGATGTTCTGGAAGGAATACATCAAACGCGTCGAGCCCTGGAAGCTTGAAGATTTTGAATCCCAGAGCGGACGGCGTCGCAGCGTGCGTGGAATGATCAAAAAAATCCAGGGAGTGGAAGCACGTGCCAGCAAGTACCTGGTCCGCTGCCGCGCGAAATTGTTGCGCAATAAAAAGGCGGTCAAGATCACGGGCGAAGGCAACGGCCCATTGGCTGCGTTGGTCCATGGCTTTGGCAAGATTGGTGTGCGCTTTGAGATCACCAACTATAGCGAGCATGCGATGAGCAGTGGCGAAGGAGCGGTGGCCATCGCGTACATCCAGATCAAGCATCCGGACGGCAAGACGCGCTGGGGCGCGGGGGTGGATACGAATATCGAACTGGCGTCGGTGCGCGCCGTGTTGAGCGCGTTGAACCGGTCCTAACGCTAATGTTTTTTCGCACGATGAATCGATATGGCGCAATCGCCGGAACGGTCATGTTGATCAGCGGCCTCGGCGCATTTGCTGCGCAACCCGTCGTCGAGGCTTTCGTGCCGCCCCATGGCAAGGTGAGAGGTCCCGGGCAACCGGCGACCAATGCGCTCGAAAAAATTCTCGCCTGGAACAAGACCACCAATGAACTGGAGATTGAAGCCGGGGCCGCGACAGCGACATTCAATTTTTCGGTGACCAATATTTCGCCGACACCGGTGAGGCTGATGACGGTGGACACGTCCTGCCATTGCACGACGGCACGTTTGCCGGATCTGCCCATGGCGCTCCCGCCGCGCGCGTCGCTCAGCTTCGAGGTGGATGTGGACATCAGCGACAAACAAGGGCAGGTGACCAAAGTGGTCACCTTGTCGACCGACAAAGGCGAACAAGATCTCCTGGTGATCGCGGATATCAAACCGGTGATGACCGGCCTGAGCGCTGACGACCGCCGGGATAATATAAAGACGGCCACCGTGGACCGGCAGGCGGTTTTCCGCGACGATTGTGCACGCTGCCATGTGGAACCGGCCCAAAGAAAAATGGGCAAGGAACTGTTTATCGCGGCGTGCGGCATCTGCCATGAATCGGACCATCGCGCGACGATGGTGCCGGACCTGCACCATTTGCCGGTGGAAACGAGCGCTGCGTTCTGGTCTACGTGGATCACTTATGGCAAACCAAACACGTTGATGCCGGCGTTTGCCGAAAGCCAGGGAGGGTTTCTTACGCCGGAACAGGTCACCTCGCTGGTGGATTATCTGGTCGGAGCCATTCCGCCCCAGGCGAATCCGGCCCCGCTTCCAAAAACAAACTGAAAGGGAATGGTTTCGGTTGGCAGAACCATAGGGTTACGCTATGGTTTGCCCGATATGTCCCGGCGAACTATTTCATTATTTACCGCAATAACGGCGGCTATCTCACTTGCGAGCTGGCTATCTTTTGCAGCGCAACCGGTGGTGGAAATGCCGGCCCGTAACGTGCCGTATGGCATGGGCGCTCGTGCAGGGGCTGTGACTCCAACCGCACCGGCGACGGCCTCGCTGGAATCAGTTCTCGCCTGGAACACGACCACCAACGAATTGGAGTTTGCAGCCGATACTGCGGTAGGGCGGTTCAATTTTTCGCTGACCAACATCTCAACAGCACCGGTGACACTTACTGGTGTGGGAACGTCCTGCGGATGCACCGCGGCGAGATTGCCCAACCTGCCCATAACCGTCCAACCGCAGGCGTCGATAAGCTTTGAGGTGGATATGAACATCAGCGGCAAGCATGGAATCGTGGAAAAAACGGTGACGCTTTCAACGGACAAAGGGATACAGCAGCTTTACGTGATCTCCAACATCAAACCCGCGGCGAACGCCATGAGCGACACCGACCGCAGGCAAAATTTGGAGATGGCCGTGGCTGACCGGCAGGCGATCTTCCGCGATGATTGTGCGCGCTGCCACGTGGAGCCCACGCAAAAAAAGACCGGCAAGGAGCTTTTTATGGCAGCCTGTGGGATCTGTCACGAAGCGGAACATCGCGCGACGATGGTTCCCGATCTGCATAATTTGCCGGTGGAAACCAGCGCGGCATTCTGGTCCACCTGGATCACATACGGAAAGCCAAACACCTTGATGGCGGCCTTTGCCCAAAGCCAGGGCGGCATTCTCACGCAGGACCAGATCACGTCCCTGGTAGATTATCTCGTCGAAGCCATTCCGCCTAAGCCGGTCCCGCTGGCCCATAAGCTGGAATAAGCGGGAGATTTTCACCGCGCCTTTTGAAAAGGCCCTCACCCCAGCCCTCTCCCATCCGATGGGAGAGGGGGAGCAGTCGACCCAAGCCAGTAATTCGAATGATGCAAAGGTAATGACGGGAACAGTATAAGGTTTTCACTGCGTTTGAAACTGGCGCAGGCGTGGGCATGTTCCTAGACTCGCGCTATGCGCGAAGATTTCTCCGTGCCCTGCAAACCGGTCGCCCGATTGTTCGCCCCGCAGATCGGCGACCAGTGCATCACGCTCCGGTCAAAGAATGGCTGGTTGCAGATCAGCGCGCTGGCGCCGGACCTGTTCCGCGTGCGGTTGACGGCGAGTAAAAAATTCTCGCCAAGACCATCGTGGGCGGTTGATAAAACCGACTGGCCGCGGATACCGGCCCGTATCCGGGTGGCGCGGAACATGGCCAAGATTGAAACAGAGCAGGGCAGGGTGGTCGTTAGCCTGGCCGATGGTGCGTTATCGGTTTCGGATAAATCGGGCAACGTCCTCTTCAACTCCATCCCGCATAAGACCGGTTTTGAGAAAGATTTCTGCCAGGTCGCTTTTTCGCTGGAGGATGAGGAATCGCTTTTTGGCCTGGGTGAAACGACGGCCACGTTCAACAAGCGTGGATTGATCCGCAAATTCTGGAACATTGATGTGCTGGGCCACACGTCGTCGATCCATCCGAGCCTGCGTTCGCTGTATGTTTCCATCCCATTCGCGATCTCGATCCGCAACGGGCGGGCGGCGGGATTGTTTTGGGACAATCCGGCGATGCAATTCTGGGACCTGGGCCAACTCACGCAGACGGATTGGCAGATGCGCGCGGCATCGGGAGAGATTGACCTATACCTGTTTCTCGGCCCGCAGGTCAGTGAGGTGGTGGGGCGTTATACGGAACTGACGGGACGGATGCCGTTGCCGCCGCGCTGGGCGCTGGGCTACCAGCAATGTCGTTACAGTTATGAGACGCGCGAACGGGTGGAGCAGGTCGCCCGCGAATTCCGCCGGCGAAAAATCCCGTGCGACGTCCTCTACCTGGATATCCACCATATGCGGGAATATCGCGTGTTCACTTTTGGCAAGACCTTCCCCAAACCGGCCGGGATGATCGCCCAATTGGCGCGCGCTGGGTTCCAGACGGTCACCATTGTGGACCCGGGCGTAAAGGACGACGCGGGTTTTGGTGTGCTGAAACGCGGGATAAAAGCAAAAGCGTTCGTGAAATCGCCGAAGGGCAGGAAGGATTATCTGGGCAAAGTGTGGCCCGGCGTGTCGCGGTTTCCGGATTTTCTTAACGCGCGTGCGCGCAAGTGGTGGGGTGAGGAGCAGAGTTTCCTGCAAAAGTTAGGCGTGGCCGGTTTTTGGAATGACATGAATGAGCCGGCGAATTTCGCGTTGCCGATCAAGACATTGCCGGACGATTGCCTCCACGAGAGTGATTTTGGCCTGATGAAACATGCGCAGGCGCATAACGTTTATGGGATGCAGATGGCGCGGGCTTCCCGTGAGGGAGCACTGGCGCATGCGCCGAACCAGCGGCCTTTTGTCATCACACGCGCGGGCTACGCGGGCGTGCAGCGGCATGCGATGATTTGGACGGGCGACAATAGTTCCGTCTGGGAACATATGTCGGACGCCATCCAGATGTTTCTGAACCTGAGTGTCAGCGGCGTCGCGTTTTGCG